>ERZ773005.1371-NODE-1371-length-12910-cov-5.964761_pt1 | contig 12910 bp, 14 predicted proteins | sample MGYA00580666_ERZ773005 | MGnify/ENA primary metagenome ERZ773005 (study PRJEB29015, sample SAMEA2737999) | human oral metagenome | biome: human oral; feature: human-associated habitat; material: dental | place: China | collected 2061 ... | reverse complement strand
TTGAGGAAGTCAGGCAGGGTCTTCTGCTCGCCCTTAAATTCTTCCGGGCGGATGACCGTCACCGTCCCCGGAGAAAGCTTCTCCTCCCAGTCGGGGCGCTTGGCCTCAACAGTAATCTCGCCGATGTCGTAGACATTCATGTCGGCATCCTTAGCGCCCTCGGACTCGCCGGCCGCTTTTGCCGGCTGACACCACAGCCCCGCCGCCAGAAGGCAAAATGCTGCCGCCGCCCATCTTCCCTTTTTCCTGCCTGTCTGGCGCATCTTTCGTCCTCTCCTTTTTGCATATATCACGCTTCAGCGAGATGTCTATCCATAAAAAGCCCGAACGTTTTTGCTTTTGTCAAACAGTTGCTTTATTATTTATAATTAAGATTATTTCATCGACTAATTCATATTTTTACAATATATTATAAAAGACTTACGTTTTATATGCAAGTAAATTTGAAAAAATCCTATAAATCCTCATATAGATAAACCGTCTTTATTATTTCCCTATTTATAAATAAACGCCTCGCTTTTCTTCGGGCAAGACGGCAAATCCCGGCAAAAATTCGCCGGACGTTATCCGGAAAAAACGAGGCATGGATGATAAACACATAGAAGAATATCACATCGTGAACCGGGAGCGATTTTCGCTCCCCTTAGCTTCTACGCATCTAACCCATGCCTCGCAAGTTAGTTAAATGGACGAGAAAACAAGTGGCACCCTGACTTAGTTCATTGCCCTGCCATTTCTCTGTGAAAGAACTGCAATAGCAAGACTCCCCATACAGCTGCGGGACAGCTCCGGATTCCCACCGGATTCCCCACCTTGAGCCTGACGGCCGTTTCTCTTGTATGAAATTGTCCGGCGCCTTCCCCGCGCCAAAGCACTGACGAAACTTTTTTCTTCCGGTATCCGGTTAACCGGATACAATCGTGAATCCAATGTGAAATATAAATGGCAACGGTCACTTATATTTATAAGTTTATCATCTCATTTTCATATTTCCATAGGACTTTTTACCTTTTTCCTGTACTTCAAAAGCGAAATACTATTTCTTCGCTAATCCCAGGCGGTTTTGTCTCCGTCCTCGCGCAGAACGCGATAAAGCTCCTCTTCCTTATCGACCAGAGCGTTGATTATCTCCCAAAGCCGTTTCGCCCGCGCTTCATTTTCCGGCGTCGCCTCGTACTACGCGGCATACATCCCCGCTTCGGGATCGCTGCTCATACCGGTCATAACCTCAGGGAAATACTTTGCCAGGTAAAAATTCAAAAAAGCTTCCCAGTTATAGCCGTTCATGTAGGCTTCATCTTTCTCCTCCTTACGCTCGTCACGCAGAGCGGCTTTTCTCATCGAACGCCAGCGCCCGTCACAAAAGCCCCGCGTAGAGGCTGGCGGCAAAGACGGTGATAATCCCCGCAGAAATGAGGGCCAGCGAGCTCATCGCGCCCTCGACCGCCCCCATCTCCATCGCCTTCACCGTGCCGATAGCGTGCGACGCCGAGCCGATAGCGATGCCCCGGGCGATGGGGTTCTCGATCTTCGCCCAGCGGCAAAGGGGCTCCGCGATCATATTCCCCAAAATGCCTGTCATGATAATCACCGTCGCCGTAATCGCCACATAGCCGCCCAGCTCCTCCGTCACCCCCATGCCGATCGCCGTCGTGATCGACTTCGGGAGCAGCGTCACATAGGACGCATGGCTTAGGTGGAAGAGCGCCGCCAGCGCCAGCACCGTCGTCAGGCTCGTGACCACGCTGCTCGTGACGCCCACCAGCACCGCCGCGAAATTGCGCTTCATCATGCCGAGCTGCTCATAAAGCGGCAGCGCCAGGCAGATCGTCGACGGCGTCAAAAGCCAGCCGATATACTTCGCGCTGGCGTAATACGTCCCGTAATCGATGCCAAACGCCGCCAGAAAGCCGATCGTCAGGGCGATCGCCACCAGCAAAGGGTTAAAAATCGGCGATTTCAGCTTGCTCTTGATGACAATCCCCGCCCCGTAAAAGGCAATCGTAATAAACACGCCGAAAAAAATCGACGTTTTCCAAAATTCGCTCATACAACTTCCTCTTTTTCTCTCTTAATTTCTATTTTTCGTCAAACACGGCCGGGAAAACGCGGTTCCCCGGCTTTTTAGCGCCGCCGTAAAGGATTCTTTATCCGGCGCTCTTTTCATGCAGCACCTTATCCCGCAGGCGACGGCGCTGAGCGCGAAGGATAAACTGCGTAAAGCGCCCGGTGACGACGATAACCAATGCCGTCGAAACCAGCGTGATCACCAGATACGCTCCCAGATCCGGCCGCAGAACGCCCCATGCCTGCATGAGCCCAACCGCAGGCGGGACAAACAGCACCGGCATGAGTTGAATGAGAAAGCCCACCGCCTCCCGGATGTCCCCCGCGGCCAGCCACTTCCGATCAAGCGCCAGAAAGAGCAGCAGTATCCCATAGATACTGGCCGGCACGGGAAGGGGAATCGCCGCGTGCAGGACTTCCCCGATAAACGCAAACGCGAGAATAATTGAAAACTGCTTCACAAATTTCATAGCCAATCCTTCTCCTTCCTCAGCCGCTCAGCGTCCCAACACCTGATCCACGTAATGCTCGATCAGCTCCTCGGTGCGCGCGAAGCCCAGGCGGCAGCTGTTCAGCGTCAGGTCGTACTGATCGGCTTTGCCCCAGACACGCCCGGTGTAATAATCGTGGTAGGCGAGGCGGTTCTCGTCGTTCTCCTTCACGCGCTGCTCCGCCGTCCCCTCCGACAGCGAATAGCGGCTCATCAGCACCTTCACCCGCGCCTCGAACTCTCCGCACAGAAAGACCCGCACACAGTCCGGGCGATCGCCGTACACGACATTCCCGCAGCGCCCGATCAGGATAAAATCGTCCGGCGGCAAAAGCTCCGCCAAAATCGTTTTCGCCCCCCGGCGCACCCCGCTTTTATCCGCCGCCAGCGAAATCGCCGACAGCAGACTGTTCATCGGCCGCTCGGCGAAAAACTCCGGCGCCCGCTCAAATACCCCCGTCGCCTTTCCCGCCTCCGTCAGCGCCCGCATATCATAAAGCGGCAGCCGGTACTTATCCGCCAGCGCCCGCCCGATCTGCGTTCCGCCGCTGCCGCACTGCCTCGCCAACGTAATGATCATAAACGACCCCTTCTTCCTGTTCACTCGATAAAGAATACGACCTCGTATTGTAGCACGAAATTGCGCGCCCGGCAAATTTTACCCAAAACAGAAAAAAGCCCCGGCAAAGCCGGGGCTTTTGATGCTGCAGTAGAGAGATCTTAGAAAATGAAGCTGAGCTCCGTCCAGAGGGCGTTGACCTTGTGACCGGACTCGTTGTTTGCGCCAACGAGTTCTTTGCCCCAGTAGTACTGGACCTTGCCCACAACGTTCTTCATCGGCGCCCAGTTCAGGCCGACCTCCCAGCCCTTCTCGCCGCCGTTCATCGGGCCGAATTCACGGTAGGTGGAGTGGATCGTGGAGAATGCACCGAGGTGGCGATAGCCGACGAAGGCGCCCCAAGACCCCATCTGGCTGGCCTTTGCGCCCTTGTAGTTGAGCTGGATGGCATAGGAGTACTTGTGCTTGCTCTCCAAGGTCTCCCCCGGCGCTACATCGATGCCGTTAGCACGCGCATAAGCACCCGTCAAATTGACGTCCTTATTGAACTTATAACCGAGGCCGATGTTCCAGATGTTGACCGGACCATTCGGTGTAGGAAACCCATTCCAACCTTCGTCCTGCTTGACGCGCTGGTAGCCAACGCCCCACGTAAACTTCTGGGCACGGTCATTGTAGATCTCGATGCCCTGATAGCTCGCCGTTCCGCTCAGGATCTTGCTCTGACTGCTTGCCTGGGGGTTGGAAGCACCGTAATTGAATACCTTGTAGTCGTTATCATTGATACGACCCGCCGCCAGGCTCAGCTTAACGTCCTTGCCGAAGACCACCTGGCCGCCCGCCATGCGATAGTCGGAAACCATGCCATAGTCCGCCTGCGTCTTGAAGGGGATCTTACCAAGGTCGATCTTCGTCGTGCCATAGGTGCCTTCCACATAGATACGATCCACCGTAGCGCTGGTCTCGTTTGCGGCCGTATTCATGTTATCGCCCTTGCCGTAGTCAATACGCGCCTTGCCCACCCAGTTTTCATTGATGCGCGCCGTCGGCTCGAGGCGGAGCAGGACCTGGTTCGTGTTCGTGTTCTCCGTCTCATGAGACAAGGATGCGCCGGCCGTATTTTCCTCGGAGCGACGGATGTACCGATAGCGGACGCGTCCCGTCCACTTCACGTTGTCGACCTTCTTCTCGAGGGCCGCCACGCGAACGCCGAGGTTATTGAGCTCGTCGGCGAATTCTGCCGCCAGACGGTCGATCATGGCCTTGTCAGCGCCGTTAACGCCGGACTTCGCCATGGCGCGCGCTACCATCTGCGCCATCTCATAGCGGGTGATCTCCTGATCGCCGCGGTAGGTGCCGTCGCCGTAGCCTTCAATGACGCCGTCAGCCGCCAGCTGCGCTACCGCATCGTACGCCCAATGGTCAGCAGGGACATCCTCGAACGGATTGGCGGCCGCAAAGGTGGTCGCCGTGGCGCCGATGACCAGAGCGCCAGTGAGAGCGGATACGAGAGTCTTTTTCATAGAAACTCCTCCTTAAATAAATATAGAATAGATCGGACGGTCGCCGTCCGCAGGAGGAGCATCTGAGTATCCTTGTTTCCTCAATGATCTCCTGCCTTTTGGACTTTGACCATCCCTAATGTAGCATAAAGCGCGATTTTTTGCAAGTGTTTTGGCGAAATTTAACAAAAATATGAAGAGGATCCGGGGTGGTGAAAGCTACGCCGCCGCGCAGGCAAAAACGATAAGTCGTATTATTGTAATACGTCAACACCTCTGCTTAAACAAAACTTTTCTTATCTGCACAATACCTGCAGAACCATAAAAAACGAACCAAAACGAAAAAACCGTTTACATTTCTCTGCTGCGCGTTATATAATACTCATAAAACAGCTTATTATATAATATAACACTTTATTTTACAGGAGTTATTTCATGCCCAAAAAGAAAATTTTTCTCATGCCGCAAACGGAGAAAATATTATCCCAGATGGGAGAGCAAATTCGTCTTGCCCGCCTGCGACGCAATATTCCGATCAGCGTTATCGCCGAAAGGGCGCGTGTAAGCCCCGGAACCGTCGCCGCCGTCGAACGCGGCAGCTCATCCGTCTCCATGGGCTCCTATGCCGCCATCCTGCATGCCATCGGCGGCATGGAACAGGATCTCCTGCTCATCGGCCGCGACGACGTCTTAGGACGGACTTTTCAAGACTTAAATCTCCCCGTCCGCATTCGCGCTTCCAAACATCAGTCCCCAAACCAACCCGGCAAAAAAAGGAATCCGTTATGAGCAGCAAAGAAATTTTTGTTTATGAAAACTGGTCGTCTCCTTCGCCAAAATGGTTAGGAACCTTATACGTTTCTTTTCTCAGAGGAAAAGAAACGTACTCCTTCGAATTCAGCAAATCTTTTTTAAGCACGGATCCGCCTTTTTTTCTTGACCCTGCATTATCGTTTTTCCCTGGCCGTCAATACGCGTCTGATGGATTTCTATTCGGCGCATTCTCTGACGCTTGCCCAGATCGCTGGGGACGCACTTTGATGAAACGGCGCGAGGCTCTTGCCGCGCGCCAACAGCAGCGAAAGCCGGCCGCGCTTTACGAAAGCGATTATCTGCTGGGTGTCTTCGATCTTGGCCGCATGGGGGCGCTGCGCTTCGCCCAATCCTTTAACGGTCCTTTCTTAGCCTCAGGAGACGCATACGCCATACCTCCCTGGGAGACCCTCCGCGCCCTTGAACAGGCGGCGCGTCAGATAGAGGATCCGGCTATGTCGCTTACAGAAGATCGTGAAGCACTTTCCCTTCTTTTGGCGCCCGGTTCTTCTTTAGGTGGAGCACGTCCTAAAGCGACGGTAGAAGCGCCAGATCACACCCTCTGGATCGCAAAATTCCCCGCGAAGCAGGATGAATATGACGTAGGATTATGGGAAATGACCGCCCATGACTTAGCCGCCTTAGTGGAACTAGACGTCCCCGAGGCGCGCCTGTGTACATTTTCCTCTAACGGTTCCACATTTTTAGTAAAGCGCTTCGATCGCGCGAAGAATTACCGTATTCATTTCGCCTCGGCGATGACGATGATGGGAAGGCACGACAACGATCCTAATGGCTCTTACCTTGATCTAGCGGATTTCATTCAAAAGTACAGCTTTTCACCCCGCGCGGAATTACATCAATTATGGAAGCGTTTGGTATTCAATATGCTGATCTCCAATACGGACGACCACCTCCGCAATCACGGGTTTATTCTGGCTGATAATCACTGGCGATTATCCCCACTCTACGACGTCAATCCTATTCCTTACGGAAATCATCTGTCGCTGACCGTCGACGGCAACAATGACATGATCGACCTGTCTATAGCGCTGGATACCGCGCCTTTCTACGATCTGCCAAGAGACGACGCGGAAAAATATATTTCTTGGAGCGCGTCTATCATCACGCGCAACTGGAAAAAAATCGCCCTCCACTACGGTGCGCCGCGAAAATCCATAGAGTATATGAAAGCGGCGTTTCTTTCAGCCAAAGAAGCGATGTGACAGCAACGCCTATACCTTATGCTAAAATGCAATACAAAAAAGCCTCCGCCATAGCGGAGGCTTTTTTAGAAAAGAGCGCGACGTAAATCAGAAGAAGGCTTCGACGCGAGCGAAGACGGTGTTCTGTTTCAGGTCGGTGGAAATATCTTTGCCGTCAAAGTACTCGAAGGTGGCGATGACATTTTTGAGTACGGTGGCTCTCACGCCAAGCTGCCAGCCTTTTTGCCCGGTGAAGATGGCGTTGTACGTCGGGAACATGATCCCGTAGTCGCCCAGATGGCGATAAGCGAGGTACGCCCCCCAGGAGCCCTGGTCGGCAGGATTCGCGCCCTTGTAAGCCAGCTCGGCGCTCCACGCAGTGCGCAGCTTGCTCTCCACATCGCCCTGCGTATTTTTCGCGTAAGCGCCGGAAAGGGCGACGTTCTTATCAAAGCGGTAGGCCGTACCGACTTCCCAGATATTCATGGAATCCGCCCCATACGGTTTATGGGGGCCATCCACGATGTGGCTGCGCATGGCGGCCTTGTTAGCAACGTGATGATACGCCGCGCCAATAGTAAATTTCTGGTTAGGATCGCTGTTAATCTCGATGCTCTGATAGCTGGCCGTGCCCCGGGAAAGGGGGAACGCGCCGCCGGTGTAGTTATCATAGTAGCGGGCCGCCACCAGCTTGAGCGTGGCCTTGTCGCCGAAGACGACCTGCCCGCCGGAGACCTCGTCATCAAGGACCATACCGCCGTCCACCGCGGTGAAGGCCGGGAAGCGGCCCAGATCGATGGTCGTAGCGCCATACTTTCCTTCGACGTAAGCACGGTTCAAAAACACCTTGCCATTCGCGCCGGTCGCGTTCTCCGCGCTGTTCATATCCGAGCGGTATTCGACGCGGGCCTTGCCCGTCCAGTGCTCATTGATGGCCATTGAAGTCTGCAGACGGAGGCGGAAATCGTTGGTATTCGTGTGATCCGGGCTGCCCTCCGTGCGCCCGCGGCTGTAGGTGTAGCGGAAAAGTCCGTGGAACTTCACGTTGTCGACCTTCTTTTCGAGAGCCGCCACGCGAACGCCGAGGTTATTAAGCTCGTCGGCGAATTCCGCCGCCAGACGATCGATCATGGCCTTGTCAGCGCCGCTCACGCCTGACTTCGCCATAGCGCGCGCTACCATCTGCGCCATCTCATAGCGGGTGATCTCCTGATCGCCGCGATAGGTGCCGTCGCCGTAGCCTTCGATGACGCCGTCCGCCGCCAGCTGAGCTACCGCATCGTACGCCCAATGGTCCGCCGGAACGTCCGTGAACGGGTTCGCCGCCGCGAACGTCGTCGCGGTAGCGCCGATGACGAGCGCGCCCGTCAGAGCGGATACGAGAGTTTTTTTCATAATAGAACTCCTCCTTTAATAAGGTAGATAGAATTTGGCGAATCCTTTTCCGCCCAGGAGAAGCTCTTGTGAGTGTCCATGTTTCCTCAAGGCTTTTCTCCTTTGCCAATCAGGATTCAGTTATCAGTATAACATGCTCTGAAAAAATGTCAACGCCCTTCATTGTGAAAATCGCTCTCATCAGATGAAATTTTTCTAATGAAACGCTGTTTTTCCATATTTTTGGGCCCATTTCCCACAAATCCCCCGAAACGGTTCCCGCGCAATATCCCTGCCCCGGAAACAGATCGCCGGGGGACAGGTTCTTTTAAGTTGCGCTATGCGCCGGCTTTTTCTTCTTCTCCTGCATGGCCTTAATCATCGGCTTGATCCCGCCGCTTTTGAGGATGTTCATGATATAGGGCGACATCGGCACGGCTTCAGTACTCGCGCCGGTAGTGAGGTTTTTTATCTTGCCGCTTTCAATATCGACCTCTATTTCGTCGCCGTCGGCGACGATTTTCGTTATCTCCCGGCAGGTGATGACCGGCACGCCTAGATTAATCGCGTTGCGAAAAAAGATGCGCCCGAAGGATTCCGCCAGGATCGCCCCTGCGCCGACGGCTTTCAACGTGATCGCGGCGTGTTCGCGGGACGACCCGCAGCCGAAATTCGTTCCCGCCACGATGATGTCCCCGGACCGGAACTTTTTGACGAAATCCTCGTCCGCGCCGTACATCGCGTATTTTTTGACATCCTCCACATCCGTATATTCCACGAACCGCCCCGGATATATCTGGTCAGTATCAATATTTTTCCCAAAGACAAACGCTTTCCCTCGAACCGTCATCGGTATCCCTCCTATTCTCGTTCCTTCGCTCACAGACATGCCGCGGGATCCGTAATGCGTCCTTCCCGCGCCGACGCCGCTACCGCCGCGGGGGACGCCAAGAAGATTTTCCCGTCGACGTGTCCCATCCGGCCGGGGAAATTGCGGTTCGTCGAGCTTATACAGACCTCGCCTCCCGCCAGCATCCCCTGATGAACGCCCAGACAGGCCGCGCAGCCGGGCGCGGTAATCGTCGCGCCCGCCGACATCAGCTCCTGAATGTAGCCCAGCGAGATCGCGTCCTCCATCACTTTTTTCGACGCCGGGACGACGATCATCCGGGTCGTTTTCGGCAGGTGGCTCCCTTTGAGGATCCGCGCCGCTACCGCCAGATCCTCCAGCCGCCCGCCGGTGCAGGAGCCAAGATACGCCTCGTCGATCGACGTTCCGGCGTATTTTTCCAGCGGGAACACGTTATCGACGCTCGACGGCGCCGCCACCTGCGGGCGAATCGCGCTCACATCGTAGGTAAGCTCCGCCGCGTAGGAATAATCTTCGTCCGTTTCGTAAATCTTATACGGGCGGATCACGTTCTTTTTCAAAAACTCCATCGTCACCGCATCCGGCTGGATGTAACTCGCCTTACAGCCCATCTCCGTCGACATGTTGCACAGGCACATGCGCTCCGACACGCTCAGCTCCGCCAGCGCCGGGCCGGTAAATTCCACCGCCTTATAGACGCCGTAATCCGCCCCCAGATCGCCGATGATATGGAGGATGACGTCCTTCGCAAAGACGCCGGGGGCGAGCTTTCCGATCAGGTGAACGCGGAAAATCTCCGGAACCATGAACCACAGTTTCCCGGTAATCATGATCGTCGCCAGATCCGTTGCCCCTACGCCGGTGCCGAAGGCGCCGAAAGCGCCGTGCGTCGTCGTGTGCGAATCCGTCACCACGACGATCTCGCCGGGGTGGACCAAGCCCTTATCGGCCAGCACCTGATGACATACGCCCTGATCGATGTCCATCAGCTTCTCGATTCCCTGGGAAAAGCAGAACTCGCGAAACTGCTTATGGTTCTCCGCCTGCGTGATCGTCGCGCAGGGCGCGTAATGGTCGAAGAACATCACGATTTTATCCGCGTCAAAGACCTCATCTCCGCCCATCTCGAAAAAGGATCGCACCGTCTGCAAATAGAGATCGTTAATCCCCGCGATATCCACGTCGCAATTGACAATCTCGCCCGCCGAAACCGTCTCCTTGCCGGCTTTTTCCGCCAGCAGCTTTTCGATCGCGTGCATAAATTCCACCTCCATAAATTTTCATCAGCCAAATCGATCGCCTGTTTTCTCTGGCTGCATAGATCAAAAAAGCGCCCTTCCGCGGCGCCCACCCCCTTCTTTTTATGATTCGCCGCTTTCATTTCCTCCGCCGCCGTTTGCCGCTTCGCCGCTTCACGCCCACAGAGCAAAATTCCGCCATACCGATCACATCTTTTTTCCTATTATACCATAAAATGCAGGAACGCTACGGAAAAGGACAACACAAAAAGGCCCGTCCCGAAGGACGAGCCTTTTGCTTGCCATATTTCGCGGCGCAGCCGCTTCCCTTAGATGAGCTTCGTGTCTTTCACTTCGCGGACGATCGCCGAATCAATCGCGTTCAGAGCCGCCCCGCCCGGGGTCAGCGCGTGACGCGTGATCATCGAATTCATCACCGGCCGAACGTCGGCGTCGGCCAGCCCATCGCGGGGCTCGGCGAGCGCGATCTTCTTCTTTTTGCCGTTATCCAGTGCGAAGGTCATATACAGCGTCTTGGTCATACGTTATTCCCTCCTTTCTCTTATTTTCCTCACGATGGCGCAGCTTATTCCTCAGCCAACGTCACCGTATTCTGGCGGCGGATAGCCTTGAGCGCTTTCGTTTGCAGCCCGGCGATCCCATTGCCCACGGCATAGAGATCGTCGTTTGTAAGCTGCGGATTGACATCCGCGATCGAGCGCTCGGCATAAGCCGTCTTGCCGCCGGCCGTCTGCCCATTCTCTACCTTGAGCAGGAGCTTCGTGCTTTCCTCTTTCGTAACGACTGCCATTTAGAATCACCTCCTTTCACTCCGATACATGCCCGGAGAAAGGAGAACAACAACGCCGAAAAAATTTTATAAAAACGACCTGTCGTCTTTTCGCGCCAGCCGCCTGAGAACACTTTTCTGCTGGGCCTGAAGCAGATCGGCGTGAATATGGCAGCCTTCGGCGATGTGCGATTGAATCGTCTTGCGGCTCCACAGGACAGGAACGCGCTGCCCGCCCGCCGTCTCAATCGCGCAGCGCGGCTCGGTCACAAGGCGAACTGCGAGAGCGACATTCACCTGTGCCAGCGTGTTATCCCCCGGAACGCGCGGCTCTCTCGTCTTAACCGGCACGAGGACGAGATCGCAGTCAATGGCAACCGGGTTCGCGCTGCGCCGGTGCGTATAGTTCGCCGCCCATGCGCGCATGAGGCCGAGGCTCTTACAATGGCGCTCCGCCAGGCGGCGCAGCGCCGTCTTTGCCGTGCAATCAATAAGGATCTCCCTCCCGTCGCGCAGGAGAAGCCTCGTACTGTCGCCGCGCTCCGTATACTCCGGTAAAACAGCGGCAATTTCGCTGTCCTCCGGTAATTCCTCCCGCATAATTTCCCCTTCCTTCATTTAAGAACATTTGTTCTATAATAACAGAACAGCCGCTGTTTTTCAAGCGTCAAAAAAAGCCGAGCGATATGCCGCTCGGCTTTTGCCGCCCAGGCGCTTACCCGCTATTCTAAGGGCAAGCGCTAATTCACGAGGAACCGGTTCCTCACCATCAGGTGAGGAAATTGACAATCGAACAAAAGCAGAAGAATCCGGCAAAAAATTTTCCGACGCAGAACGAACCGGCCAGCGAAAAGGCGGCTCTACGGGCAGCTCGGCAGGGCGACGAAGCGGCTTTAGCCTATCTTTTCTCCGCATACGAGGGACTGCTGGCCAAAGCCGCCCGGCAGCGCCATCTGGCTCCTTTGGGTGACGATGCGCAGGAAGCGGCCCGGGTGAGTTTCTGGGATGCGGTGATAAGCTATGATCCAACGCGCGGCGTCCCCTTCCCCGGCTGGGCAAAGGCGAAAGTGTACGGCGATCTTTGGACGCTCTTTAAGCAGGCACGGCGGCGCTGGAACCGCGAAATATTGCCGGGAAACGACGACGAAGGCGCAGGCTTTACCGCCCGTTTAAGCGCGCCTGACGCTGCTCTGGAGCGGATTGCCGACGACGACGCTTTTCTGGCCCTTCTGCGCCCACTTACGCCCCGCGCCCAAAAGCTCCTGCGCCTTCTCTACCAAGAGGGCCTGACCCAGCGCGAAGCCGCCGCCCGCCTCGGCATCTCCCAGCAAGCTGCCAGCGCCATGCAAAAGCGTGCTCTGAAAAAACTGCGTGAAATGCTCTCTCCTTGCTGCTCAAGAGGCAGATCGTAAAAAACAGAATAAAAAAATAAGGCGAACGCGCTAAAAACAGCGACGAGGCTCAAAATGAGTTCCCGTCGCTGTTTTTATGTACGGGCGCTTTTTAGCGCCCGTACCATGCGCCCTATCTACACCAAAATTCATGCATTTTCGCCGCGCCTTAGTGTTCGCTGTACCAGATCGCTTTGCCGATAAGCAGCGGCAAGGCATCGTAAAGCTTCCCGCCGGGGCAGGCGGTAGACATGAGATCGCAGTGCCCGCAGATATGCGTCCGGTCAAGAGAAATGGCGTAATCGCCGGCTAAATTCGCCAAAAGCAGCGCCGCCGCTTCGATTTGCGCAGCCGTCGGCTCCGCGACGCAAAAATTCCCGCACAAATGAACGCCGAGGGTATGAGAATTTTCCCCTTCTGCGTGCGCCCCGACTGCCCAGCGCGGCCGCCCTAATTCAATCACCCCGTCGCGGCGCACGCTGTAATGATAGCCGACCCCCAGCCAACCCTGCGCCTGATGGGCTTCGTGCAGCTCGCGAGCTGAAAAATCGTCTGCCGCGCCGCTTCCACCTGCGCCGCGCTCTGGCGGGCTGTCTGAGCTACGTCCTTG
>ERZ773005.1367-NODE-1367-length-12923-cov-6.024946_pt1 | contig 12923 bp, 9 predicted proteins | sample MGYA00580666_ERZ773005 | MGnify/ENA primary metagenome ERZ773005 (study PRJEB29015, sample SAMEA2737999) | human oral metagenome | biome: human oral; feature: human-associated habitat; material: dental | place: China | collected 2061 ... | reverse complement strand
TTGGTTCAATGTGAATACGTACCCTTAGACTACGGGCTGAGACTCAACAAATCAAGGCTCTGTGGATGTAACACGCCCAAAAAGTATATTTATTGTGGTAGCTGCTGTTAGTGTGTTTGTCTTTCCTCCCGTATAGCAGCCTGCTAAGGCAAGGAAGTAACGGTTTCAATATTTTCAGGGGTGTTCGGGGAAGGAAACCTTCTGTTCCCTCACCAGCAGATATGCCAGGGAGGCGTTCTATGGTGAATAGTCTGCTATTTGCTTTATAGCCCCTGTTTGTGCTCAGATAAATACAGCAAATCACCTTAGGCCCGCCCGGCTTCGCCCCTAACGGGCACTGACCGAAAGACACAACCATACATGAGCAGCAACCTCCCAGACGGTACCTTGAAACCAGCGTTCGCTGAGCAGCCCGAGACCTCAGCCCGCCTTCGACGCCCAGGTTTGAAAGACCCCAAATTTATTGTCGGTATCCTGCTGGTTCTGGTTTCTCTTGTTGGCACCATTGCGGTTATCCAGCTGAATAACCGCAACACCCAGTACTATATAGCGAAGAATGACATCCCGATTGGGGAGAAAATCTCGACCGATAAGCTCACCCCCGTTGAGGCTAACCTGGGGTCTGCCTCCCAGAACTATCTCACTGCAGAAGAAGTGCAAAAAGGTGATTTAACGGCTGTTCGGCTTATCCCTGCGGGCGAGGTGGTCAGCAAAAATTCTGCCAGCAATAATGTGCGGGAAAACCGTCGGCTCGTGACCGTTAAGGTAGACCGGGGCCTAGCTACTAACCTCAAAGCGGGTGACCATGTAGATATATGGGCTTCAAACAGCACCCTCTCTGTAGGTTCGCAGCCCTCCTCCGCACAGAAAAAGCCGCAAGACGATAAAAATAATGGTGGTTCTCAGGGGTCGTCTTCTGCGGACGGCAGGGGAAACAGCGAAATCTCCGACGACTCAACCCCCATTGCGAAAGACGCTGAGATCTCGAATATCTCGGTCGAAGAAAGCGTGCTCGGTTCCAACGGCAAAGCCACCGTGCAGCTATGGGTAACGTCCAATTCTCTCTACCCCGTCATACAGGCGGACTCGACCAACGCAAAAATCTCTCTCGTACCCATAGCACTCGGGGAGAAAAAGTAACTGTCTGTTTGTGAGGCGCCCGCACCGGAAAGTGCGGGCGTTTTCCTTTCGCCTATTCACCTTACGGAGATGCTCAACGCGCTTGAGCATTTAGGTGCGGCCGCGTTCCACGTCCCGCCAGTCGGTTAGGCGCCTGGCACCGGGCGGCAGTTCCCCCTCCCCCGCGGTGAGGGGCACCCCGGCGGATAGCGTCCCCACGTTTGTCATGGCGGCATCGGGTGTGAAGCGTGCGCGGGTGAAAACTGGGGCGGTCGCAAAAACGGTGCGGTCAAAATGCGCGTTGTCCCAGTAGACGGTGCCGCTAAAATCGGCGCCGGTGGTGCAGGTGCAGTCGGTGAAGTCGGCGCCCCCCATAAAACGGCAGCTGGCGAACACGGCGGGGCCTGCAAACGTCGAGCCTGTGAGGGTGATACCGTCATCGTATGCTCCCGTGGAGAAGTTGGCACCTTCTGTGAAGCTGCTTCCCGAGAAGTCCGCGCGGCCCCTGTAGAGGCACCCGGCGGCAAGCACCTGAGCGTTGTAGGTGCTGTTTGCCGCGTGCACATACGACTGGTAGAGGCTGTTCGTAAAGTTGGTTTCCCCGCCGTAGGCGCTCATATGGTAGGTGACCGTGCCGTGGTGTGTGCAGCCGCTGAAGTCTGCCCCCGCGTTGTAGGTGCTGCACCCGTAGTCGGCTGCTGCACGGTAGCTGGAGCCGGTAAAAACTGCGCACCTCTCATACACGGAACCGGAAAAATATACAATATTGTGGTAGGTCGATTCTGCAAAAGACGCCGCACCGCAGTAGGTAGAGTTTGAGAGCAGGACATATCCGCGGTATTCGCAGCAGCTAAATACCGCATCCTCACCGTACAGCGAGTTGCAAAAATATGCGTCATGCGTGAACGTTGCACCGTCGAAAGTAACCGGCCCAGCCCAGTACGCCTCACCCAGATCAACGGCATCGTAAAACACTGCATTCGAAAAGTTGAAGGCCAGGTGCGACCACGGCCCCGGCAGGACTGCTCCCGGTTTCGGCGGCTGATTAAGCTCCGCCGCCAAGGGATGCGCGCCTTCCCCTGTACTCAACTCAGCGTGCATGGGCTCCGCCGGGTGAGGGTTTTCTCGCCAGCGCACGTGCTGCCGGATCGTATCAAGGATGTGCGTGCGAATGCGACCTGCGGGGCTGAGGTGCGCAGCGTCAGCCGGTGCCGTATCGCAGTCATTAGCAGGAGAACGCAGGTAGTCACAGAGCGCAGTAATAACGCTCTGGGCGCGGCGGTTACGCTTCTGCTCCTTCATAGACGTATCGGCCAGCCACTCATCGGCCAGTGCCGCCAGTTCGTCCACCGTGTTCAGGCGCGACGCAACACTTGGGGCAAGCCCGCCACCAGCAGGAACCACCCCATTAAGCCGCCCAAGCGCGCTCTTGAGGCGCCGCAGCCGCTTGGCCTCATCCACGCTTTTGCCGTGTGCTTCACTCACCGCAGGCGCCGTTCACCAGTCGCTATAGGCTGCGCGGTTCGTTAACGCGTATGCCCACTGGTCGATGGCGTTATCCAGGTTGCGCACACGGGCGGCGAGCGCCTCTTTGTTCGGCCCTTCAGCCGCATCATGATACGTTTGTACCGCACTCGTGTACGCTGCCAGTCGGTTGGCTAAATCCTCCGTTTCTTCAGGGGTGAGGTAGCGTGAACCGGCAGGTAAGCCGCTGCCGGTAAACACAGGATGAGCGAAATAGTTTTCATGATGTGGGTTAAGGAAGCAATCGGTGAAAGACACCTGCGGCTCACCCGCAGCTCTCTCCTGTGCAGTGCTGGTAGCCTGCGCGGCCCCCGTAAAATCTATGCCGCCTGCGTACACTGAACGGTCAAACACGCAGCGTCCGCCCGAAAACTGGGTGCCCCGGAATGTTATTGACCGCAGGTGGGAGGATCCCTCGAAAGAAACGTGGTGCAGTGTGCAGCCGCTCAGGTCTGCGCGGCCGCGCCAACGGCACCCCACAAACTCCGTATCGTGGCGGAACACGCTGCCGCTGAAATCGGTATCACCCCGGAACTCGCTGTACGAAAAATAGGCCCCCGCCCGGTAGGTGCAGCCCTCCATGTGGGCGGTACCGTGAAATGCGGTACTCATAAATACCGCATCCTTTTCATAGGTGCACCCTGCAAGGGTAACGTCGCAGCCCCAGGTGCACTCCGCAAAATTCGCGCCCCGCCTATAGGTGCAACCGCTGGCGTTAAGACGCCCCCGCCACGTGGAGCGGGTCCAGTCGGCGTCTTCCCGGTAGGTGTTTTCCGACAGGTTGGCCTCAGCCTCATACACCGAGGCTTGGGCATGCACCTGCCCCCGGTAGTCGCATCCGCTCATATGTACGGCAGCACGGTACACACTATTGCGGAAGATCGCCTTGCCGTAGTAGGTGGATGCCGTAAAATGTGCTGCCGCGGCGTATACGCTGGCGCTCAGGTTGGCTGTCTCACGGTAGCTGCACCCCGAAAAATTCGCGCCCGCACCCCAGTACGATTCGCTCAGGTTAACGGTGTGGCGGAACTCAGCCCCAGAAAAATCAAAGACCAGGTGTGACCACGGGCCGGGCGTCACCGCGCCCCGCTCAAGGTGACGCGCAGCGTTCTTGCGCGCACCACCAAAGGCCGGTTCCCACCGCACCCGCTGGTGGATGGTGCCCAGAATATGCTGCCGCAGGGGCGTCTCGGTGGTGCTGTTCGGGGGTGTTTCAGCCTCACCCGTATAGAACGATAGTTCTTTTTCTGTGGTTTCACCCTCGCTGCTGCGGTGCTGCGGTTTTCTCCCCTGCCCCTGCGGCTCAGACGGGTATGGGGCGCGCAGGTAGTCACACAACGCAGTAATAACGCTCTGAGCGCGGCGGTTACGCTCCTGCTCCACCACAGATGTATCAGCCAGCCACTCATCGGCCAGTGCCGCCAGCTCATCCACCGCACGCATTCTAGATACAGCAGGCAGGGCAGTGTCCCCCATACGGGCGAGCGCCTCAGCAGCCCTATCAGCGCAGCCGCCAGCGTGCAGGTTCACCGCATCCACCATATGCTCCTTCTGTCGCCAGCGCCCAGCACCCCCTAGGCGCGCTTAAACTCGCGGCGTGCGGGCTTTTTACCCACCGCAAAAACGCATTTTTTAAACGACGGTGATGACCCCGCCAGCACAATATTACTGAAGTCTGTTGCGGCAGAAAATACGGAGTAGCTGAAAACGGTTTTGGTGCTGTACACCGAGTCGGCGAATACCGCTTCTTTGCCGAAGGTTGAGCCGGAGAAATCGGCGCGTTCCCCGTACTGGTTCTCGTTAAAGTTCGCCTCGCCCCGGTAGATGCACTCGCTGAACGTGACGGGAGACATGTACCGGGTGACCCCAAAGTCGGCGTTGGCGGCGTAGGTGCAGCCGCTGAAGTCCGCGATGCCCTGACAGTGGGTGCCGATGAATGAGACGTTCCCACCGTAGAACGAGTTGCTGAACGTGACGGACTGTGCAAAGAACGCGCCGGGGCAGTACAGCCCCTCCCCCCAGTATGAACCGGAGAAATCGACTGGGAAGAAGAACTCGGCAGACGAAAACGAGGCAGAGTCGAAAAACTCGAAGTAGAACCCTGACCAGGGCCCGGGGGTGATTTCCCCCGCCGCCACCTGCTGTGATTCTTTCTTCTTGGTGGCCCCGCCCGCCGGTTTCCAGCGCACACGGGTGTGGATTTCTTCCAGGATACGCACCCGCACCCGCGACTCTTCGGTGAGTGCCTTCTTATCCCGGTGGAATTGCAGCGTTTCCTGCTGGTCCAGGTTCGGGGGCACCTCACCGTACAGTTCCGCGCGGGATGCTAGTGGGAACGGGGTGCTCACGTAGGCACACAGGGCGCTGACAATGTCCTGCGCCTCACGGTGGCAGGCGCCCTCAGACACGGAGACGTCAGCCAGCCACTCGTCGGCCAGCCGCACCAGCTCACCCACGGCACCCAGGCGTGCCTCAACGCTCAGGCCGCTCTCATAGCTCAGCTCACCAACCGCCGCCGAGAACCTGGCGTGACGGCCGGTGAGGGCAACATCCGCTGAAAAATAACCGCTCATAGTGACCGCACCCTCCGCGCAAAAACGGTGCACGCCTCCAGCACCCGCTGATGCACACCACGGTGCGCATCCGTGCCGGGCGGCACATCGTACAGGGATGCCACAAGCGCCTCGATGGCGCGCAAGTGCACGCCCATCTGCGCAGCCTGCGACAGGCTGAGTGCCCGCGCGCCCGCGGGGAAGCCGCCCACCAGCCGAATATCGTACCGGCCGCCGGGGCCGTTACCGAAATAGTTATTGACGGTGGGGTCAAAAATACACCCGTCGAAAGAGGGGGCGCCCGCCATGAACTTTGACTCGCCAATATCGGCGGTACCGCAGTAGATGGACTGCCCAAAATTGGCGGCGCCGCCGTATGAGGACCCGGCCATCCCGGCGGGTTCACGGCTGGGGCCGCCCAGGTAGAGGGAGCCGCTGAAGTCAACGCCAGCCTCGTACCGGCACTGGCCCATTGCCACATCCCCCAGGTAGGTGGAGCCGCTGAAGCTGACCGTGCCCTCATAGGAGGACGCCCCGAAATTGGCGTTCCCGTAGTAGACGCAGTGGGTGAAGTCAGTGTACCCGCGGTACTGCGAGTCGTACATGTCCATGTCACTGAAATAGACGCAGTGGCTAAAGTCGGCGTGCTCCCGGCAGCGGCTGCTTAACGAGGCGTACCCGTAGTACACAGAACTTTGAAATGCGGCGTCTCTCATGTAGGTGGACCCGGCCAGTACTGCCTCCCCAAAATAGGTGCAGCGGCTCAGGTTCGCGTCCCCATAGTAGTTGCAGCCGTGCAGGTAGGCGTCATCCCGGTAGACGGACCCCGAGAAATCAGCGTCGCTATTGTACAGGTTGGTGCGCGCATCCAACCCTTGATGATAGTGGGACACCCCAAAAAATACGGGGCCGTTGAAGGTGCACCCATGCACCTTAGCGGCCTGCCGGTACACGGAGTACCCGAAACTGGTGGGCCCACCGAACACGGAGTCGCTGAAATCCACATCCCCGTAGTAGACGGAGCGGCTGAAATCTGCGGAGGCGTGGTAGGTACACCCGCGCAGCGACAGCGGCCGCCCCCAGCAGGACCCGGTGAACGTGACCGGGTAGAAAAATACGCTGCCCGTAAAGTCGAATTGGAACCCGGACCAGGCGCCGGGCTTGCCGTCCACCACAATCGTGCGGGAATGGATGGCCTCAACAATACCCGCCCGCACCTGCGCCTCCGCCTCAAACAGCGCCTTATCAACCGTGAAAAGTTGTTTCTCTTGTTCGTTAATGAACGGGGCAGGTTCTAAAGACGAAAAACGCGCATACTCCGACGCCAACGAAAACGGGGACCGCACATACGCGCACAGGCTGCTGATGGCCGCCTGCGCCTCCTGCCTGCACTGGGCCGCAGGGGCGTCGTCAGTGTTCATCCACTCATCCACCAGCCACACCAATGCGTACACGCCGCTCATGCGCACAGTCGGGTCGCTGCTGCCCAGCTGCTCAAGCGCCACAATATAGCGGGCGCGGCGATTCAGCATCGTGAGATTACTCGTTGAGGCGGACGGGGTCATTGCGGCATCCTCGCAATATGTTGTGGTTGGTACTGTTACCCTAGCATACGCTACTGGGGGCCAATGCGCGCATCCGCTACTATCGTGCCGTGTCAGGGGCCGTTAACGAACGCACCCATGAGGCCAACGCCTCACTGGCTGCGCGCAGCTCCGTGCGGGCTTCCAGAACCTCCGGGGAGTCCTGCCCGGTGCGGCGCGTCATAACCTCCAGGGCCTTTGCCGCCCGGTTAATGCTCTGCCGGTAGCTGCTCAGGCGAATAAGCCCCTGCTCGGTGAGGGTACGTGAGCCTATAGGGAACGACGGGCACCCCGCAGCCATGGGGATGCAGTGCTCACTGCCCATCGCCACATTAAACAAGTACCCAGCCATTGGGTTAAACAGGCACCTATCGAAGGCCGGTTCGTTCGCAACAAACCGGACACCGGCGAATGACACCCCGCCCATGAACGCCGCCTCCCGGAAATTCGCGGCGCGTTCGTGGCACACCGAGTTGCTGCAGTCCACCCCCTCAAGGAACACCGTCTCCCGAACAGAGAGGTTCATGCCGTACACGTTCCCCGTGAAATTGACCTCCTCATGGAAGATACTGCCCGCGAACGCCACATAGCCGGTGCTGCGGCACCTGTTGAAAGCAACACGGCCGTAGTATGCCGAATCACTGCCGGTGAAATAGTGCCCGAAGGTGCTGCCGACGAAAGAAGCATCCTGCAGGTAGGTGCAGCGGTCAAAAGAGGCGGGGTTGGTGTAAGTGCATCCGCTCGCGTTGAACGTGCCGCAGTAGGTATTATCGTGCAGGAACGCGTCTCCCTTATAGGTGCAGGAGTCAAGCCGGGCGGCACGCGAATAGTGGCTGTGGTTCAGTCGCGTATCCGAGTTGTAGGTGCTGCCGGTAAATATTGCCCGGCCGTGGTAGGCGCACTGTGAGGCCGACATATACCCCGTATAGGTGCAGCCCGAAAAGTCCGCGTCGGAGCGGTAGACGGAACTAATGAACCCCGCGTAGGGGCCGAACGTTGAACCGCTGAAATTCACGAACTCACGGTACAGGCTCCCGCCGAACCGGGTGTACCCGCCATAGGCGCACCCCGAGAAGTCCGTTGCACCGGCATACACCGACCCGAAAAAGTCGGCATCATCCGCGTAAGTTGATCCGCTAAAATCTGCGGGCCCGCCATAGTAGGAGCCGGTGAGGTTCGCATCTTCCCGGTGCGTGCACCCGCTCAGGTTCAGCCCCTGACCCCAACAGGAGCCCCTGAAATCCACCGGGTAGAAGAACAGGGTGCCGCTGAAATCGTAGGCAAACCCAGACCATGTTCCGGGGCTGAAATCCCCGGTTTTAAGCGGCGCGTAAGGGTTCTGGCTAACGGTTTTGGTGGTCATCCAGCGCACCCGTTCGTGGATCTCCGTCAGGATGCTGCGCCGCACCTTCGCCTCAGCCACCAGTTCAGCCCGCTCAGCGTAGAACCGGGACTGCTCCTGCAGGTCGCCGGTCGGCTCATCGGCCCACAGTTCAGCCCGGTAGGCGAGGGAGAACGGGGAGCGGATGCTCTCACACAGGGCGTCAATAATGGTCTGCACCTGGTGGTGGCGTTCGTGTTCCGTCACGGCTGTATCAGCCAGCCACTCATCGGCGAGTATGACAAGGGTTCGTGCCGCACCCATCCGAGCCTCAACCGTACCGCCGCCGAGCTGCCTGACTGCCTCTTCAAAACGTGCTGTGCGTTCTGTGCGCATTGTCTACCCCTTCATAGCGTTGTTGAGGGCCTGCACAAGGGCGGAAAAGTTAAGCAGGTCGTTATCAAACATAAAATGGCACCATGTGTGGAACAGAACCTGATGCTGAGCCGCCTGGTAAGTAGGCGAACCAAACGGTACGGTGCGCAGGTAGGATCCGAAGGCGGCCCGGGCACGCAGGCACCGGCTCAGGGCCACCGACTCTTTGAAGCTCAGCGAACGGGAGGCGGTCGGAAGCGCACCGCTCATGGGCACCGCGTGCTCGCCATAAGGGAGAGGACCGAAATCGTTTACACAGGCGTCATTGAAAACACACTTATCAAAGGCGGGTGGCTTTCCGGCGCTGTGCGCACCCATGAAGGACACCCCGCCAGCGAACACCGACGACCCTAGGAAGCTGCTGGATGCCTGCGGGTTCGCGGTGTGGCCAAACTGGACGCCGTCAAAATTGGCGGAGCCGATGAACTGCTCAGAAGCGTGGTAAACGCCGCCACGGTACTGGGATTCCGCAAAGGTGGCATTTCCCAGATAACGGCTCCCGTAGAACGAGACATCTGCTTCATACACGCTGCAGCTGTAGTCGGCATCCCCTATATGTGCGGATTCCCCAATCTGCACCGAGGCACCGTATGTGCACCCGCGCATTGTCAGGTTCGCCCCGTACCGGTTTTTGCTGTAGTTAACCTTGCCGCGGTACGTGCACCCCGATAAATCGGCGGGACCGTAGTAGGTATTGCCATGGCTGCACACGCCCCGGTCGTAGGTGCTGTTACTGAGATCAGCCGCACCCCGGTACACAGAACCGGCAGCAGTAAAATCATGGGTATACCCGTGGTAGTTGCCCTCCACAGCCCCATAGGTGCAGTGGCTGCGGTCCAGGTTACCGCGGTAGATGCACCCAAACACGTAAATCGTTTTTCCCAGGTAGGTGCCGCCCGAGAATGACGCGTCACCGTTAAAAACGCTGGTCTCCATGAACACATCATCCCGCCAGGTGGCGTTCCGGGCGGTCACCCTCCCGCCCCAGAAAGCCCCCGCAAGGTGAACAGGGTAAAAGAAATCCGCGCCCGAGAAATCATAGTCAAACCCGGACCACGGCCCGCCGATGACGGTTTCCTCGTCGGCAGTACCAAAACTCATGGAATATGTGTACCGCTGCGGAACGTACCCCACCCAACGCACCCGCTCTATAATGGCCGCAAGGATGCTCTGCCGCACCTGCCCCTCCTGGATCAGGTGCGCCTGATCCGCGTAGAACTGGCGTTTCTCTCGGGTGCTCAGGGCCTCATCCGGTTCTTCCTGGGTGAGCTGCAGGTACCTGTCGGTACCCGCATAGGGTGAGCGAATATACTCGCACAGCGTGTTAATAATGCCCTGCACGCGTGTTCCAGCCTGCTCGGCGGGAACATGCTCATCAGCAAGCCAGTCGTCGGCGAGCGTCACGAGGGTTTTCACGGCTGCTGTGCGCACGGGGGCGGCTGGGCTGTACAGCTGTTCGGCGGCAGCGGATTCTTGGGCATGCCGATGGGTGTGGTTGGGCTGGCTCGGGTTCACGGTGGTGTACTCCCCTGGTTTTATCGGTGGTATGTGGTGATGCGGTGGGCAGCGGGTGTGGTTTTAGAGAGCGTACGCCCACTGTTTCAGCTCGTTGCACACGGCGAGTATCTGCTGGTGGATGGCCCACCGCTCTTCAGAGTCTGCCGGTGCCTGCAGCAGGGTCTCCGCCAGTTCCCTCACATGCTGGGAGCGTTCATTCATGTGGGCCACCTGCGAGCCGTTGAGCAGCCGGGAACCGACCGGGTACTCGGCGCGTATTTCTGCCTCATAGTCGCTGTCGTAGTCCACAGTGAAAGTGTTGCGCACGGCCGGGTTGAAGATGCACCCGGCGAACGAATTATCGGGGGTGCCGTACTGCACCTCGTCAAGGCTGACGCTCTGGCAGAAGAGGGCGGGGCCATAGGTGACGGGCCCTTCATAGCAGCTTCCGGAGAACACCCCGGAGGCATCGCCGTAGCCTTCACCATCTTGTGGGGGCACACACTGCAGGTAGAGGCAATCACCGAAGTCTGCCCTCGCCTCATAGGTGTTGTAGGACAGCTCGGTATCCTGCCCAAGGTAGATGCTCTCACGCATGGTGACATCGCCCTCGTAGGTGTTGATATTGATATCAGTGAGCCCGTAATAGACATTGTGACTGTAGTCGATAGGCCCGGCAAACGTGGTTTCTTCGTGTTCAAGGTCTGCGAAGAAGACGCTGCGGCTGTAGTCTGCGAGGCGTTCCCCACCACCGTAGCCCAACCTGGTTTTTCCGTGGTAGATACAGTTATTGGCGGTAACCCCCTGAAGGTAGCTGGAGGATAAGTCAATATACTCCCCGTAGTAGAGGCACCGGCTCAGGTTGGCGTGGCCGTGGTGGGCGATGTCGATCCAGGTGTTGCCATGGTAGAGGCACCCGCTCAGATCGGCCTCCTGGAGGCATACACCCTGTATGCTCACGCCCTGCTCATAGATGGTCGAAGATGCGTTTAACACCCCGTTAAAGTGGACTTTATTGAAATGGACGTCGGCACCGTAGATGCTGTGGGAGAAGTCTGCGTCGCCATTAAAGACGGTGTCATTAAAGATGGCGTCCGCGAGGTAGGTTGAACTGGAGAAGTCGGCATCCGCACAGAATGTTGCCTCAGCCATATTGAGCGGTACACTCCAGTAGGAGCCGGAGAGGTTCACCGGGTAGAAGAACACACTGCCGGAGAAATCATAAGCGAAACCGGACCAGGGCCCGGGGCTCTCACGGGTACCGATCACGCGCGTGTGCACCGCCAGCAGCAGGGTGAGGCGCACGGTGACTTCAGCATCGAATTCGGCCTTGTCGTGCGGGAAGTTCCGTTTATCTTCCTCACTCAGCGCCGGGTCTGGTTCATCACGGCTGAGTATCTCGTATTCGGGGGCCATAGGATACGGGGAGCGAATGTAGGCGCACAGGCTGTCAATGAGCGCGGTGGCCTCGGCGTGGCGGGTGGGGCCGGGCAGGGTCTCATCGGCCAACCATTCGTCAATGAGCCATACGAGGGACTGGGCTCCGCTAAGGCGCGTGACGGGGGCAGGGTCAGCGAGCTGTTCCAGTGCGGAGATGTAACGGGCTTGGCGGTCGAAACGAGGGTCGGGGGCTGGTGAGTCGGTTGTGGGCATGGTGTACCTCATCAGGTATGTGCGGCTGGTGTTGTCCCCTCAGCTTACGGGAGTGCTCGCCGGTCCGCACCTAATTTTGTCGGTTATACATTGATTATGCATAAAAGTCTCAGGTTCAGGTTGCAGGTGACCCACATTTTTCAGATGTTGCGCACACAACAATAAGGTTTTCTGCTTGAAGTTTCTAAGGGCTACACCCCACAGGACACGGCGCGAGGCACCACCGCAAGAACACGCCAGCTACGGGAAAACTATGCACCGACTAGGGAAAATACTGCATACCCGGAACAGGCGTCAGGTGCCCTGCGGCGGCACCTGGCACGCACAGGATGCACCACGGTGCCCACGGAAGCGGTAGGCGGGCATGTGCGGAAAATAACGGATGCTCAGGGTGCATCACCCTCCGTCAAGCAGCGAACTATTTGCTAGAAGCTAGGGTGTCACGAGTCGTTTGGATACCCTTAAGGACCTCTGCCAGTCTGGTGGAACTAACTTCCCATATGATGTCCATGTCAAGTTGCCGGTATCCGTGAGAAATGATGTGTCGCATTGCAATCAGATATTGCCATTCAGGTGCATGATGCATTTCGTAGAATTCGGGAAATTTCGACGAATAGTTGCCAGGTTTTCACCAAGCTCATGCAGTCTCATGCAAACCGCGCTCTGAATTAGATCTGAATCCATGAATTCGTCATAGCTGGGCGGTAAAAACCCAAGCAAACGATGCCCGGAATCCAGCGCATTTTCAAGATAAGGTAACGGGGTTTTCATAGGGGAAGCTCAATAAGGTCCGGCTCTATATACTGCCACATGCGTGGATCAATTGATAACGCAAGATCCACTGGACGGTGCAGTTCTTGTTCCAGCTCAACCGCAGCATCCACACTCTTGCAGAAAGCTTGGTAACCGGAATCATTTCCGAACTCTACAAGTATGTCAATATCACTAGTGGGGGTGAGCTCATTACGTGCCGCACTCCCAAAAAGGCGAGCGCGGGTAGCACCGTAAGCACGCAAAATTTTAAGTACGCGCTCCTCATGTGGAAGAGCGTACATACGTTGAATACCGGCTACGCCACTCATGCCCTGATTGTAGCATTTGACGGGCTGTTCCTTTGAGGGTGCAGCACCGTTTCGGCCCTGAGACACGGGCGGGTGAACCCCGCGTAAAATAGGGGGCATGACTGTTACGTTCCCTCCCCAGGTTTCCGATATTTTCAACCCGCAGCACTGGCGCATC
>ERZ773005.1365-NODE-1365-length-12944-cov-4.003259_pt1 | contig 12944 bp, 10 predicted proteins | sample MGYA00580666_ERZ773005 | MGnify/ENA primary metagenome ERZ773005 (study PRJEB29015, sample SAMEA2737999) | human oral metagenome | biome: human oral; feature: human-associated habitat; material: dental | place: China | collected 2061 ... | reverse complement strand
TCCGCCATCGTCTCGCCGAAGCCGATGACCATCGTCGCCGTCGATTCCATGCCGATCTTGTGTGCCGTGCGCATGACGCGCAGCCAATCCTCGGTCATGATCTTCTTCGGCGCGATGAGCTTGCGTACGCGGTCGACGAGGATCTCCGCACCGCCGCCGGGGAGCGACGAGAGCCCCGCATCCTGCAGCCGCCGCAGCGTGTCCTCAATCGTAATGCCCTCCTTTTCGGCAAAGTACAGAATCTCCGTCGCCGTGAAGGAGTGGATCACGATGGAGGGATAGCGGTCACGGATCGCACGCAGCATATTTTCATAGTAGGAAAGCGGCAGATCGGGGTGAATCCCGCCCTGGATCATGACCTGCGTGCCGCCCGCCTCCGCCGTCTCGCCGACCTTCGCGAGAATCTCCTCCAACGGCAGGAGATACGCATCCTCCGCATCCTGTTTCGTATAGAAGGCACAGAAACGGCACTCATTCACGCAGATATTCGTATAGTTGATGTTGCGGTCAACGATGAACGTCACCGTATCGCCGAACCGCCGCCGCCGCTCCGCGTCCGCCGCGCGCCCGAGTTCGATCGGGTCGCCGTGCGTGAGGAGATCGGCAGCCTCCTGCTCCGTGAGTCTCATGCGCCCTCCCCTGCCGCAATCGGCTGATAAAACGTATCGCGCTCCACTGGCTCGTAGCCCGCCTCGCGGATCATCGCGTCCAGTTCGCGCCGCGTGATGCCCGTCTGCGTCTGTGCCCCCGCCGCGTGAATGATCTTCTCCTCACCGATGGTGCCGTCAAGATCATCCGCACCGAAGCCAAGGGCAAGCTGCGCAATGGGCTGCGTCAGCATGACCCAGAACGCCTTGAAATGCGCCACATTGTCGAGGACAAGGCGTGAGAGAGCAAGCATCTTCATATCCTCCCACGAGCCGACGCGTGCGAGCTTTCGCTCCGCACCGAGCGCCGTATTCTCGGGGTGGAAGGGGAAGAGCATGAACGCCTGAAAGCCGCCCGTCTCATCCTGCAGATCGCGCAAGGCAAGCAGATGGTCGATGCGCTCCTCCACCGTCTCGATGTGTCCGTACATCATGGAGGCGTTCGTACGGATGCCGAGCGCGTGCGCCGTGCGCATACAGTCGATCCACTCCGCACGCGTTGCCTTGTTCGGGCAGATGACGGCGCGCACACGATCGGAGAGAATCTCCGCCCCGCCGCCGGGGAGGGATGAGAGCCCCGCCGCCTGCAAACGGCGCAGGATGTCGCGAACAGAAAGCCCCTCGCCTTTTGCAAAGTTCACAATCTCCACGGGCGTGAATGCCTTGATGTCCGCATGGGGAAGCGCCGCGCGCACCTGCCGCACCACGCCCTCGTAGTAGGAGAAGGGACGGTCGGGATGGAGCGCACTCACGATATGGATCTCCGTGAGGCGCGGCGTATTTTTCGCCGTCTCCAACACACGCGCCACATCGTCGGTCTCCATGATGTAGCCGCGTGCATCGCCCTGTTCCACCTGGAACGCGCAGAGCGGACAGTTCGCACTGCAGATGTTCGTGAGATTGATGTGACGGTTCACCGTATAGTAGACGTTCTTCCCGCTCGCGCGCTCCTTCGCCGCACGCGCCCACGCAGCGAGCGCGAGGAGGTCGTTGTCCTCATAGAGGGCGAGTGCATCCTCCTTTGTCAGCCGTGCCCCGCGCTCTGCGGCCGCGCGGGCGTTCGTTCGATTGCTCATAGTCCGATACTCTCCTTACAACACTCCCGCCAGTGTATCAAATGCGGCGCGCTTTTGCAAATTCCGCAGCACGGGGCCGAACTTGCTTTTCTCCGCTGTTTCATGCTATCATGCGGTTCGTACCGACGAAGGAAAATATATGCCCACCGATTGCCTATCGGACATAGATCAAGGATTTACAAAACGGAGTACTGTATGACACTGCTCGAACAGTGCCAAATTTGGCACGAGAACGAAGAATTTCAAAAGATCATCGCGGAGCTCGAAGCCATCCCCGCAGAGGAGCGCACGCCGGAACTCGACAGCGAGCTTGCACGCGCCTACAACAACGCGGCGGGCACGGGTGATCGCGCCTATTTCGAAAAGGCAATCGAGCTCCTCACGCCGCACGCAGATTACTTCCATGGCGATCATCTCTGGAACTACCGCATGGGGTACGCCTATTACCACCTCGATCAGGAGAGACGCGCGCTGCCCTACTTCGAGGCAGCACTTGCCGCGCTCCCGGGTGATGCAGACACGATGCAGATGATCGCGGCCTGCCAAAAGCATCTTTCCACCCCCAATGCGGCGCGCAAGCCCCTGCTCTCCCCCACAGCGATCCGAAAGCTTGAGGCAATGGACGACGGCGGGACGGGCTATTTCTACAAGATGCTGTACTATCTGGAGGCGTACATCAAGAACGGCATGATCAAGGGGAATTTTACGCGCGAGGAGGCGCACGCCGATCTCGATATTGCCCTCTGGTACGCGTACGCGTGCAACAATCTGGACGACTACGAATACTATTACCGCATGATGCAGTGGATGCCGGCCTCTGAGGTGAACGCGCGCGGCTGCGGCACATGGTACTACCGCTATGCTGTCGCGCTCATGTACTGCGGCCGCCTTGATGACGCACTCCGCGCGGTTGAAAAGGGCGCACAGGAGGAGCCGGACTATCCGTGGACGTATCTGCAGCTCGGCAAGCTCCGCGCGCATTTCGGCGACCACGACGGCGCGCTCGACGCCGTGCAGAAGGGACTCTCCCTCGTGCCGGACGACCACGAGTTCCTGACGCTCGCGCGCGAGATCAAGGCAGGCGCAACGATTGAACAGATGTCGTACCACTGGATTGACCCCGCCTTTGACGAGGAGCTGCAGGAGGCATCTGCAGGAGAACCCCTTGGGATGCGCGACGGTGTTGATGCAGACGGGGAACGCGGCGACAAACAGCGCGCCATCGCCTGCATGACGATAAAAGAAGCGGGACTCTCCTATTTCAAGCAGCTCTTTCGTCCCGATCCGCAGGACTACGAGAGGGATGCGCCCTTTTGCAGCTTCTGTTACACCGTGAAGGGCACGCCTGTAAAGCTCGTCTTCCGCATGAACGAGGCGGGTCTGTCGAAACGCGATCCCGCGTGGCTGCGCACGCAAAAGGAACGCCTCGACGACGGCCGCTGGCTGAAACGAGTCAGCGGCGAGGGAACCGGAGTCCTGACTGCAGTCCACTACGAGCTGGACAATCGGGTCACGCTCGCGTACCAGTACCCGTGGCAGGAGAAAAATGTCTACATCCCGCTCGATGAGGACGGAAATCCCGCCGAAGAATAACTTCTCTGTCAAAAAGACGAACTCTGCTTCATGGAGTTCGTCTTTTTGAATCCCTAATCAGCGCATCCTCAATACGTCTCAATGATGTTAAAGTTCGAGTCACACGCGGCAGGCGTGCGGCCGATCTCGCGGATGATGCGGATGATGTGGTCCTCGGAGAGAGCGCGCGGGCTCTTTGCCCCCGCGTCATGAAGGATCGTCTCCTTGTGCACCGTGCCGTCAATGTCGTTCGCGCCGAAGCCGAGCGCGATCTGCGCGACAGGCACGGTGAGCATGACCCAGTACGCCTTGATGTTGCGGAAATTATCGAGCATCAGCCGCGAAATCGCAATCGTCCGGAGATCGTCCCACATCGACGTCTGTCGCACGGTCTGCCCGAGCTCCGTGTTCGACGGCAGGAACGGGAATGGGATAAACGTTTGAAAACCGCCCGTCTCATCCTGCAGATCGCGCAGTCGCATCATGTGCTCGACGCGCTCTTCCACCGTCTCGATGTGCCCGTAGAGCATGGACGCATTCGTCTTGATGCCGAGTTCATGCGCCGTACGCGCCACCATCAGCCACTCATCCGCCGTCGCCTTGTTCGGACAGAGCTCGCCGCGCACGCGGTCAGAGAGGATCTCCGCGCCGCCGCCCGCGATCGACTGCAGCCCTGCCTCGCGCAGGCGCAGGAGCACCTCACGCACGGAGAGCCCCGAAGTCTTTGCAAAATGCGTGATCTCCACGCCCGTGAACCCCTTCAGATAGAGCGAGGGAAACGCCTCATGCAGCGCCTTGAGGCGCATCAGATAGTCGTCGAATGTCCAGTCCGGATGCAGACCGCTCACAACGTGCAGTCCCGCCAGATGCGGGTCGCGCATCGCATCCGCCACATGCGCCACGGCCTCCTCCACGCTCATCTCGTACGCGCCCTTGTCCTCCGCGTCGCGCCCGAACGCACAGAACTTACAGTGCGCGAGACAGATGTTCGTGAGATTCACATGACAGTTCACGTTATAGTAGACGATATCGCCGCATTTTTCCTGCCGCACGCGGTCGGCAAGCGCGCCGATCCAGGCGATGTCATGACATGCAAAGAGCCGCACGCCGTCCTCATACGTCAGCCGTTCGCCGTGCGCGATCTTCTTCTCGATATCCATGTATTCATTGTGCAATCTCTTCGTCTCCCAACGTTATACTCCTAACGCAAATTCGACGCGCAGCGCGAATTTCCTGCCAAAGAGCGCATAGATAAGACGGTCTCGCCCCGCAGCAAAATTTCTCCTGTGCCATTGACAATTTTCTGGGATTTTACTATACTAAAGATAGTAAAGGAGAACTTCCAGGCAGCTTGATTCAGGACGGGTTGCCCTCGTGTGATCCGTAAGCGCATGAGATGAGTTCTCCGGAGTTTCCACAGTGTTGACCGACGGTTGTTGGAGTGAAGGAGCACGGCAGCAGCTCCGCTGGCTGAGCGGAGGGAGCACAGCCGGAGTTCCCCGACGGACTGGGAGGAGATTCCGATGGGTCATTGAGTGGCCGCAGGGTTGTCCGCACAGGTGCACCAGGACAGCGGTGCAGAGCGAAGGTGCGGCAGGAGGATGCGGCAGCCCGCGCGGGGCGGGCACAGGGATATGCGCGGCGCATGGCAGGAAGATCGTTCCCGCGAGTGGATTCGCGGTGCATGCGTCGGAGGCATGTCGAGGTAGTTTCTCAGCGTTTTGCTGGAAAGTTCAGCGCTGCATGCTAGCGGCAGCGCGGAACGAAGCAACATTGGTTTGGATGCAAGAGAGTTACCTATCACTTCCCGTATTTTCCTCAAGACCGCCGACGGGTGACGAGAAAGCCCGCCGGCGGTTTTGTTTTGTCCGGAAAGGAGTCTCTATGAAAATCTCCGTCATCTTGGGGCATCCCTACAAGCACAGCCTCAACGCCGCCATCGCGGAAATTATTGTAAAAACACTGAAGTCATCCGGCCATGATGTACGTTTCCACGATCTCTGCCGCGAGCATTTCGATCCCGCTGTCCCAAAGGAGGAGCTCGTCAGCGGCACAACGCGTGATCCGCTCGTCCGTCTCCATCAGGAGGAGATTCGTTCGGCGGACGGCATCATCATCGTCCATCCGAACTGGTGGGGTCAGCCACCCGCCGTGCTCAAAGGCTGGGTTGATCGGGTTCTGCGCGAGAATATCGCCTACACATTCCCCGCAGGCGACAGCGGCGGCGGTCTCCCCATCGGTCTGCTGCGCGCGAAGAAGGCGCTTGTCTTCAACACATCCAACACGTCCGCACAGCGGGAGGACGAGGTCTTCGGCGACCCGCTGCAGCGTCTTTGGCGCGACTGCATCTTCGACTTTTGCGGCGTAAAGGACTTCGACCGTGTGATGTTCCGCATCGTCGCAGACAGCTCTGCCGACGAGAGGTCCGCGTGGCTGGAAGAAGCTGCAGACCGCGCGCGGCGCGCCTTCCCCTCTCCATGACGGGAGCAGTCTGCTCCTTGTATACATTCCGCTTCGGAATTTTACATTCTTTATTTCTATGTTATAATATTATCGGTATTTTTTCATTTTACTGAACAAAAAGGACAGGTGGTTATCGCATGAAAGAAGCGGAAAACGAGTTTATGCAGCACGAGCTGAGGCTCCCCGAGCTCACCGTGCGCGGCATCCTGCTCGGCGCGATCCTGACGATCATCTTCACCGCATCGAACGTCTACCTCGGGCTGAAGGTCGGCCTGACATTCTCGTCGGCGATCCCTGCGGCGGTCATCTCAATGGCAGTGCTCAAGATGGCAAAGGATGCAAACATCCTCGAAAACAACATGGTGCAGACGCAGGCATCCGCTGCGGGAACACTGTCCGCCATCATCTTCATCATCCCCGGTATGCTCATGATCGGCTACTGGCAGGGATTTGAGTTCTGGCAGACCCTCGTCGTATCGGCATGCGGCGGCTGCCTCGGCGTCCTCTTTACCATTCCTCTGCGCCGCGCCATGGTCGTGCACAGCGACCTCGCCTATCCTGAGGGCGTTGCTGCGGCCGAGATTCTAAAGGTCGGCAGCCGCACGCGTGCGGACGGCAAATCCGAATCCGGCATCAAGGAAATCCTCTCGGGCAGTGTCGTCGCCGGCATCATCGCCTTTCTCACGAACGGCCTTCAGGTGCTCGGCGGCAGCCTTTCGGCATGGTTCCACGTCGGCCGCGGCATGACGCAGCTGCCGCTCGGCTACTCGACCGCTCTCGTAGGTGCGGGCTACCTCATCGGCATTGCGAGCGGACTCGCCATGCTGGTCGGCATCCTCATCGCATGGGCGGGTTTCGTCCCCTATTTCACCATGACCGAGGCACTGCCGGACGGCATGACGCTCCAAAAATTCGCCGGTGCCGTCTATCAGCAGAAGGTGCGCCTCATCGGTGCGGGTGCAATGGGCGTTGCGGCGATCTGGACACTCATGACGCTCGCCCGCCCCGTCATCGACGGAGTCAAGGAGTCCATCGCAGGTACACGCATGGACGACACAGAGAAGGGTCTGCACCGCATGGACATCGACATGTCGATGAAGAGCATTGCGCTCGTCTTCGGCGTAACGGTCATCGGTCTCCTTGCAATCTTCTACCTCTTCGTCTCGCCGGAGAGCATCCCCCCGAGTCAAAAGCTCATCTTCACCGTTGTCGGCGTCGGCGTATCCGTCCTCATGGGCTTCTTTGTCGCTGCCGCCTGCGCCTACATGGCAGGACTTGTCGGCACATCCGCGAGTCCGATCTCGGGCATCGGGATCCTCGGCATCATCGTCTCCTCACTCGTCATGTACGCGCTGTGCTCCTCGTTCGGCATCTTTGATCTGCCGGGCGGTGAGAAATTTGCAACAGCAACCGCCATCTTTACCACCTCGATCATCCTCGCGATCGCCTGCATCTCGAACGACAATATGCAGGATCTCAAGACGGGCTGGCTCGTCGGAGCAACGCCGTGGCGCCAGCAGGCCGCGCTCCTCATCGGCTGCGTGGTCGGTGCGCTGGTCATCGCCCCCGTGCTCAACCTCCTCTACGAGGCATACGGCTTCCCCGGCGCCATGCCGCGTCCGGGCATGGATCCCGCGCAGGCACTCTCCGCACCCCAGGCCGTGCTCATGACCACCATCGCGCAGGGCATCTTCTCCAGCAAGCTCGCGTGGGAGTATATCTACATCGGCATCGGCCTGGGTGTTGTCCTGGTCCTCATCGATCAGCTGCTCAAGCGCACGACGAAGAATCTCGTCCTGCCGCCGCTCGCCGTCGGCATGGGCATCTACCTCCCGCCCGTCATCCAGACGCCGCTCGTCGTCGGTGCCATCCTCGGCTACTTCCTCAACCGCCATCTGCGCAAAACCACAGGTGCTGAGGCAGAGGCGGCAGGCCTCCGGCGCGGTACGCTCTTTGCATCGGGTCTCATCGTCGGCGAGTCCATCGTCGGCGTCCTGCTCGCAGGCCTCATCGTCCTCTCCGTCTCGAACGGCGGCGATGAGAATCCGCTCGCAATGGTCGGAAGCGACTTCGCAGATACCGCCGAGATGCTCGGCCTCGTCGTCTTCGTCGGCATCCTCGCCCTCTTCAGCAAGATCGTGCTGAGCGGGAAAAAAGCCTCGTAACATCATAGGAAACGCAAATACGCCGGCAGAGTCTGCCGGCGTATTGTTTTTTGCACATATATTATATAATAGGTGCGGGGAGGAATTTTCCATGCAAAATTGCATCTTCAAATTTTATCGGGTGCTGCTGGCCGCTGTCCTCATCCTCGGAAGCGCTGCACAGGTCAGCGCAGGAGGTGCGCCGCCGCTCACACGAATTGCCCCCATCGAACTCTGCGCAGAGGAGACGGGCTGCATCCCGGCACCGGAGGACTATCCGAACCGTCTGCCCGAGGACATTGTCTTTCGTGGAGAGCATCTCATCGTACGAACACGCTTCATCGGCTCGCCCGCATGGTCAACAGTAACCTATCGGAACGGCACAGAGACGGGCCCGACGCTCGGCTGCACCGAGCTTGCGCGCACGCCGCTCACCGACGGCACCCGTACAATCATCGGCTACGAACAGGTCGTCATGATCCCGCTCGATCAGCCCGGCACAGAGGCGTTCGACCTCTGCATCACCGCGGCCGATGCAAGCAGCGGTGCACCGCAATGCGCCTGTATCCGCGGGATTCGGACAGAGAAGCGCGGATAACATAAGGATCACATCTCAACAACTGAATCAAATACTGTAAAGGAGTTTTCGGCTCCAATGAATTCTTTTCCCCCGACAGAATGCCCCCATAAGCACGATCAAAAAGCGTTGCTTATGGGGGCATCGTGTATCCTATAACTTTTCCCTTCGAATCTTGGGCAGCAGGAAGCGAAGGAGGAGATAGGCGAGGATGCTGCCTGCGCCGGTGGAGATGAGGAAGGGGACGATGTAGACGGTGTAACTCGCGGGATTCAGTCCCATGAGGAAGGCCGCGACGGGATAGGCGGCGAGGGCGCCGAGGATGCCGGTGCCGAACGCCTCGGCGATGCAGGTGAGGCCGATTCGCCGCGTATAGTGGTAGATGAGCCCGCACAACAACGCACCGATCATGCTCCCGGGGAATGCCATGAGTGTGCCGACTCCCGCGATGTTGCGCAGGAGGCTCGCAGCGAACGCAGCGCCGACGCCCCAGAGCGGTCCGAGGAATACGGCAGCGAGAATGTTGACGAGGTGCTGCATGGGCGCGCAGCGGCTGCCGAGTACGGGGAAGCTGAACACGCCGCCGAGGACGGCGGCAGCGACGAAGATGCCGGCGAGGGTGAGTTTACGGGTTCGTGTGTCAAGCATTGATAATCTCCTTCGATAAAAGCGGCCCTTCTGCCGCTCCGGCGAGTGGTTCCCCTCCTCCGCCGCAGCGGGGAAGGCCGGAGCTTACACGATAAAGCGGCTCTTCAGGTCAAAGGTATGTGCGAGCGGGCCGCTCCCGTGTCCGAGGTCGAGCCCCGCCGCGAGGGCGCCGGAGAGATATGCCTTTGCCCGCGCGACGGCGGTGTCTGTGTCTATGCCGCGCGCGAGGTTGGACGCAATGGCGCTCGAGAGGGTGCAGCCGGTGCCGTGGGTATTCGACGTCGCGATGCGCCGTCCCTCGAACCAGCGCGCGCCCGTATCATCGACGAGAAGATCATTCGCATCATCAACGCTGTGCCCGCCCTTCATCAGAACGGCCGCATGCGTGCGTTCATGGATGCGCGCCGCTGCGGCGGTCATGGCAGTGCGGTCTGTGATCGCCATGTCGGCAAGCACCTCCGCCTCGGGGATGTTCGGCGTGATGAGCGCCGCGCGGGGCAAAAGCTCGCTGACGAGCGCCTCCACGGCATCCTCGCTGATGAGACGCGCCCCGCTGGTCGCGACCATGACGGGGTCAACAACAACATTTTTTGCGTCATATTCGTCAAGTTTCTCCGCGATGACATGGATGAGTGCGGCGTCCGCGACCATGCCGATCTTGACGGCATCGGGCGGAATATCGGCAAAGACGGCGTCAAGCTGCGCCGCGAGGAAGGCGGGCGGCACGGCAAGGATATCTGTAACGCCCGTCGTATTCTGCGCGGTGAGTGCCGTGACGGCGCTCATGCCGTAGACGCCGTGCGCCGTCATGGTCTTGAGGTCTGCCTGAATCCCCGCCCCGCCGCTGGAGTCGCTGCCCGCAATGGTCAGTGCCGTATGCATTTTCATCATAGTCCCCTCCTCATATGCTCGTGATCTTCGCATGGTCAGCGAGTTCCTGCGCCGTCATGCAGCAGATGGCGTCAATGATGCGCGTGCGGTAGGATGCGTTGCCGTCGTACTCCTCCATGCGCGCCCGAGCCAGTTCGCCCGCGGTGCCCATGAGTGCCGCGGTTTCTGTGACCGCTGAAAGAGGCTCAGCAGGCGCGGAGGCAAGCGCCGCCGCGAGGAGCGCGGAGAGCTGGCAGCCCGTGCCCGTGACCTGCCCCATCTCGGGATGTCCGTTCCACACCGCATAGCAGTCCGTTCCGTCTGAGATGAGGTCAATCGCCCCCGTGACAGCGGCGATGCAGCCCGTACGTGCAGCAAAGCCGCGCACAAACGCAGCAGCCTCCGCAAGATTCTCCTCGGTGACGGCATCCGCCGCGCTGGCATCAACGCCCTGTGTGCTGCCGCTGCCGACGGCAAGCGTGCGGATCTCGGAGATGTTTCCGCGCACGACCGCAGGACGAACTTCATCGAGAATCTGCAGGGCCGTCTCCGTGCGCAGTTTGCTCGCGCCCGCACCGACGGGGTCGAGCACGACGGGATGACCGAGCGCCCGTGCGCGCTTTCCGGCAAGGAGCATGCTCGGGATCGTACGCGCGTTCAGTGTTCCGATGTTGATGCAGAGCCCCGCGCAGAGTGCCGTGATCTCCTCGGCCTCGGCGGGATCATCCGCCATGATGGGGCGCGCGCCGATCGCGAGCAGGACGTTCGCGACGTCGTTGACCGTGACATAGTTGGTGATGCAGTGTACGAGCGGGGTCGTCCTGCGGATCTGATCGATGATAGATGTATGCATGATATCCTTTCAATTGATGCGTTTTGACCGCGCGCTGCGGCGAGGTTGGCTTATTCCTCTCCCCCTTTTCCGAGCACACGGTGTGCGAGGAGTGCGAGTACGAGGGTGGCGGCCATGGTCGGCAGTGTGCTGCCGACGGGCGTATCGAGCGTCATGAGGCAACGGTAGTAGAGAAATCCGACGAACCAGACACCGAGGTTGACGGCATGCACGCTGCGCCCCGAGGCATCCTCGCGCAGGAGGAAACAGCTCGCGATCTGTACGGCAATCATCGGTGCAAAGACCGAGCCGATGATGTAGAGGAAGCCCGTGATGTCGTCCATCGGATAGAGGCAGGCAGCAGCGGCACCGAATACGGTCACGCCGATGCCGACCGTCTGGCCCGATATGCCGCGGACGATGCTCTCGCTTGAGACACCCGCCGAGTAGGCGTCGAGATAGGTCGTCGTCACCGTTGAGAGGACGACGACGCCGAGCCCGGCCGCGCCGAGTCCCGCATGGAGCATGATCTGCGCGATGTCATTTTCGCCCGTAAAGATCGCCGCCCCCATGCCGATGAAATACATCCAGCAGCTGACGAGGCCGTAGACGAGTGCGCTGACGGCCGCAGCCGCCGCGGGTTTCTCCGCCGCGCGCGTATAGTCCGAGATGAGCGGCAACCACGAGAGGGGCATTGCAATCGACAGCTCAAGCGCCATCGCAAAGCTCATCGCCTCACCTGCCGCAGAGCCCGCAGCCCCCGTCCCGCCCATGATGACGGAGCAGAGGAGCACGGTGAGGAGAAAGAGCGCTGTCATCGCGACGGCGTTCACGCGCTCAATCTGCAGAATGCCGATGCGGACCCAGACGATGATGAGCGCACCGATCACGAGGCACCAGAGCCAGTGTCCCGCATCCATCACACTGTTGGCCGCAAGCGCACCGTCGTAGATCATGATCGATGTCCAGCCGACGAGCTGCATGACGTTCAGCACCGCAAAGAGCAGTCCCCCGCGCGCCCCGAACGCCATCTTCACCGTCTCCATCGCGCTGCGCCGCGTCCGCGCGCCGATGAGCCCCGCGAGAAAGAGCAGGAAGCAGCCGATCACATGCCCTGCGATGATGGCCGTACCGCCCTCGCGGAACCCCAGCGGTGCAAAGAATGTTCCCGTTAAAATCTCCGCGAGCGACACGCCCGCACCGAACCAAATAAGTGCATTCGCGGGAATGCTTGTCCTCTTTTCCATGACAGACTCCTTTATTATATGAAAAAAACGCGGCCATGCCAACTGACATAGCCGCGCTGCTGTGCGCATGTTTATCCCTACGTTGGCATTACCCAAATCAGGTTCCGGGTCGGGACGCATCGTCCCCTCTCAGCCGCCGCATGGCAACTCCCCCTATTCGGTTGTAAATTGTCTATTTACTGTGCGCTCATCGAGAGCTCGATGAACTTGTTGCCGAGCTTCGCCTTCTGCAGGACTTCCTCGGTGATGTCCGCGCCCGCCTCGACGATGACAACGCCGTTGTCCATCTTGATCGTGCGCGTCGCCTTCTTGCCGAGCAGGAAGCGGCGGTGACGATCCTCATTCACGCGGTCCGCGTTCTTATCCTCAGCCGGCTCCTCAGCGGCCGCTTCTGCCGCAGGAGTCTCTGCCGGCGCATCCTCTACCGCGAGCTCCTCAATCGTGGGCTCGGCGGATGGTTCCACCGCCGCAGCCGTATCCTCTGCCGGAGTCTCAGCGGAGGCCGCAGGCTCCTCGGCAGCAGGTTCTGTTGCCGGCTCAGCCGCAGGCTCTTCTGCGGACGTTGTCACAGCGGATGCCGCCGGCGCATCCGCTGCGTCAGATTTTTTTCCGGCGTCCCCCTCCGGAGAGATGACCGTAACTTCCTTGCCGAAGATCGAGACCTGATCCGCCGTCACCTCGGTTGTCGATCCCTCGGGCTCTGTGATCTCACATTTCTCAATACTGCCGTCCTCACCGATGAAGATCTCGGTGATATTTCCCTGGATGACACCCGAGCGTGTGATCGCCTTCGTGCCGATGACGCGGATGTTGTCGTCGAGCAGCGTCTCAAAGTCGCCCGCCGCATCGAGCGTCAGGATGTTCTCGC
>ERZ773005.1363-NODE-1363-length-12950-cov-3.175572_pt1 | contig 12950 bp, 5 predicted proteins | sample MGYA00580666_ERZ773005 | MGnify/ENA primary metagenome ERZ773005 (study PRJEB29015, sample SAMEA2737999) | human oral metagenome | biome: human oral; feature: human-associated habitat; material: dental | place: China | collected 2061 ... | reverse complement strand
AACAGGACAGGCGTATAAACTTCGTGTAACATTTGATCTTAAAAAGTATAATGAAAATTTAAATAACGGTGATTATTTCACTTTTGATATTCCAGCACCAATGACGGTTTATAATGATAAACAACAATTAGTTGATCCAACTACAAAGGTTAATATCGGAGAAGCGGTTGTTACAGCAAATGGGTCAGACAAAGGTGGGAAAATAACGGTTACTTTGAAAAACTTGGATAAATATTTAGCAGCAACTGGTGGGGATAAAGTAAAAGATGTTTCAGGTAATTTTTCAGGTTCTTTTCGATTTATTAAAGACCAGACTAGTACACTAATTTCTTTTAATTCAAATGCAATGAAGCAAGAGATTAGACAAATCTATACTTCCAAAACAATATCGGGACCAAAAGTTGGTGTTGAAAACTATGCAAAAGTAGGTGGACAAGCAGAACGTAACGAGTGGAGTTCTCCAAAATTAGCGGCGATTGGCTCAGTTAGTAAAGGGGATGCAGTTTCTAATTGGAGAGTACGTGTTAATACTGAAAAACAAGACTTTGGACAAAATATTGTGCTTCACGATAGTATTCCTAATGATGATGTGGCATATACTCCAGCTCAATACATCCCAGAATCTTTAAAAGTTTATAAAGCAGATATTACAAGTGGAACATCTGGTATTCCAGACGTTGCTGAACTTATGGTTGAAGGGAAAGACTATACAGTTTCTTGGAATGAAAATTATACTTCTTTTGATATAACTATTAAAGATGGAACAACTTCTTACTTTATTACATATAGTACTACTACACCGAATGATGGCACAAAAGTAGCGAATGTAGTAGCTCTATCTCAAGCAGATGGGAAAAAACTTTCACAAAATACTAGTCGTCCAAATGCGTTTAGCATGAAAGCAGAGGCTACTTCATTAATTTCTGGTACAATTGTAGCTTCTACAGCTTATCAAATTAAGATAAATAAAACAGATGCATTTACACTAAGTCCAGTGTCAGGTGCAGTTTATACTGTTACAGCTGTAGATGATCCAACAGAGACTACAGAAGCAACAACAAATGAAAAAGGTATTGCATTAACCAAAACTTATGATCAGAAATGGGAAGGGAAACTTTTTAAAATAAAAGAAAAAACTGCTCCAGCAGGATATACACTAGATGAAAAAGAATATACTCTTAAATTAGGGGCTGCGGGCTCTGTAATAAATCTTAAAGATAATCCAATTCCAGCAAAGGTTAATATAAAAGCTAAAAAGGTTGTATCTGGAAGAGAAGGTGGTTTGCCTAAAGCTGATGAATTCACATTTAACTTATATTCAGTTGGGAATTTAAATACTCCTATTGCAACAGCTAAAACAAAAGCTGATGGAACTATCACGTTTGAAAATATAGAAGTGAAGGGGACGGGAGTTTACAACTATGTCATAAAAGAAGATACTACAAATGCAGTTGCAGGTGTGACATTTGATGAAGCAGCTAAAGAGATAACGGTTAAAGCTGAATTTCAAGGATCAGCTTTGAAAGCTTCTGTAACGTCAGATGAACCGATATTCACAAATACGTATACAGCAAAACCAACAAAAGCAACTATTACAGCAACAAAAGCACTAAACGGAAGCACATTAAAAGATGATCAATTTGAATTTGAACTAAAAGAGGGTGCTAAAGTAGTAGGAACAGCTAAAAACAAAGCAGACGGAACAATTACTTTCGAAGATATTACATATACAGAAGCAGGAGTACATACATATACTCTAACAGAGAAAGAAGGAACAGAAGGTGGGGTTACGTACGATAAAACTTCTCACGAAGTAAAAGTAGAAGTTACTGACAATGGACAAGGTAAATTAGTAGCGGCAGTAACCGGAAATAACCCATCATTCACAAATACATATAAAGCAGCTGAAACAACAGCAACTATTACAGCTAAAAAAGTATTAGAAGGTAAAGCTTTAGAAGCAGACAAATATGAGTTTGAACTAAAAGAAGGAACTAAAGTAGTAGGAACAGCTAAAAACAAAGCAGACGGAACAGTTACTTTCGAAGATATTACATATACAGAAGTAGGAGAACATGAATACACTGTAACAGAAAAAGCAGGAAATGAAGCAGGAGTTACATATGATTCAAAATCTTATACTGTAAAAGTAAAAGTTACTGACAATGGACAAGGACAACTTGAAGCGAAAGTAACAGGAGATGGAGATAATGTGATATTTACAAATAAATATAACAAACCAGCAACAGAAACTCCTGATGGTTCAAATGATCCAGAACCTAAAAAAACATTACCAAATACAGGGGCTACTGATTCACCAGTATTACCAGGTCTTTTAGGATTTGCACTTATGGCAGTATCAGCATTCTTATACCGTGCTAAAAATAATAACTAATAAACAAAAAAGAGAGAATAAAAGTTCTCTCTTTTTTACTAGACCTATAAAAATGATTTATTATTGACTTGAATAAAATTATTTGATAAAATATGAATGAATAAAAAATAAAATTCATTCAAAGAAAGAGAGGAGTTGAAAAATTGGATAAGAAACAAGTATTAAAACAAGCGGCGTATGATATTTTTTCTAGAAAAGGCTATAAAGCAACAGCTATTTCAGAAGTTGCAAAACAGGCAGGTATGGCAGTTGGCTCTTTTTATAATTATTACGCAAGTAAAGAAGAAATTTTTCTAGATGTTTATATAGACGAAAATAATCGTATTCGCCAAGTTATAATGAATGATATAGATTGGCAAGGGGATGTTGTTGAACTTATAGGTCAACTTTTTGGTCAATCAAGAAGTTTGGTTTCATCTAATAAAATTTTGGCAGAATGGTATAATCCTGCTATTTCTAACGAGTTGCATAGCTATTATTCCTCAGAGGAAGGTAGGGAGTCGAATCCATTCCATCAGTTTTTAATAGAAACCTTTACTAAACGTATGATGATGGAGGGGTACTCTCAAGAAAAAATCCAAGAGGTTTTAGAAGTTTATCATCTTTTTTACTATATAGATATGAATATTACAGAAAAAGATGTACCCAACGTTAATCAGACAATAGAAACCTTAGCAACTTATTTTGTAAAAGGATTATTTAAATAAAGAATGACAATTCTTTATTTTTTAAACACGTATGAATGAATAATAAATTATATTCATTCATATACATAAAAATACTTTATTTACAACTATATAAAAGTATTTTATTAACTATAAAACTGTTCTTGATTTAGCTTTATAATTTTTTAAAAAAAGATAAACGCATATATTATTAACTATAAAATTTTTGAAAGAGGAAGAAAATGAAAAGAGGTAAAAAAATGTTAACTATTATTCTTATTACAACAGTAGCTCTAGGGCTAATAACGTGGGGAGTATTTGCATTTCTTGGACGTAGTCAAACTTTATCGGTCAAATCAATAGAAAACGCTAGCGCTGATCTATATGTTGTTCGCTTGGAAAAACCAGATAATATGACTTGGGAACCAGGGTCTTACGTGAAAATTACTCTACCTGATGTAAAGGATAGCAAGCAAAATAACAGATGGCTTACTATTGCATCTAATCCTGAAGAAAAAGAGATTATGATTTTAACCCATAATAGTGGTAGTATTTATAAGAAAAATTTAACTAGTTTGCAGGTTGGAGCAAAGGTTGAGGTAAGTTGGTTAGGTGGTAACTTAGAGATTGCAGATAACCAAGAACCTATTATTTGTTTTGCATCTGATGTTGGTGTTGCAGCAATGAGACCGATTGTTAAAGAATGGAACTCTAAACGTACAATTATACTTAACCATCTAGATAAAGGGGTGAATATTTTTAATAACGAACTGATAGAGTTATCAAATAAAGGAAAAGATTTTACTTATGAAACTAGTGAGAGTATAGAACAAAGTCAAGAAAAACTAAAAAAAGCAGTGAGCATGTATGGAAACAATGCTATATATTTATTGTCGGGCCAACCTGATGATGTTAAAATTATGGAAAATTTTTTAGAAAATAACGGAATAAATAAGAAAAAAATAAAAACAGACAGTTTCAGAGGTCTGAAGTAAAGATTATAAAAAACTCCCGAAAACTTGTACATTAAGTTTTTCGGGAGTTTAATATGTTTAAAATATAGTTTATATTTTATTTGAAAATAGATGTTTTAAAGCTATCTGTTTGTTGTAGAAGTTTTTTATAAACAGCTTCTTTTAGTTTCAATGTATTGTTCATTGACACTGATTTATTGCCATTGTTATCTGCTTTAAGAGTTTGTGCATCTTTTGTAACAGCGTCTTTAAACAATGCAAGAAGTTCATCATAAGATGAAACAGAAGTGCCATTTACTTCGAATGTAGTTAAACCTACTTTAGCTTTATCTTTTACTTCTTGGAAGTAAGCTTTTTTGAATTCTTCTAATGTAGAGAATCTACCACCAGAAATTTTGTTGATTATATATTTGTCGCTTAGAACAGTATTACCATCTGCTTTAGAAGCTTGTTTAAGCTTGTTAGAAGCATAACCAAGGAATCCATTTTCGTAGCCGTAGTAACCCCATAATCTAAAGGCGTTATGTTTGAATGAAACAGCACCTGGAGCTCCATTACTAGTATTACCCCCATAAATACCAGTCATCATTTTAACACCTACATAAGGAGATTGATCGTGGTAGCTAACTACTTCTGGTTTATAAACACCATTGCCTGGATTACGGTTAGTCATTAATTGTTGATCGACCAAATCATTAACCGATTGAATGTCTAAGCCGTCTTTTTCTTCTTTTGATAGATGACGAATCTTATCCCATTGGTCAAGGTTGTTGCCATCACGGTACTGTTTATCCATTTTTTTGAACCAAGCACCGTTTAAATCTTTATTTTGTTGAGAAATAACAGCTTCTGCTTCGATTTCATCAAGAAGAGTTAAAGCATCGTTATAACCTCTCATATAGCGATCGATATCATCTCTTGTTTTTAGAGTTTTTGGATCGGTAATATACCATTGATTTCCATCATTTGGACGTTTAAATACCATATTGATACCTAACGAACCGAACTCATCAGCCCAACTGCTAGGTACTGGAGTTTGTAACATACCTTGAGCAAAAGCTTCAAAGCTAGTTCCTTCACGGCGACCAAAACCACCAAGGTAGATGTGTCCATCATTAACGTGTGTTGTTTCGTGAGTATAAACAGAAATACCATATTCGTCAATCATATTTAGGTAAATATAGTTTACTTCTGTTCTAGTATCATTTGGATTACCATAAATTACAGCATATGCACCAGCACCGTTATTTCCAAAGTGTTTACCGATAGGTCCGAATAATTCGCGAAGTGGAGAATATTCATTTTGTTGTCCGTATCTACCGTATTTATCAACCCATCCACCAGGAGCATTATAACCTTCCCAAAGAGGGATAACTGAGTCTCTTAATAGACGGTTTTTAACATTATCTGCAGCTAGACGATACCAGAAGTCGTAGTAGTTTCTATAACCATCTGCAGCTTTGTCTACCGTGTCTTTAATATCAGCAAATGATTTTTTACCTAATCTTTCTGCACTACCAAAAGCTATTGAGTTATAGTTAGAAATCAAGTAAATATGTGATTTTTCAATATTAAGTAGAGGAAGAAGTGTTTTTCTTAGGTGAGCACGTTTTAAATTATCGAATGCTCGATACTTAGCATTTTTAATCGCATCTATTTCTGAAGCACGTTCAGCGATATATACTTTATCTTTAGTTGCATCGATAAACCAATCGTTCATATCTGTAAAGTTTGTAAATAGACTACGATTATAGTTTAAGAATGACTCTAGGTGTCCTGATTTTGTAGATTTTGCAAGAACTTCACCAAAGGCTTCGAATGTTCTTGAACCACTAATATAACTTTCTTTAGAACCCATCTCGATAAGTCTGTCTAAAACGTCAACATTTTTACCGTAAAAATCAGGTTTAAACAGCATAAGTTCTTTAATATTTACATCACCAAACTTAACCCCGTAGTAACGGTTTAGATAAGTTAAACCTAGTAATAGAGCAGCTTTGTTTTTCTCAACTTTATCAAGAATCATCTGTTGAGCTGCTACAGAATTATTCAATTGATGATCTTCGTTTTGAACTAATTTTTCAACAAACACATCAAGATTTTTCTTAACATAATCAAAACTTTCTTCTAAATAAAGGTCTTTAATTGCATTTACTCTATTATTACCAGTTCTATTTAAATGTTTGTAAATAGGATCTGATTGAAGTTCGATTGGACTTAAAATTGCTTTTATACCATTAATAAGATTGCTATGGTCTTTTTGAACGATATTAGGTGTATATTTAATTCCAAGATCCGTTATTTCATATTCTTTAACATTAGTTAAGCCATCGTTACTTTCAGATAAGCTGAAGTAGTCTTTAGTTCCGTCAGCATAGTGAACGACAATTTTATTTGCAGCACTAAGGTTAGTGATGAAATCATTGTTATTCATCGGTGTAACAGAAAGAACTTCTTTTGTATTTAAGTTATGATCTTTAGCAAGTTTATTCGCTTGGTTAACGATATAATCTTTATTATAGAATGGTTGTAGCTTTTCAAGGTTTTTGTATGCTAAGCTGTAGTCAGTATTGTAATCTTGAATATCAGTATAAGCTTTATCGCTAGGAGTGATATTATTGATAGTGTTCATGTCGTAAGCTTCACTTGTCAATGTATCAGCAGTAATATTAAAACTAGCGACTTTTTCATCAGCCTCAGCTTTAGATAAGTGTTTTAATTTATTTTTGTTTTTATTATCTCTACCAGTACCATCTTCAGAAGAACTATATCCGATAACTCCAAATAAGTTTGATACAAAAGGATTTGCATCGCCATCGTTAACGTCATTTGAACCGAATAATTCTTCACCTTTAATCACTTTAGCATATGTTACGTTATTTTGAACCGCTCCATATGGCCAAGTTTTAGCAACTATTCCACCAACATATTTAGTATTTTTAACATCAAGAATACCTTTTGCTACAGAGTTTGTTAGTTTTCCTTTTGTTCCTGATAGCCAACTATGTGCTTTATAGTTTACAAAAGGTACTAGCATACTAGCATGTGCATTATTAGCGGTAATAGTGGCATCCACATAAGCTCTATTAACAAATCCCATATAGTTAGAACCAGCAATACCACCTACTGTAGAATCATTCCCGACAGAATTTATTTTACCAATAAATGCGACATTTTCAACTTTTCCATCTTCATGGATATTGTTAACAACTCCGGCAACATTATTTTTACCAGTTATAGAACCAGTAATTTTAACATTTTCGATAGTTGCATTATTTTTTAAATTATTTCCAATAGCAGAGATATTATCTTCTCCAGATCTATCTATCGCAACATTTTCAAAGTTAATATTTTTGATTATTGCATTACTGATATTATTAAATAATGGATGCTCTAGGTCGTGAATAGCGTAACGTTTATCCCCATTACTTAGAAGTTTACCTGTAAATTCTGCTGCAACATAAGATTTTCCGGTTGGTACAACGTTTTTAGCGCTCATACTTTGACCAAGAAGGAATTCACCAGCTGGATTTGCTTGCATAGCGTTTATTAATTCTGCAAAATCATAATAAACATTATCTTCTTTAGCTTTTGGTTTTTCTATATAGTAAGTAAATACGTCGCTAAGATTATTATTTGCGTTACGTTGCACTAGGTTGTCAGCAACAGCAGTTACTTTGTATACTTTTTTACCATCAACCTCTGCATCTTCGATATTTTTAACAGCTAATAGTGTTGTTTTATGATCGTTTGATGTAACTTTTAGATAATAATTAGTTAAATCTTGAGGGATAGATGTTAGTCTTGTAGTATCTGACTCAACTTTATTTTCATATTTAATTAAGTCTGTACGTTTAATATCTTTAACTTCAATTTTTTTAGGATCTAGTAGAATTTTTTCATCAGAAAGAGTTTCTGATTTTTCTCCATTTCCTTGGTTATAAACGATTGTTGTAGATAATGTATATTCTTTATAGAAATCTAAGTCGCTTAAAATAGCATCTAAATTATCTTTTGTTAAATCTACAGTTTTTACAATTTCGTTACCTTTTTTAAGAGTAGCTGTGATAGATTTTACTTCTGCATTAGTAGGATTTTCTAACGTGTATTTAGCCGTAGCACTATGCTCTAATTCGTTTTTATTAGTGTTAACAAGTTTTAATATAGGTTTATCAGCAAGTTTTACTAATTTTTCAATAGCTTTTAGCAAGTTTTGAGTAGCTTCGTTTACCGCATTTTGAGTAGTGTTATTATCGTTGTTAATAGTATTAGCAGTTGCTAAAGCAGTAGTCAAGTCTGCCCAAGATTGAGTAGTGTAATCATCTTTGTTTTTGCTATTAGCAGTAGCAATAGCGTTTTGCAATGCAGTTTTATCTATAGTTGGTGTCTCTTTAGTACCAACAGCAATAATTTTATTAACCGGTTGAGTAGTAATAGAATTATCGATAACCTTGCTAGTTTGTACTCCGTCAACAGTAGATACTTCAGTTAAGATAGTACGTTCACCATTAACACCTTCTTTGATAACTTTCGTTTGACCTTTAGGAAGGGTATCGTCATTTTGTTCGATAGTCTCGAAAGGCACAACCTCTTTAGTAACTTTTAGTTCAGGTTTTTCAACAATAGGAACCTTAGGTCCTTCATCTGGAGTAGTTTTGTACTCAGGTTGGGGTTGTGGATTTGGTTGTGGTGTTGGATTGTTTGGATTTGTTGGATTCGTCGGTTTTTCAGGAACCGTTGGATTTACTTGATTAGGTAGGGTTTTTAAATCACTTTGTGTGAAATAACCAACATAAGTGTACCCATCGATTTTTATTACACCATTTGCCAATTCGTTAGAGTTAGCTATAGTTTTTTGAGTATTATAGCTTACCAACTCTTTATTTTCAAAAGCGAAAGACTCGAACGGCATAACAATACTTTGTCCCATCGCTCCGATTAAAACAACACTAAGTACTTTGTTTCTATGTTTTTTAGATACTAAAAGAACTACAAGAACAGCAGCGCCTATAGCTAAACCTGTTAAAGGAAGAGAGCTTTGCCCGGTATTAGGTAAAGTCTTAATTTCTGATGTAGGTTTAGGATCCTTTTTATAAACCATGTAATATATTTCATTTTCCTTAACATCACTAGGTATATTTTTCTTTATTAAACTTTTTTCTGCATCTGTTAATTCATTTTCAGCTAAATATGTATAATTAACAATTGTATTTTCATTTGCTAAAACTTCGCTTGGCATATAACTTCCAAAAATCAAAGCACCGATAACGACAGGTGCAGCACCAAGAGATAATTTTCTAATAGAAAATTTTAAAATCTTATTGTTATTTTTATTTTTTATTTTCATAAAAATTGTTCTCCTTTCTATAAATGTATAGACTATATAATTCTATCAAAAAAGCTAGTTTATTACAATTAATTAAAGAGGGAGAACGAGTTTATCTTTTGAGATTTTATAGCTAAGAAATTATAAATATGTTTGATGATTTTAAGTAAAAGTTATAATGATTAACAAAAAAATACAACTGTATTATTTTCTTATAAAACATGGGTAGTAATATTTGTTACAACTTAATATTTATATCTTCTAAGAAAAAAGCATTAATAAAATTAATAGATATTTTATTTAACAACGATTATAGTGATTTATTGTTTTATAAAAAGTGCTAACAAAGACGGTGAGGTTCTTCTGTAAGAGTTCGGAATTATTGAAATAGTTGCGGTGATAAAGAAAGTGTGATATAATGTAATAAACAGTTGTAATAGTACAGTTAAAATAAGTAAAACATAAATTATAATTAAAGAAAGGATGATTTATTATGGATGGAGACAAGACCAAGCTTAAAATCAAAAAAAAGAAAGAGGCTACAGTAGTTAAAAAAGCAATAAGCCTAGAAACATTTGTCTTTTTAGCAGTATTCTTTTTAATCTTCGGTTTAATGGCGCGTAAGATGGGAACACCGCTAATGTTTAAAACAATGATGGCAACGGCTCACGACTTACTGTTGAATACAGTGTTTTTCATAATGGCTATGGCTGTTATTGCTGGAGCGATTAGCGCACTGTTATCAGAATTTGGAGCAATAGCGCTTATCAACAAAATATTTGCTCCGTTGATGAGACCTCTTTGGGGTATGCCAGGTGCTAGTGTAACCGGGGCAATAGCGACTTATTTATCAGATAACCCAGCTATTATTCCTTTTGCTAAAGATAAACGTTTTGTAGCGTTTTTCAAAAAGTACCAAGTACCCGCACTTTGTAACTTAGGGACAGCGTTTGGTATGGGTCTTATCGTAACGATGTTTATGATGGGGCAAGGAGCTGGCTTCGTAAAAGCAGCAATTATAGGGAACGTTGGAGCAATTATAGGGAGTATAATAAGTGTTCGCTTGATGTTAAGACATACAAGAAAATACTACGGGGATGAAGCGGATGAACCGATGGTAGAATCAAACGAAACAGACGAATCGATGGATAAAGTAAGAATAATCCGTGATGGAAATATGTTTCAACGAGTACTAGATACAATATTAGAAGGAGGAAAAACTGGGGTAGAAATGGGGATGGCAATTATTCCGGGTGTGCTTATCGTTTGTACATTCGTTATGATGTTAACATTTAAAATGCCTGCTGACGGATATACAGGAGCAGCGTATGAAGGTGTTGGATTCCTACCTTGGTTAGGAGAAAAATTAACATTTATTCTTGAACCATTATTTGGTTTCAAATCTGCAGAAGCAATAGCTTTCCCAATTACAGCTTTGGGAGCAGTAGGGGGAGCAATTTCTCTAGTGCCAGAATTTTTAAAAAATGGTCTTATTGGACAAAATGACATTGCCGTATTTACAGCGATGGGTATGTGTTGGAGTGGATACTTAAGTACGCATATCGGTATGATGGATGCTTTAGGAGTGCGTAAACTTTCATCAAAAGCAATAGTATCTCACACTATTGGGGGTATCGTTGCGGGGGTTGTAGCCCACTATCTATTCTTGTTATTAGGATAACATAGAGAACTTGAAATTTTAAAAGTATAGAAAGTTATAAAATAGATAAATAAAACAAAAGGATTTAGTTAGATAGAGTAATAAAACTAAGTCCTTTTATTTTGTTTATAAAGTTAATAAAATGAAAAAAACTTTAAAAGAAATAACTTTGTTTGAAACATTGCATAGTTAGTGTTTCAGGAGTATAATAAAATTAGAAAAGTATAAGGAGATAATGCATGGAAAGATTTAAAAATGTTAGTTTTTATTATACGTTGCTATTGATGTTTATTGTTTCTATGGCAGCTAAGTATTTAGCGCAGATTCCGACATTAAAATTATTTGGACATTTGGTAATAGCCTTAGTAATAGGAATGGTATTACAGATGTTTACAGGGTTAAAAGAGCAGGTAAAAGGAGAGATTCCTTTTATCAGTAATAAATTTTTGCGTCTAGGAATAATTTTATTAGGGTTCAAATTAGCTTTGGATAGATTACTTTCAGAAGGAAAGAAAACTTTGATTTTGGCATTTTTTATAGTCTTATTTATGATTTTATTAACTTATTATATGTGCCGCCTTTTCAAAGTAGATCATGAATTAGCTCTACTTTCTGCGTGTGGTTGCGGTATTTGCGGAGCAGCTGCAGTTATGGGTGTTAGCGGACAATTACGCGCTAAAACGGACAATAGTGTTCTTGTTGTTGCGGTAGTAGCGATACTTGGAACGGTATTTACGTTGATAGAAGTAGGAGTGAAACCATATCTAAACTTGGAACCTTATAATTACGGTGTATTTACTGGAGGAAGCCTTCATGAAATAGCTCATGCGGTTGCCGCAGGTGGAGCAGGAGGACAGGTTGCGCTTGACACAGCTATACTGACGAAGTTATCTCGCGTTCTTATGTTGATAGTAGTAGCTATAGTCCTTGTTGTGATTAATCGTCGTTCAAATAGTGATGCTCAAGGGAAAATGCCGATGCCTTACTTTATTTTAGGATTTATAGCCATGAGTATATTAGGAAGTTATGTAAGTTTCTTAAAACCATTAACCCCTTATTTAGTAGATGCAGCATATATATTTTTAGGTATGGCGATGGCGTCTTTAGGAATGAGTGTTAATTTTAAAGTTATTAAAGAACGTGGTTTGCGTGTTTTTACAGCGTGCTTTTTATCATCGGTTATTCTTATGATAGCATGTTATTTAGTAGCTAAATTTATATTTTAACCATTAACCTTTTAGAATTAATTAGAGTTATCTAAAAATGATAATTTAATATGAATTCTAAAGGGTTATTTTCTTATATCATTTTTAAAATAGCTAAATAATTGTTATAATATAAAGAAAGATAACGTTAACAAAATATCTAGAAAATAATAAAGAGAAAAAACATTTAACAAAAAAGGTGCAAAATTAAGGAGGACAAAGTTATGACAATTACACAATTATTAGGAATAAAATATCCTGTTTTTCAAGGTGCGATGGCTCAAATCGCACGCTTTGAACTTGCTAGCGCAGTTTCTAATGCAGGAGGATTAGGGATATTAGCTTCTGGAGGAATGAGTCCGGAAGAACTACGTGAGCAAATAAAAAAATGTAAAGAACAAACGACAAAGCCTTTTGCGGTTAACTTAATGCTGATGATGCCTAATATCAACGAAATAATAGATGTTGTTATTGAAGAAGGTGTTAAAATAGTTACAACAGGAGCAGGAACTCCAAGAAAATTTATGCCACGTTTAACAGAAGCTGGAGTTAAAGTTATTCCAGTAATTCCATCGGTAAAAGCAGCAAAAAAAATGGAAGAATTAGGTTGTGCTGCTGTTGTTGTTGAAGGAATGGAAGCAGGAGGTCATGTTGGAACAAGTACAACTATGGCGCTTTTACCACAAGTAACAAAAGCGGTAAATATTCCTGTGATTGCTGCTGGG
>ERZ773005.1357-NODE-1357-length-13004-cov-63.293768_pt1 | contig 13004 bp, 11 predicted proteins | sample MGYA00580666_ERZ773005 | MGnify/ENA primary metagenome ERZ773005 (study PRJEB29015, sample SAMEA2737999) | human oral metagenome | biome: human oral; feature: human-associated habitat; material: dental | place: China | collected 2061 ... | reverse complement strand
GCTGGGCGACAAGTTCCCCAAGGTCTACCAGGTCAACTGGTTCCGCAAGGACGAGAACGGCAAGTTCATCTGGCCCGGCTACGGCGACAACTCCCGCGTGCTCGACTGGATCGTGCGCCGTGCCTCCGGTGAGGTTGAGGCCATCGACGGCGTCACCGGCCGCTACCCCAAGTTCGAGGACTTCAACCTCGAGGGCCTCGACCTGGGCGAGGAGGAGTGGGCCAAGATGTACGACATCGACCCCGAGGCCTGGTCCGCCGAAATGGACGACACCGAGGAGTACTACAAGCAGTTCGGCGACAAGCTCCCCGAGGCCATCAAGGAGCAGCTCGCCAAGTTCCGTGAGCGCATCGCCAAGGCCAAGAATGCCTGATCACGGCTGAGAGCCTTCCCTGCGAAGGACTCTGATGGGGGCTCCCACCGGTTCGCCGGTGGGAGCCCCCATCTCTCTGTCGCACCGAGGTGGTGAGTGGTGCCCATCGTGACGGGCAGATTCCTGTGATGTAAAGGAATATAGTGGAAATAATACTGCGGGCGGGTGGGGCATCTATGGTGCTGCATCGAACCGCGGTGCGCCATGCGGAGGTGGTGAGAGTGGAACGTCGAGAAAACTTCTACGTAAGTAATGTCCGCGGCATTCTAGGCGAAGATGGTATTGGTCGCTATACCTCAGACGGTTCCTTTGTGCGCCTCAAGAACCCCTTTAGAGGTTGGGCTACTCTCAAGTGTATTCATGAGGGCGACTGCAGGCTGATCCTGCGCAGGTCGACGATAGTGAGACTGGCTGCAGTGGCAGTGATAATCATCTCTATTGCGTGGCTGTTCCTTCTTAATATGCGCCTGAGCGATTCTCTTTCTCCGGAAGATACTCACTTCCTTCTCTGCCTTACTGTAGGGGCGCTCGCGTGGGCGGTGAACACATTGCGGCGCCGAACTGTTCTTAGCGAATCGGGCATTGAGATGCGGGGACTGCTCTTCGCGGAGTTGCGCCCCTGGCCCGCAACTCGATCGAAAATAACCTTCTCCACTATCGAAATCGGTAGGCACTGTCCGTATGGAGTGCTTATCTACCGAAATCGATTGATGTTGATCAATGGGGCGCTAGACGACCTTATTAGACTACCGGGAAGCGTATCCTGGGTGGAAGGCGAATACATGATTGAGCGGATTTGGTCATTCGCCGAGGAGAGGGGTTGGGTGGTCTCCGATCTCGGTAATCTTCAGGCGGATCCTGAGATGGTACGGGCTCGCGGAGAGATAGATAGGACGGCGATCGCGAATCGAAAGGAGTTGACCTACTGTGCTCCCGCTGTGCGGAAGCTGAAGGAAATGATGTGTAGCTGGGGCGTGATCATGTTCTTCATGGCTGCACTCCCCCTCGCGGGAGCGCAGGACGTGCTCAGGGATGACGCTCGCGATGTCTGGTTTGTAATGCTCGGAGTGACTCTACTCATCCTTGGTGCTATTCCCGCGGTGATTCTATTGGTGGGAATAGTGTCCTGCTTTCGGAGGACGTTGGTCCGCCGGGCGGGGATTCAAGTCAAGGGGCGGGTTATTCCGTGGCCGGAGTCCCGCTCTGACTTGTATGTCGCAGGTGATCGAGTCTTCTTAGCGGGGCGCGATGGTTCGCCCGTTCCCCTGCCTGCGACGGGGCTGGGGACCGGTGGTTTTAAAAAACGGCAAGAGAGGGCGATAGCTCAGTGTGAATCCATATGGCTCTGGGGAGTGACTCATGGTGTCGCAGAAGAGCGTGACCGATATATCCGTCTTCAGGACGAAGACATGCAACGAGACAGAGAAGTGTTTGAGATACGTGCAGGATTGAGAACATCGGCCACATTCAATGGTTGATTGCATTTCCTGGGAGAGGGTGACGTGTGATGATATCTTTTACGAGCCGTTCTGGTGGCGCCGGGAACACCTCTGGAGGTTCCGGAAGCAGGCGCCCAGTCAGGAACAAGTCACTGCGGGGGTGGACGACTGAGACCTCAGATGGACGTCTGATCCTGAGGCGCTCAGTGCCCGTTCGGTACGTTGCGATGGCGGCGGCCGTCGTGGGAGTCGCCTGGATGGCGTTAACGGGGGCGCAATTGCTGGGCTCGCTGATGAGCGGCTTCTATCGTTCCGATGACATGTATGTTCTTATGATGCTCAGCATTCCGACGATCTGGGGGATAAATGTTACGCGACGTAGATCTGTTCTGAGTGAGTCCGGTGTTGAGATGCGGCGTCTTCTGTTCACTGAGCGACGTCCTTGGACGTCAGTGCTCTCAAGGTTCACGCTTTCGACGCTTGATATGACTGCGCCTGGATCCGAAGGAGGAATCGATCGAACTCGGATCGTACTCGTGAATGGTGATCGTGACGATCTCATCAGGCTTCCAGGTTGTGTTCTCGGTATGACGCTGGATGATTCCAGCAACAGGGGCTCTGCTGCTCTCCGGGCCATGTTGAATTATGTCCGACGACACGGCTGGATCGTCTCTGACGCTGAGTCGGTTCACGAGGATTCTCGGCTGGTGGAGGCTCGTCAGAATCATGGGGCCGACAAGATGATGAGAAAGAGTCGTCTTATGTTCTGCACCCCAGTCTGGCGCAGAATCAAAGAACATCTCTGCAACGGTGGACTCTTCCTTATTGGATTGGGGGTACTGTTCATCCTCATTAGCGTTCAGCAGCTATTCTATGAAACAACCTCGGTGAGTGACTCGGATCGACTCTACGCGATACTGTTTCTTGTTCTTGCTCCCGTATTAATGGCCTATCCCATATACAAGATCTATGGATGCTTCCAGCGAGTAGTCGTGGATGACCGAGGAATTCGTGCCGGGAGGAGGACCTGCGCCTGGCCGGAGTCCCGCTCCGACCTGTTCGTCGTCGGGGACAGGATCTTTGTCGTGCATGCCAACGGGAGGCAGATCGCACTGGACGGTGCCGGTGTCACATGGGGGAACTTTCGTCGGAGGCAGGAGCAGTTGGTCGCCCGCTGTGAAGCCATCTGGCTCTGGGGTGTCGCCCATGGAGTCACCCGAGAGAGCGGCCGGTATATCGCCGTGCAGGATGAGGGCATGCAACAAGAACGCGAGATACTCGAAAAGAGCATCGGTTTGATGATCCCGCGGCGAGATCAGTCCGCTTGATTCTGCGCGGCCAGGGCCCGGTGGCGCCGGATGAGGAGGAAGGCAGCGATGATCCAGCAAATCACGCCGGACACCAGAGCTGCGACGAAGGGCCCCGTGAACCTGCTGAACGTGATGGTGGGCCCTACGAGGATCGCGTCAGTGTCATCCAGCCCCTCGCACGAGACCCGGTAGTCTCCCGACTTGTCGGCTTTGAAGGTGAGAACCGAGCTGAAATCGCCGTCGTTGTTGGAGATATTCATCCCGCCGTTGGGGGAGGTGCGGACCTCCTTGCCGTCAGGGGCAACGACCGTGCAGCTGTTGACGGCGGCGGCTCTCGATACGTACAGAGCACGTTCGTCATTGCTGCTCAGGCTGACCTGCTGCCCGTTGGTGACGACGTCACCACTGGTGGCGATGCCAGCGACGGCAATGACCGACCCGATTCCCCAGATGGCCAGTCCCATCAATGGGCCGATGACAAATAGGATGATCGCCACGACCAGCTTTCCGACGTGAGTCTGGCGGGGGCGCTGCTGCCCGTAGGGAGTCACGGCCTGATACTGGGGCTGGTACGGCGGCTGGTACGGGGGCTGATTCTGGGGAGCTGACATCGGTCCGTCTTCTGGGGGTGCTTCGACTGCCGTTGTAGCGTAGCAAGTCAGCTTTTCTGCGAGGCGGACTGTTTCAGGGCATCTGCTGTTGGGCCTCGCGTCGAAGGCGATTTCGCGTTCATCGGCGCGAGCGGGTTGTGCGCACGTTGCGTTCTCAGGGAGGCGCCTTGTCGCTTCGGAGGTCACCGCTGTGTAGCGTGTTGTCATGCGCCAGTACCCACCTGACGGGCTCGTGTCGCCAGGATCGTCCCGCGCGGTTCCGGCCGTCGACGACGTACAGACGGGGCGGCTGCTCGATGAGACCGCCGCTGACCTCGCGCTGCGTGCCACCCGGTATCTGCGCACCCGTTTCCGTGAACGTGTCACCGTCGGGGACCTCTCCGCGCACCTCGCCTACAGCCCCTCCCACCTCACCCGGGTCTTCACGTCCGTCGTCGGCACCTCACCCATGGACTACCTGGCTGCCTGGAGAATGCATGAGGCCAAGCACCTTCTCATCAGCCACCGACTGGGCGTGGCCGAGACCTGCCACGAGGTCGGCTACACCTCGGTGGGCACCTTCAGCCGCCGCTTCCTGCGCGACGTCGGAACCCCACCCGGTTCTCTGCGTCGCATCGCCGACCAGGTGGCCGAGCGCACCCAACCGGCCGTGAGCCTCCTGGTCCCGGCGGCGGGAAGGATCCGCATCCGCCTTGATATCCCAGAGGAGATGCGTCGTGCGCTCGGGCCGGTCCCCTATCAGTGGGTCGGTACCTTTCCCCGTCCCGTCCCCAGTGGGCTGCCGACCAGCGGCACACTGCGCCGTCACATCGACGAGGTTGAGCTGCCCATCGTTCCAGGCTCCCCCTGGATCCTCGCCACCGTCTTTCCCGACGGTGCCGACGTCCACGAGCAGCTCGCCCCCACAAGCCCCCTCGTTGCGCGCCTGCGTGTCCCCGAGGGGCCTGTCGCCGGCCCCGTCGCCCTGCCAGTGCGCGCGGCTCTCCCATGGGATCCGGCGGTCCTCGTGGCCCTGGCAGCGATGGTGGTCTGATGGCCGTCCGATGCTCTGCGGGGCAGGACAGCAGGATCGGAGTCGTCCGCCGTACGCCGGTCGGTCTACTGTCATGGAACGTCAGGACGCCCCTCGACATGCAGCGGGATACCCAAAGGAGCTACCGATGACCGACGCCACCACCAACGCCCTGCCCACCGAGCGCCTTGCCGGCTTTCCCTGCTGGATCGAGCTGTACACACCAGACATCGACGCCTCGGCGGCCTTCTACCGAGACCTTCTCGGCTGGGAGATCACCCGTGCCGAACCGGGTGAGCCACTGACCACTGAGGTGCATCACGATGGTCGGCTCATCGCCTCCTTCGAGCCCGCTGAAGCGGCGCCCGGGGACCCCGGCTGGCAGGTGAGTTTCATGGTCGACGACGTCCGTGCTGCAGCCGGCGCCGCTGAGAGGACCGACGGGAGCGTCGTTGTGGAGCCCACCGATGTCACGGAGACCATGGCCTACGCCCTCGCTGCAGACCCCGATGGCAACGTCGTCGGGCTCCTGGAGGATGAGGACTGTGAGGGGCCCTACCCCTACCAGGCCGGGATGCCGGTGTGGCTCGACGTCCTGGCCAGCGACCTGGAGCCGGCCGAGCGCTTCTACCGGGAGGTCGCCGGGTGGTCCACCCGCCGGCTGACCATCGCCGACCAGGAGCAGGACTTCTACACGAGCGTCGTCGGGGGCAGATCCGTGAGCGGCGTCGGTCGGGCCGGCTACTTCGGTGAGGAGGCCCCCTCGCGCTGGCGCATCTACTTCGGGGTTGAGGACGCCGACGCCGCAGCCCAGCGCGTGCACGAGCTCGGAGGAACTGTCATCGTCGAGCCCTTCGACTTCACGTTCGGGCGCATGGTGGAGGTGGCAGACCCGCACGGTGCGCGCTTCCTGCTCACCACGTTCTGATCCTCACGCAATAGCCGGGCGGGTCCACTGGTGGTCCCGCCCGGCTGCGTTCGATAGTTTACAAGCGAAATTAGCGACACCGAATCGACGGATATAAAACGCCCCTGCTGTTCTGGTTGAGTTCCTGCTTCATGACGAAAATCAGCTTGACGCTGGCTATGTTGCGTTGGTGGCGTCCAATGTGATGCTGTTGACTTTCGTGTGAGTCGACTGCAATAATTTAGTATGCGAGATATACTGGGTGATGATCTAGAGCGTGGTGGACTTCCTAAAGTTGGCGGATGGGTGTTTTTAGTTGTCCTTCCGGTGATTGTCACTTTCGCCCTAGCGGCGATGGTGGTGCCCCTAGGGTCGGGTGGTAGGCGAGTATTCTCTATTGTTTCGCAGATCGCGAGCGCGAGGTCTGAACTGCTTCCCATTCTGACTGGTTCCCAGCTTGGGGTGTCAGCGTTGGTCGTCGCTATGGCGCAGTTTCAACCTGGGCGGTGGCGCAAAACTCCGAAGGAGTTGGGTGACTACTGGCTGACTGAAGTAAGGCTGGTTGCATCTCAAGAAAACCGTTATTACGCATCTGCGATCGGGTTGATCGGTATTTCGGGAGTTATTGTGTTTGGGGTTGCCGCTTGTGTTTTCCAGCGACTAGATGCGGGAGGAGTCTTGCTTCTGGTAGTTGTCTGGGGGATTCACGCCGTTTCCTCTGCTGCGTTAATCATGGTGCCTGCGACAGGGGTTGCTACTGTCGATGATTACTGGAGGTCGCTGGCTCGATTGTTTTATATTGCCGAAAAATGGCCAGAAGACATAAGAGATGCCAGAAGTGAGTCTGAGGTGAAGCGACTTCCTTTGATTTTCGGAGCGAGGAGATGGAGGGTTGTTATTTCATTGCTGTTATTGGTGTTGATCTTGGTGATAATGGCTGTTTTGGAAAAATACTGCTCCGGTAACCACTTGGGGTTGCGTCGACAGTGTGTTGCGGGTTGTTTGGTAGTGATTGCGACACTGGGGGCAGTCGGGAGTGGATACTATCGCTGGAAGAGTGGAATTATTTCCTCTGCCCCACTCTATTTTTCGACTCTCCTTGTGCTTTTACAAGGTTTTTTGGTAGAGATTGAATCCATTGTGGTTGTGACGAGTTCTTCAATGTGGAGAAATTTAGGTTTCGATTTTGCTGCGATCGTGACATTATTCTTGGCTGTTTTGCTGTCAGTGGTTGCGTCAGGTGCTCGATTCTTGTGGGGGAGATTCGACTGTCTTAAATCAATCCTGACTCCGATCTGGGTTCATGAATTAAAGCTCCAGAGTCGATATGGGGATAAGTGTTCTGTTGATGAGCGGAGGGCCATTGAGAGATCCTTCGTGAAGTTGGCGAAGAAAAGAAAGAAAGGCCTGGCTAGAACTGTTAAAGAATCGGTCCTGTTGCCCTTTGTGGCTAAGTGACGATGTAGCGAGCGAGAGAAAATAGTGTGTCGGGCGGGGCCACTGGTGGTCCCGCCCGAATGCGTCCGGAGAGCGAGGGCGCTGGAGATGCTGTGAAAGAGCAGAAGGAAGCACCCGCATGGCCGGACCCGGCCCAGGTTACTCCGCCTGCCGGCCCTCGGTGTCCCCGCCCATGTCAGAGGTCGTGTCTGCCGTCTCCGCCGCAACCTCCGCGGGGCCCAGCAGCGCCAGGATCCGCTCGGTCTGCCACGGCAGGATCCCGCCCTCACCGAAGACCAGCTGGGCCTCATCGGGGTCCTCGACGACGTCGTCGGCCAGGAGCCCCAGCAGGTGCGCCAGCGGCATGCGCCGCCCCTCCAGCAGGTCGAGCAGGTGCGCCAGGACCCGGTTGCTGCTGTGATCCAGGTTCGCCACCTGGTGCTCACCCACCCCCACGGGCAGGTCCCACCAGATGAGGCGGCGCTCAGCGAGGTCGATGACGAAGGGCGTCGCGTTGAACGTGGGAGAGACCAGGTCGAGGCGCTGCATGACGGTGGAGGCCTCGAAGACCTCCCCACTCTGCGGATCTGCGCCGCGGGCCATCGCCCCCGCCCAGCACTCGGGCACCTCACTGAGCCGGTGGTGGGAGAAGGAGTGGACCGTCATGACGACGTAGCGCCACCCCTGCCGCAGCGCCTCGGCCAGGGTGACGTCGATGAACTCGGCCGCTCCGTCGGGTGCCGAGGTGAGATCACCCGAGTGCACGGCCGCCGTCGAACGCAGGTTGTAGTAGGCGATCTGCTCGGTGCGCGTGAAGTCCTCGGAGACGAAGAAGGCCGACAGATCCAGGTCCACGCGGGTGTCCCTGTCCGCTGCGGCAGGTCCGGCAGGCCTCAAGGCCTCGGCTGGGGCCTCGGGCAGGTCGCGCCAGTGCAGGAAGAAACGGATCGTCTCGCCCTCGGGCAGGGGCAGACGGGTGCCGCGCCCGGCCGTGCGCATACCCGGCGAGGCCGAGCGCAGTCCCACCGGAGCCGTGTAGCCCCCGTACAGCCCCTGGTCGACGGCGATCCGCCCCAGATGCTTCCGTTGCCGCAAGGCCTCCTCAACGGTGCGAACCACCGCAGCGTCGGTGAGACCGGGGCGGCGGGTGGAGGGGATGAGCGTCGTCTTGGCGCCCGTGGCCGCCTTGATGGCGACGACCCGACACGGCAGGGCATCTGGCCCGGGGGAGGAGAAGTACTCCCACAGGCGCACCAGGACCGGCAGGGAGACCTCGGGTGCGACCCGGGCGAGCTCGGCGACCACGCGCTCGCGGGCGGCGTCATCGGCACACAGTCGCAGCAGGTGATTGAGCCGGCGGGCGAAGACCCCGGGGCGGGTGGCCAGCAGGCGGAGGGCGCTCTCGACGTCGTCGCGTGCGAGCGCCTCCTCCAGGCGGGAGCCGAAGCTCCGTTCGGTGCGCCCCGAGGCGACCTGGCGCTGGAGCTCGGCGGCGTGCGGGAAGCAGTGGGTGTAGTCGCCGGGTCGCAGGTGACGGGCCAACCGCTTCCACCGCTCGGAGCGCCGAGCTATTTCCTTTACGCTGCCCCGGCTGTCCTGGACCTGCCCGACAGCGTCGAGCAGACCCAGCAGCCGGCGCCGCTAGGCGCGGGAGAAGGAGGGGAACCGGCACGGCTCGGCCAGGGAGACATCGCCGCCCACCATGGCGACCGCCAGGCGCAGCACATCGGCGACGGTGCGGTAGGCGCCAGAGAAGTCCAGGCCGGGGAAGGCGGCGGTGAGAACGGCGAGGTTCTCCTTGACGGCGATGCGCGGTGCCCGGTCGGAGACGAAGTTGGGGCAGTGATCACGCAATGCCTTCAGGTCTGAGCGGTCCTGGACGCTGAAAAGGGTGGCTTGGGCGAAGAGATCGGCCACGATCCGCTCCAGGTCTTGCTCCGTGGCCAGGCCCAGCTCGGTGAGGGCTCCGTTGTCCCCCGGCAGCGGCTCACGGGGGCTGGGCCGGTAGCCCGGCAGGATCCTGGCTCCGACGACGTCGCCCAGGTAGTGCAGGGCGGCATTGACCAGCAGCGTGTCCTCGGAGGCGGTGTGGACCTGGACGGGGAAGTCGGGGTAGAAGGGCCGGTACTCGGCGGCCGGGGAGCCGGAGGTGACGCGGGCTGCGGCATTGACCAGCGCCCAGGCCTGTTCGGGGATGGTGAGAGCATCCCGTACCGGGGTGGAGAGCCGGTAGCCCAGAGCGCGCAGGGTGGTCAGGGCGGTTTCGATGCCCGGATCGGCGCTCGGCGGTGGCGCGGTGGGCTCGCCCTGTGGAGGGGCGAAGTGCGACGGCGCCGGCCCGCCGGCGGTCGGCGGGAGATAGACGGCCCCGAGTCGGCGAATTGTCACCGCGTTGATCTCTGCGATGACCTCCGTGTTGGGAACAACGCCGACCGCCGTGCCGTCTCCTGTATCGACCGCCGTCGTCCCAGGGGACTGGTCGACTCCCATCGGGGCCTCCTGACGCATCGCCCTCCAGGGACTTCGCGCCCCGGAAGCGGCTTGAGCCTACCGGAGCATCGTTCCTCGCACTGGGGGTGGAAGGCGGCTGGGTGACTCAGTTGCGTCCGTATGAGTCCTCCAGCAGTGTCTGGAAGGAGTCGATTTCCACCTCAACCATGCTGAATCCGCTGGTCACCTTGACTCCGTGGTCCCTGACCTGGAACAGGCGCATGAGAAATCCGTCGTTAGTAGTGCGTATTCCGTAGGGGAACCCGTAGCGCTGCTCCAGGGCCTGGGCGACTCGCCAGGTGTAGTCGGCCACGTGGCGGTCGTCGAAGCGCAGCCGCTCCTCCTCATCCCCCTCAGGCTTAGTGACCACCTCGATGCCCCAGGTGCCGGAGAATCGCGATTTCTCCGCGAGCCAGCCGTCTCCGCGCAGAATGGGGCGGTCCAACCTGATGCCCGGGCGGCCGCCGAGCCGTTTGAGGACGTTCTTGATGGCGGCGCCGTCGAGGACCTGTTCGACGACGGAGAGGGTCTGGGGGATGGACAGTCCGATCCGCATCGGTACGACCTGCCAGTTCACCGCAGGCTGAGCGGGGCCGCTGGGGGTGGGGGTGGAGGCGGCAAGCCTGCGAAGCTCGTCCATCGTCATCGCGGGCCCGAGCGAGTCCTGCTCCCGATCCTTGAGAAGGAACTCGATCTCATCCCTTTCCATATCGTCCTCGTCTCCGCTGGGGCTGGCGGCGATGAGACCATAGTCGCCGAAGCCCTCGGAGCCGGCGAAGCGGATGTCCATGAGGGGGCGCCCTCCGGCGAGGCCGGCGACGACGTCACCCATCTTCACCTCGTTTCCCAGGAGCGCACGAGGGATGAGGACCTGCTCCCCGGTGGACTCGACGGTGACCGTGAGGCCCTCGGCCGTGCCGGTGAAGGAGACGAGTCCCAGGTCCGAGGCGCCCATGTCCCAGCGGAGGGTGAAGGGGCGGCGCCACTGCGGCGGCATGAGAGCCAGGTTGTCGGGAAGTCCGCCGAGAGTCTTCGCCGTGGTCTCCTCGAACATCTCCCAGTTGACGACGTAGGCCTCTCCGGGGCCCCAGTCACTGACCGGGGTCCTTCCCAGCTCCACGCTCCACAAGTACGGATACCATGCAGCCTCGCCCCACTTGAAGCTCTGATACTCGTCGGTATCGATGGGGTAGGTGGGGTTGTAGGAGTTGACAGTCAGTTCGTACTCGTCTCTCAACGGGCGATAGTCCGGCTCGATCTCGACGACCCGCTCCCCGACCCGCCAGCGGAAGAAGAGGTCCGGACCGTAGACGGCGAATGACTCGGTGCCCAGGATGTCGGCGGCGTCGAGCAGGAACTGGTGCACGTCTGCCTCGGTCAGGGTGGTGCCCATCAGGGCGGCCACGCGGTCGGCCACCTGCGCCTCGGGGTTCACGGTGCGGTTCACGTCTGTCCTCCGTCTGTTGCCTTGCCGACCTGCTCGCCTCAGCATATGGCGTCATCTCGCGGATTCGTCAGGGCCGGTCTCCCCATGGCGGCCCGCCGGGCAGGAGCGGGGTGCCGCCCCGCGTCATCATCAACAGTATTGGGCGAGTGTCTCGAAGGAGCCGATCTTGACCGTCACCGCACTGAGCCCGCCCCTCACGGTAACCCCGTGGTCCCCGACCTGGAACAGTCGGGAGAGGAACCCGTCGTTGGTGGTGTGCATTCCGTACGGGGGGCCGTAGCGCTGTTCCAGGGCCTGGGCGATTCGCCAGGCGTAGTCGGCCAGGTGGCGCTCATCGAAGCACAGATTCTCCCCCTCATCCTCCTCCGGGTCGGTGACCACCTCGATCTCCCATTTGCCGCCGGAAGGACTCGCGAGCCAACCGTCTCCTCGCAGAATCGGCTCATCCCACCGCGATCCCGGCTGCCCGCCGAGTCGCGTCAGAACATCCTCCATGGCGGTGCCGGTGACGATCTGTTCGACGACGTGGAGGACTGCGGGGATGGACATGCCGATCTTCATCGGTACAGTCGTCCAGCGCGTCTGAGACTGCTCGGGTTCGTCAATAGTGGCGTCTGATGGCGCGGCCGCAGGTGTGGTGGCCAGCTGCCGGAGGTCCTCCATGGTCATTGCTGGTCGGGAGTCGTTCTCCTTGTGCTCCTGGACGAGGGACTCGACGATGGCCTTGTCCCAGTCGGACTCGTTCCCGTTGGGGGTAGCCACATAAAGCTCTTGATGATTGGCGTCGCCGAAGCCCTCGGAGCCCGCGAAGCGGATATCAGCCAGGGGCAGACCTCCAGCGAGGCCGGCGACGACGTCGCCCATCTTCACCTGATTTCCCAGAAGCGCGCGGGGGATGAGGACCTGCTCCCCGGTGGACTCGGCGGTGACCGTGAGGCCCTCGGCCGTGCCGGTGAAGGAGACGAGTCCCAGGCCCGTGGCGCCCATGTCCCAGCGGAGGGTGAGGGGGCGGCGCCACTGCGGCGGTATGAGTGCCAGGTTGTCGGGCAGGGCGTGGAGGATGACTGCGATGGTCTGGTCGAACATCTCCCAGGTGACCGCGTAATGAGTGCCGGGTCCAAAGGTGTTGAACCCGGTCCTTCCGAGCTCCGCCGTCCACACATAGGGGAACTCGCAGAGCTCGCAGTTCTCGAAAGTCAGATACTCGTCGATATCAATGGCCCGTTCGCGGTCGAAAGACTTGACGTACAGCGAGTGGCCTTTATCCGAGGACGAGGAACCCGGCGTGATCTCGATATAACGGTCTCCGCGTGCCCAGCGGAAGAAAAGCTCCGGGCCGTAGACGGCGAAGGATTCGGTTCCCAGGATGTCGGCGGCGTCGAGCAGGAAGCGGTGCACGTCCGCCTCGGTCAGGGTGGCGCCCATCAGGGCGGCCACGCGATCGGCCAGCTCCGCCTCAGGGTTCCTGGTGCTGTTCACGTCTCTCCTCCGTCTGTTGCTTCGTCGACCGACTCGCCCCACCATAGGGCGCCATATCGCGGATTCGTCAGGGCCGGTCTCCCCATGGGAAGCACCTACCGCCGAGCCTCGTGCAGCGGCTGGAGGATTCGGCCGGTCATATATGCCCCGCCGGACGCACAGCCCACGCAGTTCCGGGCGTGGTTATGGCCTTCATCATCTAGGCTGAGGCCGTGAAGATTCTGCTCCTCGGCTCCGGCGCGCGTGAGCACGCCCTGGCCCGTGCCCTCGCCCGTGACCCGCAGACCACCGAGCTCGTCGTCGCCCCCGGCAACCCCGGGACGGCGGCCATCGCCACGAACCTCAACATCGACCCCTGCGTGCCCGATGAGGTCGTCGCCCTCGCTACGCAGATGAGGGCTGACCTCGTCGTCGTCGGTCCCGAGGCACCGCTGGTGGCGGGCGTTGCCGATGCTGTGCGCGACGCCGGGATCCCCTGCTTCGGCCCCGGCGCGGAGGC
>ERZ773005.1356-NODE-1356-length-13009-cov-7.026633_pt1 | contig 13009 bp, 10 predicted proteins | sample MGYA00580666_ERZ773005 | MGnify/ENA primary metagenome ERZ773005 (study PRJEB29015, sample SAMEA2737999) | human oral metagenome | biome: human oral; feature: human-associated habitat; material: dental | place: China | collected 2061 ... | reverse complement strand
GGCCTTGCGCGCGGAGCCTTTGCCGTCGCCGCCGAGCTTGCCCGTGAGGGCGGGCGAGATGGACGTCGTCAGCCATGCCGCGGCGCCCGTCGGCTTCTTAGGCTTGGGGGCGGGGGCGATGGCGTCGGCCACGGCGTCCGGCTTCGTGCCGGGAACCTCCTGCGACGAGGGCGATCCTTTGAAGAAGACGCCGTCCTCGGCCACGACCTGCAGACCCGTGCCGCGCTCGTAGTAGTAGACGAACAGGGCCTTCGCAAGCGCCGCCACGGGGATGGAGATGAGCATGCCCACGACGCTTCCGAACAGACCTTGGACGGCCGATCCGGCCGCGCTGCCGATGAACAGGGCCAAGATGACGAGCACCGGATGCACGTCGACCGAGTTGGCCATAAGCTTGGGCTGCACGAAGGTATAGACCGCTTCTTGGATGACGATCGTGCCGATGAACACGACGAGCGCAAGCACGGGATTCGTGAACGCGGCGATGACCACGACCAGGATGAGGCCGATCCAATGCCCGATGACGGGGATGACGTTGAAGACGCCCACGATGATGGCGAGAATGCCCGCGTTCGGAACGCCTGCGACGATGTAGAGGATGCCGCACGCGATGCCGACGATCGTGCAGACCGCGAGCGTGGCGAGCAGATAGCCGTCGATGATGCGCGTCGTGGTGCGGCGCAGCATGTCGAAGCCTTCCCTGCGCGATTCGGGCACGAGGCGCGCCATCTCGCGGCTGAGGGCCGGCAGCTCCATGAGCAGCCAGAACGCCACGACAAGCGCGAAGCCGATGATCATGAGCGAATTCGCGAGGCCGGCGCCGAACTCGACGATGCCGGTGGCCGAAGATGCCGCGAAATCGTTCGCCCAGGAGATGAGCGACGACGACATGGAATCGACCCATTCGGACACGCGCGTGTTCTGCATGATGTCGGCGTAGCGGGCCGAGAAATCGTTCCACATGCGGGTCGCTTCCTGCACATACGACGGCACGGATGCGATGAGGCTGCTCAGCTGATCGCCCAGACCGAAGGCCGGCGAGAACATGACGATGCCCAAAAGCCCCAGCACAAGCGCGAAGAGCAGGTACGACAGGGCCGTGCCCAGAACGCGCGGGATGCTGTGCGCTTCGAAGAATGCGACGGGCTTGCGCAGGATGAGCACGAAGATCGCCGCCCACACGACGATGGCGATCGGCGTCGACAGCACGCCCGACACATACCCTGCGGCAGCGATGATGAGCACGATGCCGATAATGGACCAGACCTGATAGAAATGACGCTTGGCGGTATCCGTCCTGATAGACGAGGGCAGCTGGCGGTCCATAGGATCTTATGCACGCTCGCTTTCGACGTCGGAGGCACGGCCCGCGGAGGGCGCCAGGGGAACCTGGACGTACTTGGATGCCTGATCCTTGGCGGCCTTGGGCCCTTCGCGATCGACCGTTGGCGCGCACGCCTCGGAAGCCGCGGCCGCCTCGGCGGCGAACCCGACCGATTCGTCCGACGCCTTCTTCGCGCCGACCGCGCCGCGCACCGCCTCGACCACGTTGTTGACCATGCGGGAAGGCGTCGTGGCGACATCGTCCACCGCGGAAGCGGCGTTGGCGACATGCCCGGTGATGGCATCCACGTTCTCAAGGATCCCGTCGACGCGCATGAGCTCGAGGTTGGCGGCATCCACCGTGAGGTTCACGCGCTCGAGCATCGGATCGATGCGCTTGGCGGCAGGAGCCGCGTCGGCCACCATGTCGTTGACGCGCCCCATGAGGGGGGCGACGTTCGCGTTCGTGTCTTCCACCATGCCGCGCATGCTGCGCAAAAGCCGGACGAGCTCGATCAAGGCCCAGATGAGAGCGACGCCCACCAAGGCGTAAACGATGGGAAGCAGGTAGTCCATGGAAATCTCCTCAGTTCGTGTCCACCGAGTGTATCACGCGTCGGATGCGAATCTATCGCGCCTGACGGCATCCACGCGATATGCTTCCCAACCCGATTCGCCGGGTTCGAAGAAGCAACCGCGCTCGAGGCCCTCGGGCAGATAGCGCTGGTCGACCCAATGCCCGGAATAGTCGTGCGGATAGCGGTAGGCATCGTAGGATTCGGACCCGGGGCGATGGCGGTCGCGCAGATGGCTGGGCACGTCGCGCCGCGGACCGCGGCGCACCTCGGCGAGGGCCGCGTCGATGCCCGCCTCGGCGGCGTTGCTCTTGGGCGCGAGCGCCATATAGATGGCCGCCTGCGCCAGATTGATGCGGCATTCGGGCAGGCCGACGACCTCGACCGCGCGGAAGGCGGCCTCGGCCACGAGCAGCGCCTGAGGATCCGCGTTGCCGATGTCTTCGCTCGCCAGGATATAGATGCGCCGCGCGATGAACTTCGGGTCTTCGCCGCCTTCCAGCATGCGCGCCATCCAATAGAGGGCCGCATCCGGATCGCCGCCGCGCATGGATTTGATGAATGCGCTGACCACGTCGTAGTGCATGTCCTTGCCCTTGTCGTAAGGAAGCGCGCGGCGCGGCGTGACGACGGCGACCATATCCGGTGTGACCAGGTACGGCGCATCGGCGCCCGCCTTCCGTCCCTCGGATTCCGCCAGCTGGCTCGCAAGCTCGAGCGTGGTGAGCGCCCCGCGCGCATCGCCTCCCGAAAGATCGACGATGGCACGGGCGGCGCCGTCCGCGAACGCGAAGCGGCCGTGCAGCCCGCGTTCGTCGGCGAGGGCCGCATCCAGGATGGACGCGATGTCGGCATCCGACAGGGCATGCAGCTCCACGATGCGCGAACGCGAGATGAGCGCCGAATTCACTTCGAAGAACGGGTTCTCGGTCGTGGCGCCCACGAGGATGACGACGCGGTTCTCGACCGCATGCAGGAGCGCGTCCTGCTGGCTGCGGCTGAAACGGTGGATCTCGTCCACGAAGAGGATCGTCTTCGTCCCCGCAGACGCGAGCCTGCGCTCCGCCGCGGAGATTTCCCTGCGCAGATCGGCGACCGTGCCGCCGATCGCGGAGACTTCCACGAACGCGGAGCGCGTCGTCTCGGCGATGATGCGGGCGATGCTGGTCTTGCCGGTGCCCGCCGGCCCGAACAGGATCACGGACGAAAGCGCGTCGGCCGTGATGGCGAGGGCGAGCCAGCTGCCCGGGCCGACCGCGTCCTTCTGCCCGCGCAGCTCGGAAAGCGAGCGCGGACGCATGCGCACCGCAAGCGGCGCGACGGCGTATTTCGCACGGTTGTCGATATCGGTGAAGAGCGTGTCCATGAGGCTTCCTATCCGCGCGGGCGGCGATGGATGTTCCAGATGATGTAGATGCTCAAGAACGCGGCGCCGAGAAAGCCGAGGAATCCGATGACGGGCACGCCGAACAGCTGCGGCTCGAGGCCCGTCGCATAGATGATGGACGACCCGATGAACAGCCCCGCCGTGATCATGGACAGGCTCATGCGATCGATGATGTAGCTGAGCAGGCGCATCGGCTCGGACGCGTCGGAGAAGTCCATGCTCATGCGCAAACGGCCCTTCTCCACCATATCGAGCACGTTGGACACGCGCACGGGCAGCTCGACGATGCGCTCGCCCGCCTTGGACGCCTCGCGGACGCGGCGCGTGACGTCGGAGAAGGGATCGAACGATCGGAACGCGTAGGAGCGCACGTAGCGATCCACCACGGCGAGGATGCTGATCTCGGGCGTGAGCGTGATGAGCATGCCTTGGAGCGTCGCCAGGCCGCGCACGAGCATGACGAAGCTCTGAGGCATGCTGACGTGGGCGGATTCGAGGATCTTCATGATGTCGTTGAGCAGGGCCGCAAGATCCATGCTGTTGACGTCTTCGGCGCTGTAGCGGTCGACCAGGCGCGTGAGGTCTTGGAGCAGCTGCCCGTAGTTCAGGCGCTTGCCCGGCGCGTCGGACACGCTTCCCCACTCGATGAACAGATCGGTCAGGCGATGCTCGTCGCGATAGACCATCGCCTTCATCATCTCGAGGAAGAGCGTGCGTTCGTGCGGGGACAGCTCGCCCATCATGCCGCAGTCGATCCAGACGACCTCGCCTGGATCATGCGCGTTCGCATCGGGCCGATCGGGATCACAGGCGCCGCTGGCGCGATCGCGCAGCGCCGGGCGCACGATCAGGTTCGCCGAATGCGGGTCGGCGTGGTAGAAGCCTTCCTCCACCATCTGGCGCATGTAGCTGCCGGCGATGCGGTCGCCGAGTTCCTTGAGGTCGTAGCCGCAGGCGCGCAACGAGCCCACGTCCTCGACCGACACGCCGCGGACGAATTCCATGACAAGGACGGTGTCGCCCGAATACTCGCGGTAGACGCGCGGGCAGGTGATGCCGTCGTCCTTGCCGACGAACGATCCGAAGCGCTGCAGGTTGCGCGCCTCGGCGCCGAAGTCGATTTCCTCGCGCACCGTGCGGTCGAACTCATCGATGACCGCGTCCATGTCCATGCCGTCCATGACCGAGCCCATCATGGGCACGCCGGTCAGGTTGAGCAGGTCGGCGGCGCGGCGCATGAGCTGGATGTCGCGCAGCATGTCCTCGCGCACGTGATGACGGCGCACCTTGACGGCCACCTCGCGGCCGTTCTTGCGCAGAACGGCGCGATGGACCTGGGCGATGGAGGCCGACCCGAGCGGTTCTTCGTCGATGGATGCGAACACCTCGCGGTAGTCGCCGCCGTAGGCGTTGTTCAGACGGGCGGCGATGGCCTCGAAAGGCTCGGGCGTGGTGGAGGATCGAAGCGATTGGAGCGCCGTGCAGTATTCCTGGGGAAGCATGTCCGACCGCGCAGAGAGGATCTGGCCGAGCTTGATGAAGGTGGGACCCAGGTCTTCGAGCAGGGCGACGAGCTTGCCGGGCGTCATGCCGCGGCCGACCTCGTTGCGTCGGAACGTTTTGACGATCTCGGCCAAGCGCGCGGCAGATGTCTTGTCGCGCATGCCTTCGCGCACGAAACGCGCCACATCCTTTGCGTTCGGCATCGCTTTCCCCTTCCGCCGGTTCGGTTCGAAAATCATTGTAGTCCAAAGAGTTCAAGGGTTTATTTTCCCCATAGACTCGATTATGCTCTTTGCAGAGCCTTGCTTCCGATTGCCGCATTTGCGATGGACCGATGCAAATTTAGAGGGAGCTCTAGATTGCGGGTGAACAAGGGATTCGCGTCCGTTGACGCGAAAGCTTTGAAGCTCGCTGCGAGCACCCACCTTACGAGGTGGGTTCATCCTAGGCCGGAGGCGGGGCTCGCTTTCTTGCCGCAAGCCCTCGCCTTCCTCGATGCCACTATATCGAAGTTCTGGGAGAAATCGAAGAAGTCCCTGATCGTGTACCGAAAGTTGATATCGGGAGACCCCATCGGGCAGGCCGCCTTCTTGGGAATCGGATCCGAGACGGCCGACCCCTCAGTCCCAAGGCCGAACGAATGCCCTCACCTGTGCTTCGAATCTGCCATTCAGCACCATGAAGAGCATAGCCTCGAGCACGATGAGCGGGCCTATGGTCGCGGCCATGCGCACGAAGATGTGCGCGCTCGCCGCCTCGACGCTCATGAGGAACGCCATCGCGAAGCCCGTCAGCACGACCGCGAAGCCGATCGGCAGCGAGAAGAGCACCTGAAGCTGGCGTTTCTGGATGCGCAGCACCTGTGCGACGGACAGCCCCATGCGGTTCAGGTTGCGCATGACGGGCAGGCTTTCGCGCACGTCGGACAGAAGCCGGAAGTAGATGAGGCTGATCGACGCCACGATGAAGACGATGGAGAGCATGAACGAGATGTACGTGTATATCTCGTATGAGTATTCCTGCAGGACGATGGTCTCGATACGCGGGATGAAGAGGAAATCCTCCCCCCCGCTCAGGCCGAATCCGATGGTCTCGCGCACGCTTTCGCAGGCCGTGCGCACCTCTTGGGCCTGACCCTCGTCGTCCACATCGAATATGAAGGCCCGCACGTTCACAAGCCCGCCCGCCTCATGCAGCCGCTGCCAGTCGGCATCGGTCACCACGTAGCTGCCGAAACGCTTCGCATCGTCGAGCACGGGCGCGGACGTGCCGACGACCTTGAACGAAACGCCGTTCGGCGCCTCGACCGAATCCTCGGAATCAGGCGTGCCCGAGATGCCGACCGCCTGGCCGTCGTCGAGCGCAAGCGTCGTGCCCGATTGCCTCTCGTAGGCGCTCTGAGCGATGAATTTGGTGCCGAAGATCGTCTTCTCGGTCTGCAGCATGTCGTATGAATCCTCCGTATACGCCACGCCGTTGGCATCGAGCTGCGTTTCGATCTCGTCGATATCCGACGATTCGCGCGCGTTGTCGCCATACGAGAAGTACCCGATGCCGAAGGGGATGTCCTGCGAGACGTCCGCACGAACCGTCGTGACGAACGCCAGCGACACGATGATGGCGCTGAACGACATCGCGAGCATGATGGTGGACACGAACATCGTCATGACCGACCCCTTGATCCGATCGCGCAGGCCGGACATCCAGATGGCGTTACCTTCCTCGAGGTAGTAGCGCGAACGCGCGAGCCACGAAAGCACGAGGAACGAGAACTGGCGATAGACAAGGAAGATCCCGGCGAACGTGCATCCGACGATGAACCAGGGGATGATGACGGCAAGCTCGTCATGCGGTTCCAGGAATGCGCGCACGGGCGGGATGACGCCGAATAGGCAAGCGCCGCAGCCGCACGCGAGCAAAGCGATGCCGAGGACGGCAAGGGGCTTCGAGAACCGCATGCCGCGGCTCTCGTCGACCTTGGAGGCAAGCAGCTCGACGATGGGGCGCCTGCATATCCCACGCGCCTGCACCGCGCTCGCCACCAGGAAGATGACGACGAACGTCGCCGCAGTCTGCACGATGGATACGATCGGGAACTGGTACGCGACATCTTCAATGCGGATGATCCGCGCCATAAGCATGACCATGAGATGCCCGAAGACGAGGCCGACGATCAGGCCGACGGCGATGGCGCTCGCGCCGATCAACAGGCTTTCGAGCATGATGGATAGCGCGACCTGGCGCTTCGTCATGCCCATCGTGCGAAGCGCCCCGTACAGGCGGCGCTTGCGCTTCAAGAAGGCATTGAGCGAAAGCCCGAGGAACCCAAGCGAATACACGGCGATGAAGGCGGCCGCGACCCGCATGATATCTTGTATGCTTTCGCTCTGCGCAAGCTGGGGGTGGTTCATGTTGGCCGAGAACACGAAGAAGACCACGATCGAGAACACGCTGCTCAGCCAGAATGCGACGTAGCTTTCCTTATCGCGCAGGACGTTGTTGAGAGAGAACGTGAAGAAATCCATCTTATTTCGCCCCCATGAACTTGAGCACGTTCAGGATCTCGTCGTAGAACGCGAGCCTATCCCCTTCGCGGTACAGCTCCTCCAGAATGCGCCCGTCCTTGATGAAGACCGCGCGCGTGCAGAAGCTCGCCGTCTTCGCGTCGTGCGTGACGACGATCGTGGAGGTCTTCCTCCTCGCATTGAGGTCGGAGAAGATGCGCATGACGCTCTCGGCCGCCGCCGAGTCGAGATTTCCCGTAGGCTCGTCCGCCAGAAGCAGGCGGGGGTGATGGATGATCGCGCGGGCGATGGCGGCGCGCTGGGCCTGACCGCCCGAAACTTCGAACGTCCGCTTGTCGAGGACCGCCGCGATGCCGAGGCTTTCGGCCACGGCGGCCGCCTCCGCCTTCATGCGGGCCGGCGGCACGCGGCGCATCATGAGCGGAAGCATGATGTTCTCGCGAACGGTCAGCGTATCGACCAGATTGAAATCTTGGAAGACGAAGCCGAGCTCGTTGCGACGGAACTCGGCGGCCTGCGATTCTCCTAGGCAGGATATGTCGCGTCCGTCGATGCGAATCTCGCCCGAGCTGAGAGGGAGGATGCCGGATATGAGGTTGAGCAGCGTGGACTTGCCCGACCCCGAGGCGCCCATGATGGCGACGAACTCGCCTTCCTCCATGTTCATGGACAGGTCGTTCACGGCGCGTACCTGAACGTCGGTGCCGTATATCTTGCTTGCATGGTCGATAGTGAGGATCGCCATATCTGAACTCCTTTCCGATCCGATGCAAGAAGCGTACGGAACCGCGCGCCGAGCCGCCATCGAATGGCGTGACGAAAGGTGACGCGACATGTCACATGCGAGCGGGGCGTCGCATCGCAATGCCGTCAGAACGTGATGCGCATGCACGTCCCCGCCCCGAGCTTGGATTCAACCTCGATGCCATGCCCGAGCTCGTCGAGCACGTGCTTCGCGACATACAGCCCGATGCCCGACGACTGGTCGTGGTCGCGCCCGTTGCTGCCCGTGAAATACAGATCGAAGATGCGCGGCAGGTCGCGCTCTCGAATGCCGATGCCGTGATCGGCGATGGAAAGCGTCACGCCGGCATCCGACGCCGTCGCGCCGACCTCGATCGTCGACGCGGCGTCCGAATACTTCACCGCGTTATGCAGCATCTGCTCGATGACGAAGGCGAGCCATTTCCCATCGGTGTGCACGCGCAGGCCGGCATCGATATCCACGACGGGAAAGACCTCTTTCTGGACGAAGAGGCGTCGCTCCTTGGCGATGACGGCATCGACCGTCCGTTTGAGAGGCACGTCTTCGATGACGAGATCGGCCTGCATGCGCTCCATGCGCACGAAGCTCAAGACCAGATCGAGCTGTCCCTGCATGCGGTCGAGCTCGCACAGAGCGTCGAACGAATCGATGCGTCCCGGATCCTTCTGCACCATGAGGCGCAGGACGCTGACCGGCGTCTTCATCTGGTGAACCCACTGCATGACGTGCGTCCGCCACCGCAGCATCTCCTCGTCCCGTTCGTTCAGGCGGCGCTGATAGCTGCGATATGCATCGCGCCCGCGCATGACGTACGCCGCGGTCACGGGATCGGACCCATGGCGCTCGAGCAGCTTTTCCATGGCATCCGCACCCGCTTCCAGGCTTTCATAGAACGCGCGCTTGCGCATGAAACGCACGATCAGAAACGCAGCCAGGACGAAGACCGAGACGAACAGGAAGTAAGCGACGCCCGCGGCCGATGCGAAGCCGTCGACGAAGCGGAATGCGAGCGCGATGGCGACAGATTCGAAGAGGAACAGCGCGATGATATCCAGATGGTCCTTCAGGAAAAGCCTCATGACCCGTCTCCATCGATGGAGAGGCGGTAGCCTACGGTGCGCACGACCTTGATCTCGACAGGAATGCCCGCACGCGCGAAGCAGTCGCGCAGGCGCCGGATGTTGACGTTCAAGGTGTTGGCTTCGACGTAGCTCTCGTCGTCCCAGGCGGCCATGTAGAGATCGCTGCGCGACGCCGTTTCCGGATACGCCTTCATCAAACAGGCGAAGAGGCTCGACTCGACCGCCGAAAGCTCGACGACGCGACCATCCCATTCGACGCGCTGGAGCCCCGGATAGAACGTGATGCCATCGCGCTTCACCGATGCGAGCCCGTGCGCGGAAACCCCGAGCTCGCCGTAGTTCCTGCGCATCTGAGCCTGGACCTTAGCAAGCAGGACATCGAGATCGAAGGGCTTGGTCATATAGTCATCGGCACCCGCCTCCATGCCGCGCACCTGATCGGATACGGCGTCGCGCGCCGAAACCATGAGGATGGGCACGTGCGACGATTCGCGAATACGCCGGCACCAGTAGAACCCGTCGTATCGAGGCAGGTTCACATCGAGGAGAACCAAGGCCGGATCCAGCGTTGCGACCTGAGCGTCCACATCGTCGAACGAATCGATCGCACGGCAGGCGTATCGATAGCGTTCGAACAGATCGACGATCTGCTTCGCAAGGGCGGCATCGTCTTCGACGATGAGGATGGGTCGCATGGCATGCCTTTCGTCCGGTCCCGGCTTGTCGATTCTCCCCGCTCCGCACGCATCGATCAAGCGTCGCGGCGGCTCGACCCGAGAGCTTCCATGACCTCGGAGATGGAATAGAGCGATCCGAAGCAGCAGACGACATCGTCAGGCGACGCCTCGGTGCGCGCGCGATGCACGCCGTTCGCAATGGATGCGCAGGCCACGGCATCGGCGACGCCAGCGCGGACGAACTCCTGAGCAAGGTCGGCCGCCGGCAGCGCGCGCTCGGGCTCGGGCGGCTCCACGCAGTAGACCTTCGCCGCGAGCGGCGCGACGAGAGCGACCATATCGCGATACCGCTTGTCCTTCAGCATGCCCGCCACGAACGTGACCGTGCGGTGCGGAAAATACGCCCTGAGGGAAGATGCGAGCATGGCCGCGCCCTGCTCGTTATGGCCGCCATCGACGATGGTCGTCGGCGAAGCGGCCACGAGTTCGAAGCGTCCGGGCCAGCGCGTCGCTTCGAGGCCCCGCTTGATGGCGTCGTCAGAGATGGCGAGGCCCCGCGTGCGCAGGACGCGCGCAACCTCGATCGCCATGACGGCGTTGCAAGGCTGGTAGGTCCCCAGAAGCGAAAGGCGCACATCGGCGATGCCGTCGTAGGAGAACACCTGGGAAAATCCCTCCTGACGCGCATGGATTCGTCCGAAGCGCGGGGAGACGAGCACGGAGCCCGCCGCGCGGCAGGCGTCTTCGATGACGGCCTGCGCCTCGGGCGCCTGACGATACGACACCACCGGCACGCCCGGCTTCACGATACCTGCCTTCTCGGCGGCGATCTGCGCGAGCGTATCGCCCAGGATGCGCATATGGTCGAAGGCGATGGACGTGATGGCGCAGGCCGCAGGCACGACGACGTTCGTGGCGTCGAGCCTGCCGCCGAGCCCCACCTCCAGCACGACCGCGTCGCACCCGCGGCGTCGGAAGTGTTCCAGCGCGACCGCGGTGATGAGCTCGAAGGCCGTCGGATGCACGTCGATCGATGCGGCCGCATCGCGCACGGCGCGCGCGACCTCATCGAGCTCCCCGTCGGAGATGTCGACGCGGTTCACTTGGATGCGTTCGTTGAAACGCAGAATGAACGGCGAGGTGAAAAGCCCCGTATCGTAGCCGGCCGCCTGCAGGATGCCGGCTATGAAGGCGCTGGTGGAACCTTTGCCGTTCGTGCCGGCGACATGCACGATAGGATAGGCGTCCTGCGGGTTGCCAAGCGCGGCGAGCAACGCGCGCGTACGGTCGAGCCCGAGGTCCATGTCGCGCCACGACCCCTGCTGCAGATAGGCCTTGGCGTCGAATCCGTCATCGGGCGCGGCGCCTTCCGTCTGCGACGCCGCGCGTTCCTTCCTCGCCATGCTACTCCGCGCCCCGAAGAGGCTCGATGGGTTCGTTGCCCAGCAGGCGTCCGAGCGCGCGGAAGTCGGCTTCCAAGACATCCCGCTTGCTGCGATCGTAGATGGCCGCCGCCGGATGGAAGACGGGAAACACTTTGAACGGCCCCGTGACATGGACCGACCCGCGCAGTCCCGTGATGCCGCGCTCGGTACGCAGGACGAACTTCGTGGAGAAGTTGCCCATCGTCACGAGGTATTCCGGTTCGATGGTGCGTACCTGGTCGCGCAGAAACGGCGTGCAGACCTCGATTTCCTCGGGACGGGGATTGCGATTGGAAGGCGGCCGGCACTTCAGCACGTTCGCGATGAAGACCTCTTCGCGCGTGAGCCCCGCATAGCCCAGAAGCTCGGTCAGGTACTTCCCCGCCGCGCCGACGAAGGGCTTGCCCTGCAGATCCTCGTTGCGGCCGGGAGCCTCGCCCACCAGCATGATGCGCGCGCTTGCATTGCCGAAGCCGGGCACGGCGTTCGTGCGGCCTTCGGCGAGCTCGCAGCGACGGCAGGCCCACACAGCATCGGAGATTTCCTCGAGCAGCTGCTGAGGAACCTCGGTTCCCACAGGCCGGATGGTCTTGAAATGGTCGTAATGGATGCTCATCGGACGTACACCTTCGGCATGCGCATCGCAAGCGCGCAGCAGACCTCGTACGGGATGGTGCCCAGCACATCGCAGAGCTCCTCGACGCCGACCGAAAGGCCATCCTTCTCGCCGATGACGACGACCTCATCCCCCACCTGGGGATCGAGGCGCGGACGCGTGCCGAGCGAGCGCATGTCGACCTCGAACATGCTCTGGTCCATGCAGATGTTGCCCACCTGATGGCAGCGGCGGCCGCCGTAGATGAAATCGGTGCGGCCCGAAAGCGCGCGGGCGAAGCCGTCGGCGTACCCGACCGGCACCGTGCAGATGCGCACGCTGCCCGTGCTGCGATAGTGCAGGCCGTAACCCACCCCTTCGGAAAGCTGCGGCGCGTTGACCGCGGTGATGCGCGCATGCACGCTCATCGCCGGCTTCAGCACGGCCGCGCCGCGCGTCTCGGGGCACGGATGGAAGCCGTACAGGGAAATGCCCATGCGCACCATGTCCATGTGCGTTTCGGGATACCGCAGGAGCGCGGCGGAATTCGCGCAATGCACGATGCCGGGGTCGATGCCTGCGACCCGCATGCCCTCGATGGCATCTGCGAAGCGGCGGAACTGCAGGTTGAAGTCGAGCGTCTCGGCGCAGTCGGCCGTGGCGAAATGAGTGAACGTGCCGACCTGGTCGAGCGCGCGGTGGAAGGAGATCTGGCGGGCGAATTCGACGGCCTCGTCGTGGCGCACGCCGATGCGGTTCATGCCGGTATTGAGCGCCAGATGGTACGGCGCGCGCATCCCGTGCGCATCGGCGAGCTCCGCATAGGCGATGGCGAATTCGGGCGTGTAGACGGACGGCATGATGTCGTGCTGAAGCAGGAGAGGCGCGGCGGAGGCGGGCGGCTCCGACAGGATGAGGATCGGGGCCGCAATGCCCGCGCGACGAAGCTCGATGCCCTCGTCCACCGTGGCGACGGCCAGCTGGCTCGCGCCGGCGGAAAGCGCCGTCCGCGCCACCTGCACGGCGCCGTGTCCGTAGCCATCGGCCTTCACGACGGCCATCAGGCGCGTGCCCGGCTTCAGGCAGCGCTTGTTCGCATACGTGTTATGCCTGATGGCACCAAGATCGATCTCGACCCAGGACCAGCGACGC
>ERZ773005.1353-NODE-1353-length-13033-cov-29.325474_pt1 | contig 13033 bp, 6 predicted proteins | sample MGYA00580666_ERZ773005 | MGnify/ENA primary metagenome ERZ773005 (study PRJEB29015, sample SAMEA2737999) | human oral metagenome | biome: human oral; feature: human-associated habitat; material: dental | place: China | collected 2061 ... | reverse complement strand
ATAGGCGATGGTCTTCTTCTCCCTCCTCCCATACACCACAATTTTCGACGCGATCGGCGCCTCACGGAAAAGCGCATTCTACAGCCGCTCGCAGCGCAATAGTGTACACAAATGATCTCAAAACGTCGTCGAGAGGCCATTTTCGGCAATCTGTGTACACTCCTGCGTTCCCACGCACTTCAGAATGCGCTTTTGCGTGAGGCGACGCCGCGTTTGCCCAAGTAAGGAAAAGCGCATTCTACGAAAAAGCGCATTGTGGCTCCGACAGCAGCCTTTGAGCGTCACGTGCAAGCACATTTTGTACGTGTGCTGGTGGTCAGAGTACGCCTCTCCGTGAGGCACACCGCAGGAAGACGCATGCCGATTCACGTACCACCCAGTAGTACCAGCTGGCAACCCAGCGCGCCGAGGGGCTACCGAGGGCTATAATGACCTCCGACGACAGCGGAGGTCCAAGGCAAGGAGGGCAAGATGGCCGTAGGAGGCGTGGTGGAGGAGATGCGGAACAGGCCAAGGGCGCGCTCGAGGCGCTCTGCAGGCTCGTGCGCGACGGCCTCGTGAACGTACAGGACGCCGCCACATAGGCGGGGGTGGACGCCGACGAGATCAGGCGCGCACTCGTGGCAGAAGGGTGGGATCGGCCGCAGATGGGTGACGGCTAGCTAGCTCGCCCGACCCAATCGTGGTCGGAAACCGGTGGGACCGGCACGCTCGCCTCGAGCGCCCCCTAATCGTCCGCCTCTATGTCCACGTTCCCGGCAATGTCAGCCATGGCCGAAAGGTCGGAGTCGTCCTGTATCGTGGACTCGCCGCTCCTCGAGTAGCTGAGGTTCTCCTCGCGGAAGGGGTTCTCTTTCTCGGGCACGACCTCGTCCGCCCTGACGCCCCCCTCGACCTTGAGCCGCAGCATGATCCGCAGGAAGTTGGCGTAGATCTCCCTCACGAGGTCCCTGAAGGAGTCGAACGCCTCCCTCTTGTACTCCACGAGCGGGTCGCGCTGAGCCAAGCCGCGAAGGCCCATACCCTGCTTGAGGTGGTCCATGTCCACGAGGTGGTCGACCCAGTGCTGGTCGAGGGAGCGCAACAACACCTGTCGGCAGAGCTCGCGGAAGGCCTCCTCGCCCATCGCCTCCTTCTGGGCGTCCCAGCGCTCGGCGAAGACATCCTCGATGTCGTCAGCCAGCTCGTCCACGCCCGCACCCTCTCCGAGCTTCTCTGCGTCAAAGGATTCGTCGCCGGTCATGTCGCTCACCCAGGCGTTGAGGCCATCGACGTCCCGCTCCCCCTTGCGGCGCGCCCCCCCGCAGGTCTCCTCGACGATGGCGTCTATGATGTCGACGGCGTGCCCGGCAATAAGCCCATGCCCGGTGACGCGTCCCTCTATGTCCGCGCCGTCCAGGATGGCGTCGCGCTCGTCGTAGACGGCCCGACGATGCTTGTCCATCACGTCGTCGTAGTCGAGCACCTGCTTGCGCATTCCGTGATGTATGCTCTCGACCCTCTCCTGGGCCTTGGTGACCTGTGCGGAGATCCTCCTGTCCTCCGCAGGCTCCCCCTCTCCCCAGCCTACCTTCTTCATGACCTTTGTCATCGCGTCCAGGCGCCCCTTGCCGTAGAGGCGAAGCAGCCTGTCCTCAAGCGAGAGGTAGAAGCGGCTCTCGCCGGGGTCCCCCTGGCGGCCGGAGCGCCCGCGCAGCTGGTCGTCGATGCGGCGGCTGTCGTGGCGCTCGGTGCCGATGACCAGAAGTCCGCCGAGGTTGCGCACAAGGTCGCCCTGGCGTCTCATCTGGGTTCTGGCGTATTCCTTGGCCTGCTCGACCTGCCAGGGGAGGGCGCCCTCAAAACTTTGTGCCCTGACCTGCCTGAGTCCCTCTCCGAGGTGGCCCTCGTAGCTTCCGCCGAGGATGATGTCGGTGCCGCGCCCGGCCATGTTCGTCGCTATCGTGACGGCCCCCACCCTGCCGGCGTTCGCGACGATGGCGGCCTCGCGCCCGGGGTCCTTGGCGTTGAGGGTCTGGTGCGGGATCCCCCGCTCTCCCATCAGGCGGTCGAGCTCCTCGCTCGCCTCGACCGACGTGGTGCCCACGAGCACCGGCTGGCCCTTCGCGTGGCGACGCCCGACCTCGTCCACCACGGCTTTGAGCTTGTCCTTCCTGGTGAGGAAGACGTAGTCCTCCTGGTCCTTCCGGATCACGGGCCTGTTGGTGGGAATGGTGACGACCGGCGTGCCGTAGGTCTCCCTGAGCTCGGCGTCGGCGCTTTTGGCCGTGCCCGTCATGCCCGAGAGCTTGTCGTAGAGTCGGAAGTAGTTCTGCAGCGTGATGGTGGCCATGGTCATGGACTCGTAGCGTATCTTCACGCCCTCCTTTGCCTCGATGGCCTGGTGGAGGCCCTCGGAGTAGCGGCGTCCCTTGAGTATGCGGCCCGTGAACTCGTCGACGATCTTGACCTTCCCCTTTGAGATCACGTACTGGTCATCCCTGTGGAAGAGGAAGCGCGCAACGAGCGCCTGCTTGAGGTGGTTGGCCAAAAGGCCCGACGCGTCGGCGTAGACATCGAGGCCAAGGATGCGCTCGACCTTGTCGAGTCCCTCCTCAGTGGCATAGACGGTGTGCTTGGCCTCGTCCACCGAGACGTCGTCGTCCGAGAGTTCCTCAACCGCCCGTGCGAACTGGACGTAGCGCTCAACCGGGGTGGGGTCGATGCCCGAGATGATGAGCGGCGTCCTCGCCTCGTCGATGAGGATGGAGTCCGCCTCGTCCACGATCGCGAAGGCGTGTCCGCGCTGTATGCGTTGGGCAGGGCTGCCGGCCATGTTGTCGCGCAGGTAGTCGAAGCCGAACTCGCTGTTGGTGCCGTAGGTGACGTCCGGGAGGTACTCCCTCCTCCTCTTGCCGGGATCCATGTCGTTTTGCAGGCAGCCCACGCTCATGCCCAAAAGGTTGTAGACCTTGCCCATCCACTCGCTGTCGCGCTTGGCAAGGTAATCGTTCACCGTGACGACGTGGACGCCCTTGCCGGGAATGGCGTTCAGGTAGGCCGCGAGCGGGGCAACGAGGGTCTTTCCCTCGCCGGTCCTCATCTCGGCGATCATCCCCCTGTGCAGGACGACACCACCCATGAGTTGCACGGGGAAGTGCCGCATCCCCAGCGCCCGCCCAGATGCCTCCCTCACGGCTGCGAAGGCCTCTGGGAGCAGCTCGTCGAGGGTCTCTCCCCGCTCGTGGCGCTCCCTGAACTGCGCGGTCATACCGCCCAGTTCCTCGTCCGACATGGACTCGAAGCGCTCCGAGAGCTTCTCGACCTTGCGAGCCACCCTCTCGAGCTCCTTCTGACGCATACCCTCGCCCATCGAGAGGGCTTGCGTAAACAGACTCTCCTTAGTCGTCGAACTCATCCATGATCCTCTCGACTCCCCCTCGCGACCTGCCCACATCCAAAGAGAGTATTGCAGCGCGTGGAGCCATCAACCTTGTTTTCCTGCTTTGAGGCACATGCGAGACCCCGCTTTTAGGCACATGCGAGAAGGTCGTCCAGTCCGTCGGCCGCCCAGCCCCTCATAGCTGGGCGGCGCACAGGGCTAGGACAGCGTATCTCTCACAAGCACGGTCACGAGCTTGGCCATCTGGGCACGCGTCGTCACGTCCCTAGGGTTGAGGGCATGCGTCACGCCGTCTCCAGTCATGAGCTTATGGGCAAAGCACCAACCCACACCAGCGCTCGCCCAGCTATCGACACTGCTCGCATCAGGCGCAGAGGCATAGGAGGAGGCGCTCGCTCCCGAGGGGTTCGCGCCGTTCTTGGTGGCATAGCGATAGAACACGAGCGCGGCCTCTTGGCGCGTAAGGCCCGCATTGGGACGCACGGTACTGCCACCGTCGCCATCGCCAGTAAAGATGCCCTGCTTGTAGGCCCAGTTCATAGCCGCCGTGTAGTACTGCTTCGAGCTGTTGTCCACAAACGGCGTCTCGTTGCTCTCGTAGTTGGCGCTGTTCGTCGTTGCGGTGGAGGTCGGGTTGGCGCGACGATAGAGGATCGTCGCCAGCTGTCCGCGCGTCAGGAGGTCATCAGGGCCAAAGAGGTTTCCCGTGTGTTCTCCCATGAGCTTGTTTTGGACCACGTAGCTGAGCCAGCCTCCGGTGTATACCCAATCTCGTTGGTAATCGATGTCCGTGAAGTGGTGGATCCTCAGGTAGTCGAGGGCTGCCTCGGCATCAAGGACACCATGGCTTCCGTTCGAGGGTCGGCGAACCGTACTGCCAACCTTAACCGGGCGCGCCGTGTTATAGACGGCTTCCTTCACCTGGCTCACCGTTGCAGAAGGCACCGCAGAGAAGAGCAGCCCCAAGGTGCCCGAGGCGACGGCCGTCGCCTGGCTGCTGCCAGAGAGCTTGGTGTAGGCGTCAAAGCTCCCGGTCCCGACGGAGGTGATCTTCACACCGGGTGTGCTGATGTCCTTGGCCCCATTGAGCTCGGTATACTCCCAGTCGGTCCCGTCTGTGTTCAGCGCCGTCACAGACATGCATTCCTCGAAGTCGGATGGATAGGTGTTTTTGTCAACGGTGTTTGGGCCTGCGGCGGTCTTGCGGTTGCCGCCCGCGCACACACAGACGATGCCACAGTCATCAAGGGCACTCTTTATGGCCTGATGCAGCATTCTGTCTCCTGTGGCAGACGATCCAACCCTCAGGCTCATGTTGATGGTATGAAGTCCCCACTCGGGGTGTTCCCTTGCCATCTGCGTCGCATACGTGATGCCAGAGATGATGCTGGCGGTATTGCCCTTGCCTGCGTCATTTACCACCATCACGGGAAGTACGCGGCAGTTGTACGACGCGCCGGCGATGCCGCGCCCGTTGTTGGAGGTCGCTGCAACGATGCCTGCGATATGGCTTCCGTGGCCCAAGTTAGACGTTGGGTCCGACGTGCCGAGGCTCATGTGCGTGCGGTTCATGGCGTCATAGGCATATCCCGAGAGCACGTTGGCAGAGAGGTCCTCGTGGGCAGCGTATATGCTCGAGTCCAGTACTGCCACGGTTGACCTGTGGGACGAGTCGCCGGCATAGGACCATGCCTTTGGCAGGTTGGTGCTGTATGCCCAATACTGGTTGCGTCTCTCGCTGGGGCTGGATATCTTGGCGATGGGGTCGTTCACGACAAAGGAAGACTCAAGTCCTATCTGCGAGGCAAGGTCCTCGCCCGACGCATCCTCCTCGTCCCTGTCATCCACGAGCTCGTATACGTAGTTGGGCTGGGCGGAGGTGACGCCATCCACGTTCTTGGCAGCCGCGAGTGCGTCCTCTACGCTTTGGCCCTCCGCAGGGCGTGCAACCATCACGCTGCTGCCCTCGCTGCCCGTAAGCGTCGCTGTCACGCTCATGCCGGCAGCCTCGAGCTGACCCTTGACCTCGCGAGCCTCGGCACTGTCTTTGACTTTCTCTGCGTCAAGGGAGAGAAGCCCTGTGCCATCAGAAGGGGAGCCGCCAACCGTGACGATGATCCCATCGGTCTCTGCGGCTTCATCCGATCCTGGGGCCCCAGGCTGTGGGGTGGCCACATCGGGCGCCTGGGCTTGCTCGGCAACAGCCACGGTAGGACTCACGGGAAGGCCACCATACAGTAGCGCTGCGCTCATGAGCACAGCCAACACTCGCTTTACACACAACTTCACACTCATCATCCCTTCCGCAAGAGGCGCCTCCTGAGCGCCGATATGGGCCGTACCATTATATTGCCAAGCCGATAGCTGGTGGAGCCTCGCACGGCAGCGACCTCACAAATGGCGGCATCCCTCTCTTGCTCAAGGGACGCAACACGAGCCTGGAGCCTCTGAACCTCACTACGCACACAGCCAAGCTCCTGCTCGCTCAAGGACACGCCACGAGGGTAGCAATATGTCTTCGGCCGCGTGGTTGCGTCCTTGGACCGTTGGTCCACGACCCTGTCGATCGCGGCAAAGAGTTCGCAAAACTCCGCGTCAACCAACGTCCGCTGTCGGGCCATCACGTCTGCGACCTCACCTGCAAAGGACTCGCTCGCGTCAAGGGCATCGGTCAGCGCAGCGCACATGTCCTGTGCGGGTGCATCCAAGGAGAGCAGTCGGCCCTCTTGCCCGACGGCCATGAACTGCGCCTCTATCTTGTCGTTATAGTTGAGTCCGACGGCCGGCCTACCAAGCACCATGTGCAAGAGCGAACAGTGCAGGCGCATCGAGAGCGTGGCGGAAGAACTGGAGATATAGCCAAGTATCGTCTCGACCGTGGGTCTCTGACCAATGAGGTAGGCACGCTCCTTGTGTTCCATCAGGTCGTATGCCTGCCTCTGTATGCCCACGTCATCTGCGTCAAGCGGAAGAAAGAGCACGCTCACGTCACGCCTCTCGCACACGCCGTCAAGTGCTTGGGCAACGCGAGAGGCAAGGTCAGGGGGATTACGATGGCAGCTGCGCAGTGACACCACAAGGTACGGGCGATCCTGTACCTGAAGCCAACCCCAGGCCTCCTCACCATCCAGGCTGGCGGCATGCCGGCTGACATAGTGTTGGACCCCAAAGGAGAGGTCCGCGTAGGTAGCCACCTGGCTTGGGTCAGCTCCAGCTGCCAGGAGCAGGTCGCTCGTGTTTTGGTCCCTCGTAAGAAAGTGCGCACCCACAACGCTCATGAGCTTGGCGTAGCGCTGCATGGCGGGGGTGTCCATGGGCCCTCCCCCAATACCAAGAAAGTATGTTGGGACGTCGTACATACGCGCAAGAGAGCAGATGGCTGCCTGCCCCGCTGGGTCAATCCAGGGGTCAAAGGCCAGCTCAGCCTCACCGGCCGTCTGCCCAAGGGGATCGTCGAACATGAGCCCGCCGCAATAGATGAGGGCGGCGGCACCGTCCAGCCACTCGCAGATGAGACGCTTCTTGTGGGGCTCTGTTGCCTCAAGGCCATGCTGCACACGGATCTGGTGTGGATCGGCCCCTATGACCAGCACCTCCGCAGAGGGATAGCGCTCCCTCACGCGGGCATGAACAAGCTCAAGCAGCAGGTCATCGCCAAAGTTCTGCGCACCAAACCAGCCGTACACCACCACCCTGGCAGCAGACCTTCCAAGGGACCTCACAGGACCCCCAGCTATGGAGTCCGCATACGAGAAGAGGGATTCCAACATCTGGTCGGCACGTGGAAGGTCGTCGAGCGCGCCCTGCTGGGCCTCATGGGCGGCCGTATAGCGCAAAGGGTCTTGCTCAAGCGCTCGGACGACGTTAGTCAGCTCTCCCGAAGCAAAACGGATAGTAACAGCTTCCAACCACTGCGGCAAGCTCGCGCCCTCTTCAACAAGAAGCAGGCTCCCCTCCTGCATGCGCAGTGCCATATCCGTAGCTGTAGGAAAGGCCTCACCTGCCTCAGGACGAAAGATGACGCTGTACTTTGCTCTTCGGCACCAATACGAAAGAGACGAGCCCACACGCTCACAGCTCAAGTCACCCCCCCAGCCCTCAGCGAGGGCTATACACCCACCAAGCCTGAGCTCTTGCAGCAGCTCATCCACCTGCCTGGCCCTCCCTGACCTGTGGGGTTGCATGACGCAGATGCAATCTTTCGCCACAGTAGGGTCAGCGATGCGCTGGGCACGATAGTCCTCGTCGAGAAACGCCTCCAAGGTCCACGCACCATCCGTGTCGCTAAGCGCAACGCCAATGACTGGGCAGCCCACCTGCGGGAGAATGTCTGCGTTCACGCTTGATACATCCCATAGTACGAGGTCTGGACCAAAGACCTCAGCCATACGCTGTACCTGGCAAGCTGCATCTGAGTCATGTGTAGTGCAAAGAAGTTGCACCACGTGCCCCTTTGAGCGCAAAAGCGAAAGGAGACGACCCATGGGACCCGCCTCGTCCCCCTCAAGAAAACTGAGATAGAGGATCCGTGCATAGCGCCCATCCACTTCCATCCCGTATCCCCTTAATGCCCTAGGCCTTGTGCCTCAGGCAGCGCCTGAGGGCAGCCCCAAGCCTACGGAGAGCCGATGGTCGCACATCCCGCACCGTGTCGATCCTACGTCGTAGCTCGTCATTGGTACGTGCAAGTTCATTTTTTTTCGTAAGCAGCAAGGAGCCTTCCGCCCGCAGCCGATCGACCTCCTTACGCTTATCGACAAGCACATGAAACAGATAATCCCCCGCATCGGCGTTATGTGTCACATCAAAGAAGCGACGGTAGCGTCCCCCAAGATAGTCGCCATCTATTAGATTCTCTGAGTCACGGATATAGTCTAGCCACTCGCGTTTGTAGCCATTGTAGATACGATCAAACTCCTGCCTTGAGTGAGCCGTATCCAAGGAATACCAGATCGTGTCAAGGACAAGGTTCACGAGCTGCGTCTTGGTGGTACGTGAGTCAAGAATGCCATGCGCCTCGCAAAACACCCGTATATGCGCAAGAGCGCGAAGACTCGTGTCTCCCCTTTCCCCATGGGTGATCGATCCTTCCCCATCACGCCTATAATGATAGAGCCGCTGTTCCATGAGGGCTATGTGCCCCGCCACAAACAGCGTCTCATAGATAAACGCGAGGTCCTCAGCGGCCTTCAAGTCCTCATGAAAACGTATCCCACTCTCAGTGAGAAGGGAGCGCCTATAGAGGATGCGCCAGACATTGGGTGTCGTCAGCTCGGTCGTAAGGCAGGACATCTCACTGATGTTAAACGAGCACTCAAAGAGCTCATGTTTCCCGCAGATCTCACGAGGAACGTAGGTATCACTCTTTCCATAGAACTCGTCAAAGCCAAATATCGTCATATCCGCAGAGCACGCATCTGCCTTCTGGACAGCAAGCTCTAGAAGCTGCTGATCAACGGTATCATCCGCATCGACGAAGAGAAGGTAGGTGCCTACGGCATCCTCTATCCCAGCATTGCGAGCCGCACTGACCCCCGCATGCTCCTGCAATAGGACACGCAGGTTCTCATACTGCTTAGCCAGTATGCCCAGAAGCTCAGCAGAGCCATCCGTAGAGCCATCATCCACGCAGATGAGCTCAAAGGATGCAAGTGACTGGTCCTCGAGCGATCGAACACATGCCTCAAGATATCGCTTCGCGTTGTAAATGGGTATGACCACACTTACGAGCGGAGCAGATCTAAATGACTGCGTACCGTTCCCAGCCCCCATACCCCTCCCTTCTCAGACCACGTGATTGAATTAAAGGATAGCAAAAGAACGAGCGCCTCCACCATGTGAAGACGCTCGTCCTTACCAGCTTGGACAGTGTCCGTGCTATCTACCTTCTATGGAAGAGATGAGCTTATGCACCAGCAAGCTTGTTCGGCTGTGCACGAACTGCCATAGCAGCTACCTCAGCACGGGTGATATTATTACGAGGATTCAGAAGATTCGTACCAACACCCATGACCTTGTTAGCAACGGCCCATTTCACCGAATCTGCAGCCCAGCCGTCAACAGCAAAGGAGTCAAGATAGGCACTCAGGCTCGTACCCTCACCAGACTTGTACTGTGCGGGAGCGACATACTTCTCGTAGCGAGAAAGCATCGTGGCAACTTCCTGGCGAGAGATTGCTTGATCAGGCTTATACTCGCCCGTATCGCCATAACCCTGTACGATCTTAGTGGCATGTGCCCACGCAACTGCCTTTGCGTACCAAGCAGAGTCATCGCAGTCAGAGAAGTCAGTGCGATACCCCTTGTCTTTCTCTATGAGACCCTTTGTAGTCTCATTAGCTCTCGTTCCAGCCATATTGAGGAGAATCTGAGCGAACTGAGCACGAGTGAGATTATCCTCAGGCTTAAAGAGGGTTGCCTTCTTCTGCTGACTCTCACTAGGCTCACCCGAATGTCCATGAACATACCCAAGATCTTTTGCCTTATAGACTTCCTTGCAGTACCAAGGCAGGGGATCAGAACCTGTATAATTTGCAGGATTAATTACATCAAGGAAATCCTCCCCTGTGACCTTATCGGTAGCTGTAACAGTCATCTCAGGAGCGGTGATTTCCATATTGGCACTATTGGCATCTGGCTTAGCTACAGAAATCTTGTAAGTATCTGCCTTATCGAATTTCTTTACGGCCTCACCCTTGCTATTAGTGATCTTCACAACAGCGTCAGCAGGCAGGTCCTTCCAGACTAGGTCCCCATTCGTATCCTTTTCACCATCGTTATACCTGATAAAGACCTCACCAGGGGCAACGACAACGCTACTCTGACCATTGCCAATGCTATCCTTAGCAATTGGCTGACTTATCTTCTTAGCAGAATCATTTGGATCAGGCACCATCCTAAATGGCATAATCGCTTGGATCTTCGCAGGATCTATCGTAATAGGTACAGACGGATTCTTGATAAAGTACTTCTTGCTCTTGAACGTGAGTGTATAGGTCCCAGCATCCTTGATCGAAGTAACTACATTACCCTTTGAGTCAGTATAGTCAACGGTAAAGTCCTTATCTGGACCCTCTTCCAGATAATGAGTCGCATCCTTCTTAATACTATATGCAATGCGCTTGATGATATCAGTACCATCATAGGTGGTCTTAATGGCACTCGTTACTACGCCCTGCTTATCATCCTTTTGCTGCTTGAAGGTGACTATCGCATTCGTATCTGCGTCTACAGAATGCGCAGATACCGTAACCCGCATTGTAGCAGCTGCACCATATTTATACTCATCTGGTTTATTAGGATCAGCTGAAGTGTCAGTATTATGCCACAACGCTGTAACTATATATTCGCCATCTGTGCTACCGGGAATATCAACAGAAGGACCAGTCTTAAGTTCACCTGTCCTCACATTGAGAATAGAGAATTCAGTTGGAGTTTGCACTATTCCATTTTCATCGCGTGCCTTAATAAGATTTTTATTCCAACCTGTGAGATCACGATCAATATTTATAGATTGACCATCCATAGGATTACCATTGTACTCCATGGAAGTAGCGGAAGCAACTCTATATACACAATTTTTACTAACGCCAGTTTTTATTCCATTTTCATCGCGTACAAAGTTCTTATCAGCTGGATCTTTTGCCGTAAGTTTAGCCAGATATCTACCAAAGTCCTTACCTACGGGGTATTTTGGATCCTTTACCCAATCGACAGCTTGGAGCTTCGATGCGAGGGCAGTAGAACCTTTGACACTCACAAGCTGAACCTTGCTATTAATGAGGGTGTCTGCACCAACAACAAGAGAAGTACTGAATTGAGCACCTAGCGGATGTGTTGGATCAGGATCACTAAGATTAAGCGGCTTGACTGTAATTGGAATTAGATCTGCCTTAAAAGTAACACCATCTCTTGGCGTCAGCTTAGCGACATACTCACCCGCATCGACAGGTGTGCTCGACAAGGCCTGTGCTGGGTCCGCAATATCAGCACCCTTCTTAAAGTACTGGACTATATACTGATCGTCTTCAAGTACTTTACCACCTGTTGTCTTAAAGGCAATCTTCTGTGGCTCAGCATTATAGGTAAACTTATCCTTTTCACCAGATTCCTTATCATAAGCAGCCTTTTCCACGATAAAAGATTTATCAGCTTTTACCGTAAAAGGTGCAGATGCCGCACCACCCTTATAGGCTCCATCAGTTGCACTTATGACAAGCTTGTAGTCTCCTGCATTGTGCCTTACAGTGTCTTCACTAACAGTTATGTTGGAATCATTCTTATATGAGAGAGAATAGAAGAGATCTTTCTTATTAGTCTCATCAAACTTAGTTTTATCGTAAAGCTTACCGCTCTCCTCATCATATGTGAGCTTGAGAGTGGTATTTGTTTGCGCATCAATAACAATCTTAACGTAAGAGTCCTTATTTGCCTTCAACAAATCGGTAGGAAGAGTCCCCATATGAGGAGCATCAATATTAATATCAATCGGACTATCATCTTTCTTATAAAACTTAACATCACCCGCGCTAAATGCCTCATCCGGTTTAAGCTGAAGCTCTACATCATCGTCTTCCGCCTGGAGCTCTACGTTGCTGTCGGAGTTCGTGTCAGTCGCAGTACCCTCCGCGAAGGCTGCCGCAGGCACCATACCAGTCGCCATGATGCCAGCAAGCACACTTGCCGCAACCTTCTTGGAGACCGGCACGACTCCGTTCTTCTTTTCTACCATTCCTGCTCCTTTCTGAGAGCAAACACTGCCTACCATCACTGGTAAATCAGGACTATATCGCTCATCTCTTCCTTGCGCAAGCAAGATCCAGCTCTTTTTTTGGCATCTTAGTCTATTTTTCATTTCATTTCCTCATTTGACCTGATCATCAGGCTGACCGATGCCCACCAACGTGGCCCTGTCAAGAAGCTCTCTGGGAAAGTTCCCTAGGTTCGCCGTCGTGACGACCGACTGGATGGTGCCTTGCACGAAGTCCATCAGGGCCACAGAGCGCCTCTCGTCGAGCTCGCTCATGACGTCATCGAGCAGGAGCAGGGGCCTCGCCCCCACGACCTCGAAGGAGAGCTCGACCTCGGCCATCTTGAGCGCCAGCGCGACAGAGCGCTGCTGGCCCTGCGAGGCGAAGGCGCGGGCGTCCCTGCCGCCGATGGCAAAGCCCAGGTCGTCGCGGTGCGGGCCGACAAGGGTCTGGCGCCTTCTGAGCTCGTCGTGCCTGCGTTCCCCCAGCTTCCTGAGGATGAGCTCCCTCAAATCGTCCTTAGTGAGCCCTTCGAGCTCCTCCTGGCTCCCGACGGAGGCAACGTAGGTGCAGTCGAGCCGCTCGCCGCCCGATATCCTCTCGTAGATGTCCTTCACGTGCGAGGAGAGGCGCCTAAAGAGGCGCAGTCGCGCAAAGAGTAGGGCCGCGCCGCACAGCGCCACGGACTCGTCCCAGACCCCGAGCAGGCCAGGATCGACGACATCCTCCCTGAGCAGGCGATTTCTTTGGGCGACCGCACGCTCGTAGGCCGAAAGCACCCTCCCGTAGCCCCTATTCGCCTGCCTGCCAAAGTCGTCGAGCTCATCCCTTCTGTGAGACGCGCCACGCTTTACGAGCGAGAGGTCATCCGGGCAAAAGAGGACGCTCATCATCGTCTCGG
>ERZ773005.1349-NODE-1349-length-13051-cov-3.740305_pt1 | contig 13051 bp, 8 predicted proteins | sample MGYA00580666_ERZ773005 | MGnify/ENA primary metagenome ERZ773005 (study PRJEB29015, sample SAMEA2737999) | human oral metagenome | biome: human oral; feature: human-associated habitat; material: dental | place: China | collected 2061 ... | reverse complement strand
GTTGGTATTGCGCACTCTGTCTTTCCAGTTCATCTTTTGGAAAATGCATCGCCCGTACAGCGTCACGGTGCCCAATCAAGTGGTGCGACGCCGTCAACTCTTCTGGCAATACTTCTGGAATTTTATCTTCAAAACGCTCCATCGCCGTTTGAACGAGTTTGAGAATCGTCGCCTGTTTCAACGATTTATTCGTGCGATAAACCGCCTCAACTTGGTCTCCTTCTTCATCCTCCACATTTCGGTTCGATAAAATTTTCATCCCCATCAAGGTCGTTCTCTTCGCATCCCATTTTCCGTATATGGCAATCTCTTCGCCTTGAACGACTTTATCTTTTAAATATGGTTGATTAAAGAACGCAACTTGGATGACTTGCTGGTCAATCGCCATGCGAAACGCCAAACGGTTCTTCTTGAAGCCGTAGTAGCTCACAACCGGTTGCGTCGCCACAAGCCCTTTTAGTGTAACTTTCTCTTGATCCATGATTGTTTGCACATCACGAATTTGAATATCTTCATAACGAAACGGAAAATGTGTTAATAAGTCATAGACTGTTTCGATACCAAGTTCCGCTAATGGCTCTAATCGTTTTGGTCCAACGCCTGGCAAGACTTGCACACTTTGAAAGACTTCACTCATCCAATCACATCCTTTCTACTTTAATAAGTGTAATTCAATTTCTCGTAAATCGTCAAGAGGAAGGAAAATGAGGGATAAGCGTGTTTATCTGCTAAATATTCCTTTCATCCTTTCGGATATCTTCATCTTCGCGTGAATAGCTATACCGGAAGGAGCCTACTGTCTCCTTTCCTCTCGAGCCTCAAACTGATACTAGGAAATTCTTTCCAAGTATCAGTAATTCGCATCGAGTACGCTCGCTATTCATGCGAATATAGAATCCGAAAGGCTTCCCAGGAATATTTCAAGGAACTGCCCTCCCTCACTTTCCTTTCTCTCTCCTTGACCGTTACAGTGCAGGGAGTTTTGGTGTGCATTCTACAAAATGCAGTGCTTCCCCTTCTAAATCGAGTAAAGCCCTAAAGAATCTTCACTCCTTCAACTTTCCTTTCTCTCTCCTTGACCGTTACAGTGCAGGGAGTTTGGATGTGCATTCCACAAAGTGCAGTCTTCCCTGTCTACATCGAGTATAGCCCAAAAGAATCTTGGCTCCTTCAACTTTCCTTCCTCCCTCCTCACCCTTTACAGTGCAGGGATTTTATATGTGCGTCCCACCAAATACAGATCTTGCCCTTGCAGCACTACGATTTTTGAGGAGCACTCACTCCGTTCCCTTTTTCCCATTTGGAGGCGAGTGAAGACTCAGAAGCAAGCGGAATTTAGAAAGCACTAGCTGCCCAGCGAAATACCCTGATGTGAGAGCCAAAACCAACCAGTTACACTTACTTATTATTAGACGAAAAAGCGAAAGACGGAGAAACTTACGGATCCTATCGAAATGGAAACTGCGCATGAAAAGCACGCACCCTTCGCAGTCCCGGCCACCATATACATTTACTTATGTAAAAAAGAGTACAAAAATATCCTTACCGGATTCTATAGTCATCATCATAGCGACTAGTATTCGATGCGAATTACAGATGCTTAGAATTTATTTCTTAGCATCTGTTTGAGGCTCGAAAGGGACAAGACCAAGGCTTGTCCCGTTACAGCTTTAATGATGACTATAGAGTATATCCGGAAGGATATTAGTACTCTTTTTTATTATATTATTCTACAGATAATAAGTAAGTGTATACTGGTTGGTTTCCTTCATGGACTTCAACCTCTACATCAGGGTATTTCGCTTCTACAGCTTCAGTGATTTCTTCCACTTCGCTTGCTTCTGCGTCTTCACCATAGATGATTGTTAGGATCTCTGAATCGTCAGAAATCATCTTCTCGATTGTCGCAAGAGTTGCTTCCTTACGGTCCGCAATACTTACTAAAATCTTACCATCTACAATCCCCATGAAGTCGTCTTTTTTAATTTCAACGCCATCAATGTTTGTATCGCGAACAGCATTCGTGATTTGACCACTTGATACAAGAGACATTTGTTCGCTCATTGCAGCTTGATTATCCTCTAAGCTTGCTTCTGGGTTAAACGCTAATAATGAAGCTAACCCTTCTGAAATCGTACGAGTTGCAACAACGGCAACTGCAGCATCTTCTGATACTTCAGCCGCTTGGTTTGCAGCCATTTGAATGTTTTTGTTGTTTGGTAATACGATGACTTTTTCGGCATGCGCTTCTTTTACGGCTTGAAGAATATCTTCCGTACTTGGGTTCATTGTTTGACCACCGTTGATGATTGTCGTTACACCCATGCTCTTGAATAATTCTTGAACACCTTCACCTGCAGCAACTGCTACGATTCCGTATTCCGCTTTTTGTTTTTGCGCTGCTTCTTTTACCTTTGCAGTGTAGTCTGTTTTTAACACTTCTTCATGTTGCAAGCGCATGTTGTCTACTTTCACTTTCATTAATGAACCGAAGCGTTGTCCGTAGTTCATGACTTCACCTGGGCGCTCTGTATGCACGTGTACTTTGATGATTTCATCGTCTGCTACTACTAATAGAGAATCTCCAAGTTCGTTTAAGTAGTTTCGGAAAGTATCATAGTCGAATGTATCTACGACTGTTTCACCTTCACCGATTTTCACCATGATTTCAGTACAGTAACCGAATTTGATGTCGCCAGTTGATACGTGTTCGTAGTCAACGCCTGCTTCATGGTGAGCCACTGAAGTTAAATCGATTTTATTGCTTTGTAATGATTGAACTGGAACGGCTTCCCCTGTTAATGCTTCGAAGAATCCGTTGTAAATGAATACTAAACCTTGACCACCTGAATCCACTACGCCTACTTCTTTTAATACTGGTAGTAAATCTGGAGTTTTTGCTAAAGATTTTTCAGCTCCACGTAATACGGATCCCATTACTTCGATGATGTCGTTTGAAGTTTCTAGTTTGCGAACACCACGTTTTGCAGATTCACGAGCAACAGTAAGGATGGTTCCTTCAACAGGTTTCATAACGGCTTTATACGCTGTTTCCACACCGTTTGTAAATGCTTGGGCTAATTCTTCACCAGTGATGACATCTTTCCCCACAACCGCTTTAGAGAATCCACGGAATAATTGAGATAAGATAACTCCTGAGTTCCCACGAGCACCCATTAATAATCCTTTTGCTAAATCTTGTGCTAAGTCCCCTACAGTTGTTGCTGTAGAGTTAGCCACACGTTCCGCACCAGATTTGAATGAGAGCATCATGTTTGTCCCTGTGTCTCCATCTGGAACTGGGAATACGTTTAATGAGTTTACGAATTCTGCATTTTCAGATAAACGCATTTCACCGATTTCCACCATTGCGCGGAAATCTTGAGCCGTAATAGTTTTCATAGTTGCCATATTTTTCTTATTTCCTCCTGACTAGAATCAACAAGCATTACGCTTCGATGATTTTAACTCCTTGAACATATACATTCACTGTGTTCGCAGAGAATCCTAACATTGTTTCTAAGTTATATTTCACTTGTTCTTGTACGTTTCTACAAATTGCAGAAATCTTAGTACCGTATCCAACAATAATGTAAACATCAACCGCAACGCCTTCATCTTCTTGACGGATTACTACGCCACGAGAAAAGTTTTCTTTCTTCAAGATATCATTTAAGTTGTCACGAATTTGATTGCGGCTGGCCATCCCCACGACCCCATAGTTGTCTGTTGCAGCTCCACCAACAACCGTCGCAATGACTTCATTGCTCAGTTCAATTTGTCCATTTTCTGTTTGAATTTTTACTGTCATACGAATACCTCCCGTTGAATGTATAAAGGTTTCTGCCTATTTTTAGACAGATTGACACATTATTTCTATACTATAATATCACATTCCTACACGATTACCTAGCTTTTTATCAATTTTTAAAAAGGGGGTAAATCTGTATAACCGACTCACTTGCAATCTTACTTCAACTATGCTAAATTATTTAAGTATATGATTTAGTTCAAAATTATATCAGCTGATAATGAATTAAATGAAGGAGGAGAATGAAAATGGCTAAAGTATGTTATTTCACTGGACGTCGTTCTGAAACAGGTAACACTCGTTCTCACGCTATGAACGCTAACCGCCGTACTTGGAAACCAAACTTACAAAAAGTTCGTGTTTTAATCGACGGCAAACCTAAAAAAGTATGGGTTTCAACTCGTGCATTAAAATCAGGTAAAGTAGAACGTGTTTAATACAGAGCACTATTAAAAAGAGCTTAGGCGATATCCCTAAGCTCTTTTTGTTTATCTAAAATTAAGCCGATGGCTTAAAACAATAGCTAATGAGTACTACTCGCATTCAAAGCTGCTTGACGTTCTGGATAGCGGACATCATTGTAATGGTACCGGCAGGAGCCTATAGTCTCCTTGCCTACCAAGCTTCAAACCAAGGCTAAGCGACCAGTCGCTAATCCTTGGTAATTCACATTGGTTACTTCTCCATTACAATGACCGCTATCCGCCTCAAGCAGCTTTTCATGCTTTACGATTAAACCGCGATTGTTTTAAGCCTCACCTTTAAAAAAAGAGCTTGGGAATCGCCTAAGTTTTTATCTGCTTTAAACAGGTGCTCCTTTACCTGAGTTTAATGCCAGGAAACCAAGGGTCCATGGGTGGTGCTTCTCATTCTTTTAAATAGATGCGCATTTTTTAATTTTTATTTCAAAAAATGGAGTTTGTGAAAAGTCTATAAGATAGAGGTTTAAAGCAGTCTCAAAGGAAAGAAATCTATTTTCATTATTTGTAAATCTATCCGTCTGTTGAGGTTTTATCCGCTACAAAAAGCTTAAAAATAAGGATGATAGAGGCTCTATTATTGAAAACAACGGTGAACGAAAAAATTCCAAAATTCACTTATAAGTGAATTTTGGAATTTCAACTAAGATTGTGAAAAAACATCGCACGAAACAGTGCGATGTTTTGTTCTATTTTATATTATATGTTGCTTTATCCTCTGCAACCATTGAAACTGGTATTTGTTAATTTGTAAATCTCAACAAATACCCATTTGGATCTTGTATTAAAAACTCTATTTGTATTTCTTCTATTCCATTAACTTGATATATGTTTCTAGTTAGTTCTCTGTATAATTCTATATTCAAATGATTCACTAATTTATAAAGCTCTTCAATATCATCAACAGCTATTGAAAAATTTATTCCTCTTCCTAATGGATATACTAGTTCACCTATATTCCAACCATCATCGTGAATTTGTTCAAACATAAACTGACTATCTTGAAATGACATGAAAACAAATTTATCTTCAGTACGTTCATATTCAATTTTAAATCCTAATTCTCTATAAAATTTTTTAGTCCGTTCAATATCAAAAACTGACAATTCAGGAATCATCCTATTAAAATTCATGTTTCTTCCTCGACAAATTATAAATTCCCAGCTCTACAAGCGAAGGATTTAATGATTTTTTCTTTTTTGGTTTTGGTCTAGGTAATTCATCCTAATGGTGCGATGTTTGTTTTATCTCCAATGATCTCGGGTTTGGGCTACTAGGATGAGTCCTTTTGTAAAGGAAATAGTCATCTTGTCACCTGTAAACTCATTGCTGACAAGGGCCACTGGGTACGCGTAGTTTTTTGAATCGAGGGTGTATTTAACATTTTGTAGAGTTAAATTTTCCACAGGAGTCATACTAATAAAGGAAAGATACTTCGTAAAGTCCATCTTTTCAATCGTGTATGTACCTGGCTGGATGAAATTCACGACATTTGTTGCATCCTCAAACACCACATACGGAATGAGCGGTGCTAAGTCTGGTCGCATCATCGTCCATAAAGTACTAATCGCGTGGTCCACGCGCCCGCCAAATGAACCAAGTACGTGAATCGGTACACCTTCGTAATGCTCCTTCACCCATAGCAAGGCTGCCTCAAAATCAGTGTCGTCTTTTTCAGAAGGGAGCTGGACAACAGTGCCCGCTGCTTCATGAATCAAGTCGCGCTGTTCTTTTGTGACAGAATCAAAGTCTCCAATCGCTACTTCCATGAGAAGGTGCTGGTCTAATAACCGAAGAGCTCCACCGTCGACGCCGACAAAACGGAAGTCTTCATAAACTTTCCCGTATCGATGTTCTAAGAGCGCCTTGATGTCCTCTTTAGTGTTTGGTCCTCCCAAGACAATCACAACTTCCATCTTCGTCCCTCTTATGCTTCTTTGATTGAATCAATCGCAGCTTTGATATCTTCTGCGTAGTATACATATGAACCGGCAACGGCAACGTCTACCCCTGCTGCAGAGCAAAGTTTTGCTGTTTCGCCGTTCACTCCGCCGTCTACTTCGATTAAGTAGTGGTAGCCTTTTTCTTCGCGTAACGCTACTAATTCACGCACTTTATCCAATGTTTCTGGAATGAATGATTGACCGCCGAATCCTGGGTTTACTGTCATTACTAATACTAAGTCCACTTCGCTTAAGACTGCTGAGATGGCACTCACTGGTGTTCCTGGATTGATTACGACACCGGCTTTTACGCCTTCAGCTTTAATCGCTTGAAGCGCGCGGTGGATATGTGGAGTTGCTTCCACGTGAACAGAGATGTAGTCTGCTCCTGCTTTTGCGAATTGTGGAATGAATCGTTCTGGGTTTTGTACCATTAAATGGCAGTCTAATACTAAATCAGTTACAGGACGTAATCCTTCAACGATGTTTGGTCCTAATGTTAAGTTTGGAACGAATTGTCCGTCCATGGCATCGATATGAATCCAGTCTGCTCCTAATTTTTCGACTTTCTTAACGTCTTCTCCTAATGTTGCAAAATTTGCGCTTAAAATTGATGGTGCTACTTTCATGTTCTATCTCCTCTATCTACTTTTTTCGTTTATATACTGGTTTTCTTTGGTCCAGTTCTTCATAGAAACTCAAATAATGGTCGTATCGCTCTTGCCAAATGTCTCCTGATTCCACTGCTGCAATCACAGCGCAGTTTGGCTCATGTTGGTGCGAACACTCTCTGAACTTACATTCATGCTCTACTTCGACAAACTCTGGGAATAAATGCGGTAAGTCTTCTTTTTCAATATCCATAAAATCAACCGTACTGAATCCCGGTGTATCCGCAATCCATACGCCTTCGATTTCATGAAGCGATACGTGACGAGTCGTATGACGCCCACGCCCTAACGCATTCGAAATCTCTCCCGTTTCTTGGTTTAATTCAGGAATCATTTCATTAAGAAGCGTTGATTTCCCTACTCCAGATTGTCCAAGAAAAATCACTTTCTGACCTTTCAAAGCTTCCAAAAATGGAGTTTTATCGTTCATCACTTCTTGTCCAAAAAAGACAGGGTATCCGATTTTTTGATACTGTTTCCGGATGTCTTCAAGCTTTTCTAAACCTTGCGCTGTTAACAAATCGGTCTTAGTAACCATGATGATTGGATGCACCTGTAATCCTTCAAGGTATACGAGGAATCGATCCACGAGATGCGTTGAAAATTCTGGTTCAACCGCAGACATCACAATAATGCCAACATCGACATTGGCTACAGGTGGTCGGACTATTGTGTTTTTTCGTGGTAGGATTTTCGTGAGCGTTCCCTCTTGAAGATTACTACTTTCAAATTCAACCACGTCTCCTACTAGAGGCGATTGTCCTCTTTTGCGGAAAACTCCACGCGCACGAGTCTGATAAATTATTCCATCGGATTCAATGTAATAAAATCCACTCAACGCTTTAATAATAACTCCTTGTGACATAAGTGCTCCTTAAAAGTAATTTATTCCTATTATAAAGGTTCTGAACGCTCGTTACAATTGATGTAAAATTTTACCGTCACTTTCTCATAGAATAAAAGAACCCCATAAGTTAGAAACGAGCCTAACTTATGGGAATTCTATTAATGATTTGCCTTTTTAGAGCGTTTAAACACGAGTCCAAAAGCAGAAAGTCCAATTGCCCATCCAAATAAATTGAATATTTGTAAATCTTGGGCACTAGTTCGTGGAAGTTCAGTCTTAGGAACTTCTTCTACTTTGTCTGGATCTTGTGGCAGTGTTAACTCCGGAAGATCATAGCTTGGCGCATCATTTGGCACCTCACCAATCACACCTTCTGGTAACTCTACACTTGGCGCGTCTTTTGGTTTTTCACCTACGACTAATTCGTAGTAGTGGGTTGTAATCCCATCTTCTACTTTTGTTTGCTTCGTAAAGTAGTATTTTTCACCTTGTAAGAAGGTTGGAGCAGGTTTCGTTCCTACAACCGTTTCCGCAATTTCTACTTCTTGATTGTTTTCAACCGTTACAAAACGAGTGATTTTCAACTTTTCCTTACGATTTGGATCTTCTAAAGGCTTAGCCCCTAACACTAAATCATAGTAATGAGTTGTGATGCCGTCTTCCGTTTTCGTCTTCTTACTGAAGTAGTACTTCTCTCCTTGTAAGAACGTTGGAGCAGCTTGAGTGCCTTCAACGGTTGGCGCTACTTCGACTTCTTGTTCGTTTTCAATCGTTACAAAACGCGTCACGACTTTTGGAGAAGATTCATTCGGGTCACCCGCAGGCTTCTCTCCCGTTACTAAATCATAATAGTGCGTCGTAATACCATCTTCCGTCTTCGTTTGTTTATTGAAGTGATATTTCTCTCCTTGTAAGAACGTTGGCGCAGCTTGAGTGCCTTCAACGGTTGGCGCTACTTCTACCTCTTGTGAGTCTTGAAGCGTCACAAAGCGTGTCACCGCTTTTTCCTCTTTTTGGTTTGGCTCAACAGCTGGTTTGTCACCTGTTACTAAATCGTAGTAGTGCGTCGTAATACCGTTTTCTGTCTTCGTCTGTTTATTGAAGTAATATTTCTCTCCTTGTAAGAACGTTGGTGCAGCTTGTGTGCCTTCGACAGTTGGTGCTACTTCCACCTCTTGTGAGTCTTGCAGCGTCACAAAGCGCGTCACCGCTTTTTCTTCTTTTTGATTTGGCTCAACTGGAGGTTTATCGCCTGTTACTAAATCATAGTAATGCGTGGTTACCCCAGAAACTGTAGTCGTAATACCATTATAATGGTATTTTTCACCTTGTAAGAAGGCTGGCGCTTCGTGAACGCCTTCAAGCGTTAGAGAAATTTCTACTTCAGTGCCGTCTTGAACGGTAACAAAACGAGTAGACTCTCTTTCTGTTGATTGAGTGTAAATAACATGGTATAGAACCGTTTGACTTCCATCACCCATTTCAACACCTTCTCCACCTGCGACTTCAACATTTTTTCCAGTCCATTGTGCTGGAATTTTTTTCTTATAATCTTCCATTAAATTCGCTGACTCAGGCCAGTACGCATTCGTTACCCCATAAAATGGATAGGCTGCTTTCCAACGAGTCGGTTTCCATCCAGATACTCTTGGATGAGGGACTTCTTTTGTCACTAAGCCAACAATCTGACGTTTTTCTCCTACCCGTTCTAATACTCCTTCGCTGTTCGGACGATAATTATAATATTCATACACATCATTACTCTCTTTCGCATTGACTCGCTCTCCGTTTCGAGTAATAAATAACTCTCCATTTTCATGGAAATTTCGATATAATTCTTCCTGTTCGGCTTTTGTTAATAGTCCATCAAAATAGTAATCAGAGCTAGAATGATGTTCTAGATCTTCCACTTTTAATTTAGTGTAAACCTGTACATTACTTGGCGCAATTTCTCGACCTGTATCATCCGCATAAGTGATATGTTGATGGTATTCTGTCTTTTTCAAGACCTTATTAGGAACTTCCGCAATCCATCTTGTTGTTTGTACTTTCGGAACATTAATCAATTCATCGGGATCTGTTTCATCCCCTTCAGGCGTTGGAACATCTAATGTATCGTAGTTTAGATCCATTGAGACATATTCTCCAGTTTTCCCAAAGGTCGTGCTGAAAGTAAATTGATTCGTTTTGCTTGCGACTGCTACCGTTCCGTAATACTTAGTTCTTCGGCTATTCTGCCATCCGTATTTATCAAGACTATCGCCTGCATAGTGGAAATGAGATCCATTTTCTAAAAGCATATTATCGCCAACTGAATATAATTCATTTCCTTGGCGTGTAATAGAAGAACCAGGAATTGGAACAATTTCATCTTCTGCCCCGATTGTCACAGATTTCTTTTCGTCTATTTGTTCATAATTAAATATTGGAACATAAACGACATGCTCATATCCCTTATCTCTACTAATATGATAATGACCTTTAACGACTCCCTGAGCATCTGTTTCAGGAATGACTTCTTCTGTTATTTCATCGCCTAAGATTGGTGTATGTGTTTCTGTCCATCCTTGCACTCGGTGGAACGTTACTTTTTGATTTTCGTCTCGACGATAGACGCTCCATTGTGACGTATATGCTTGAGAATAATTCATATATTGATCTTCAATTTGATCATTGTATTGAATACGCGCCACTAATCCAGTAGGAGTATAGCTGTCTAAAACTTTACGACTGGTACCGTGCGTTAAATCACTAATCGCATATAAATTACTTCCTGTATTATTTACAATTTCGTGTCCATTTTCATCGTAGTAACGAATCTTCACATTAATCGTTAAAGGCTTATCTGTTGCACGGTCTGCCCCAGCTGTCACACTCAGTTTGCCACCTACATTTTTAATCCAAAGTAACGCTTTTTGATCTTCGTAAGGGGAGCTGACCAATGTATACTCATGATCCATTCGAGTCACTTGCTTGCGCTCTCCGTCTACGGTTAAATACGTACCTTCTAATCCTCGTTCAGAAACGGTGACAGGTTGCCCTTGTTTTAGTACAGCAACTTGTCCATTCGAATGTTCTTCAGGAGCATTCGTTGTTGTCTGCACATTTTTAAAGCTCAATTCTTCTAAACTATTAATATATTTTACAGCTTCTGCAGGATAATATTCTGAAGCGGTCACGATTGTTTTAGCCCCGTATTCATATCCTCGAATAACTGTTTGATTTCTAACAGCCTGTCGTAGGTCATTTCCTTCGAACTGGTAATTTTCAAAATCTTCAGTAGCATGTGCATGTTCTTTCGATTCTCGTTCATATTGCAGACGATTTGAAATGCGATTCTTTTTATAATTCTTTAGTCTTTCTTGATTATTTTCAATGAAATTTTCAATGATATTAGCTTCATATGAAGATTCTCCCGAAATATCATCGGAACGTCCGACAATGCGATCGGTATATTCAATTTCAAATCCAGCTTTTTTTGCTTTTTCGATGGCGTTATAATAAGAACTTGATAATCCGCTATTTGGAATATCATTCAAAACAAGCCGTTTAGTGGCTCCTTTTACCTCTACATTTCGAGGATCACTTACCCCTACATTTGTATACTCATTGGACTCTGGATGTTCCCGGTTATCTTCAGGAATATGCGGAGTATTCGTACGATCTTTCTCCTGATTTTCTGGACTCACCGGTTCGAAATTTGGTCTTCCTTGATTTGGTTGATCGTTTAAAGATTCGCCAGGTTCTGGTCTGGCAACGGATTCTCTATATTCCATTTCCGTCGTTTCGCTAGCTGAAGTCGTTGGCGTAACTTGTTCTGAAGGAACTTCATCCGCAGCAACTCCCGGAAGAAGTAATAGATTTGCCCCAATCATGACTGAAAAAACACCTAGAGTGGTTTTTCTAATCGAAAATTTTTCTTTTTTCCCTAACATTTCTTTATAACTTTTCAAGTGATTTCCTCCCATTTCTAAACTATTTAAAAAAAATCCCCATCGAATCAATAACCCCTGATTCTCATCCTACCTTTTACGATTCAATCCAGTTCCCCCGTTCCCGAATAAACTATATATGTGATTCATTCACTTTAAATAAGTGAAACTATTTTCAAAAAAATTCAACGAATCATTACACAAAATAAATTATTTTCACCAAATCTTCAAAAACACTAACAGTCCCATTTTAGTACAAATGGCTTTAAAATAAGAAATACTTTGCTTACAGCATAAAAGGTTCCATAATTTTTTAAGGTTAATGGAATTTTCCACCCATCTTAAAAAATATAGAACCCTTTTAATTCAAAAATTTTTCCATTTTTCCTTAAAAGCACTCGTAGCGTAGGTAAGATCCGGTCTCCACTACCACACTCCTTGTCGCGAATTTAACTGAGAAGGATTTACGCAATCATAAGCACCTGAAAACGAGAGCCTAAAAAAGCAAGTTTTTTCTTTCTATCCCAAAGCTTTAGAGCTATTTTTAAAATTGTAGTTGATTGTATATAGTATCAAGATAAGAAATAACAGCTTGTTCTCCAGTTTCTTTATTAACGATCTCGAATGAATTAGAATCGATTGAACTAACCACGATATTATTCTGTTCAGCATTAGACTCAGCTCTAACTTGACTTCAATTAAACATAGAAAATAATAGTAACCCAAAAACACAAAAGAATATTTTCTTAAACATGATATATACCTCCTATTTTTTCTTAAATAAAATATGTTTTTCCCAAAGTGACACATAGCATAAAAAAATACAAAAATGATAAACCATCTTTATATTTTACGACATATAAAACTCCAAAACTTAAACTGACCAAAACCAAAAGAATATATAAACTTTTAAAAAAATTTTTCTTATTCACGTTAATCACCACTTCATAAAAAAGTTCGTATTCATTTACTTTCTAAATTTGATACTTCTTACCAATACTTCTTTCATCCCCCCTCCTTTGCTTAAATATCTATGTATACACTACTTTTACTCCTCTTTTTTTCTGCTTAATAGTCTTTTTTTTTTGACTTTCAGTAGCAGTATAATTAATTTTTAAGGTACTAAATTATGGGCTTACTCCGCCCCTATGCCCCTCGATCTAGCGCGCGACACTTGACCCGACCTCTAGCAATTATAAAATTCCATTTTTTTAAATTTTACTTACGTGTCGGTTTTCAAAATCTAAGTAAATAAAACATAAGAAGAAAAACCACCCTATTTAGGGTGGTTTTTGAATTATTTTTTTTAATAATAAAAATAGCATAAAAATCTAGTTATCCGCATAAAAACTGGACTTATCACACTTT
>ERZ773005.1348-NODE-1348-length-13057-cov-6.998231_pt1 | contig 13057 bp, 8 predicted proteins | sample MGYA00580666_ERZ773005 | MGnify/ENA primary metagenome ERZ773005 (study PRJEB29015, sample SAMEA2737999) | human oral metagenome | biome: human oral; feature: human-associated habitat; material: dental | place: China | collected 2061 ... | reverse complement strand
CAGCTAATGCCATGCTCAAGGTGCTAGAAAGCCGTAGTTTTGTCACAGAAGCGATCTAGTTGAGAAAGAATTTTCACAGTTTTAAAGCCAGCGTTTTCTGACGCTGGCTTTTGCAATACAGTTATTGTCTATTTCGACTATCATTCTTTCCTTAAGAATCATTCTAAAATGTGATATAATAAGGAAGAATTGGAAATGGGAAACTATTTTCATTATTTTTTCAAAAATTCCATTAAGAAAATAGGTAAAGACAGATTAGAAAGTGTAAAATTCCGATGTCTTCTTACAAAAAAGTCTCTCTTTCTGAGATCAACCAATCTATTGAAACTCCCAATAACAATCATTTTTGGCAAAATCTAAAAGCTTTTTTAGGACCTGGAGCCCTTGTAGCAGTTGGTTATATGGATCCTGGAAACTGGATTACCAGTGTGGTTGGTGGTGCTTCCTACAAATATAGTCTCTTATTTGTTATTTTGATTTCATCCATCATTGCTATGCAGTTACAACAGATGGCTGGAAAGCTCGGTATCGTGACTAGGATGGACCTAGCACAGGCAACTGCACATCATGCTCCCAAGTGGCTTCGCTATAGTTTGTGGGTGATTTTAGAATTAGCTTTAATGGCGACAGATTTGGCTGAAGTTTTAGGTTCAGCAATTGCCTTAAATCTTTTGTTTAAAATACCGATTATGATTGCTATCCTTCTAACCGTTTTAGATGTATTTTTGTTACTTCTATTGATGAAATTTGGTTTTAAAAAAATTGAAGCCATTGTTACGACCCTTATTTTAACCATATTAGCCATCTTTACCTATCTTGTGGCCTTATCCAATCCAAGTATCCAGGGGATTATTGGTGGTTATTTACCAACTTCAACTTTATTTGAAACACCGTTACCAGGTCATGAAAGTCAATTGACCTTGGCTCTAGGGATTGTAGGTGCGACAGTCATGCCCCATAATCTCTATCTCCATTCCTCTCTATCCCAAACAAGGAAAATCAATCACAAAGATAAGAAGGATGTTCGAAAAGCAGTGCGCTTTATGACTTGGGATTCAAATCTTCAGTTGTCCCTAGCCTTCATTGTCAATTCCTTGCTTCTCATTTTAGGTGCCTCCCTCTTTTTTGGTCATGCATCTGAAATTTCAGCTTTTTCTCAAATGTACAATGCTTTACAGGATTCGACAATAGCAGGAGCAATAGCCAGCTCAACCTTGTCAACTTTATTTGCTCTAGCTCTCTTAGCAAGTGGCCAGAATTCGACCATTACAGGCACTTTGACAGGACAGATTGTCATGGAAGGTTTCTTACATCTAAGATTGCCTCAGTGGCTTATCCGTATCGGTACCCGTATTTTTGCCTTGCTACCTGTGATTATAGTCGCCGTTTTATTTGGGTATCAAGAAAAAACCTTGGATCAGTTATTGGTCTATTCACAGGTCTTTCTTTCAATCGCTCTTCCGTTTTCAATTTTTCCCTTGATTTATCTAACCTCTAAGAAGTCACTGATGGGAGAATTTACTAATGCCAAGTGGAACACAATCCTAGGTTATGCAATTTCAATTATCTTAACCATTCTTAATATCAAGCTTCTTTTCGATATTTTTTAAGAGTGGTTTTGAAGTCAAGTCTCGGCATCGGCGTGAAGATTGGTAAAGAGAAAGTAGTCGTAGTTGATTCATAAAAAGAAACAAAAAAGAACAGTTGAAACTGTTCTTTCAGATTGAAGACAAAGCCCTTAGCAACTTCTGTTCTAAGAACTTTGTCTTCAGTCTGAAACGAGTGTGATAACAAAGTCACACTCGTTTTGAAATGTCAGTTTTAACTGTTTGATTAAGCTGGTCAAGAAAAAGATTTTCTCAGAGATACGGTTGCAGAGCCTTGGACAGCATCGCATAGCCAGCAATAGTCAAGTGCAAGCCATCCGTCGTAAAATCCTCCCGCAGCTGACCGCCCTCATCCAAGAAATTGTCATAAAGGTCAATAAAATGGACATTGGTATAAATGCTTGCTAGGTCTTGGTAGGCACGATTGAGGGCTTGGATTTTCTCATTCGTTCGGATATAAACTGTCCCTTTGTACTGCTCCTGCTCATTCACAGGCAGGACGGACAGCAACTGGATCTGAGCCAGAGGATAGTCACGGGAAATTTTCTGAATGACCGCTTCCAGATTGGCCAGCGTCTCTGTCTGAGCCATCTCCTTGCCAATGTCGTTGGTTCCAATTAGGAGAAAGACCTTATCCAGAGCCTGCCCAAAGAGATGGGCATCCAAGTTCTCTAAAAGCAAATCAGTCTTGTAGCCACGAATGCCACGATTGACTAAGGTTTTAGGACTTTGCAATAGCTCATGCAGTGGGAAATATTCCACAATCGAATCACCGATAAAAATAATCGCTGGCTCTTTTACCGCAAGCTGATTCAGATCCCGATAATTTTTCTGGATCTTTGCCTGCTCATTCAAAAGCCACTGTTCTAATAGTTGAACTGCCATTTAGACTCCTTTTTCTAAGTATTGCTCAATCACTTGCAAAACACCGGCCTCTGAATTGTCTGGTGCCAAGCGACTGGCAATGCGCTTAATCTTCTTATCCCCATTTTCCATAGCATAGGAGAAATCCGCTAGTTCCAGCATTTCTAAGTCATTTTCGCTGTCGCCAAAAGCCATGATTTCCTTGCTTTTGATTTGCCACCGATCCATGAGCTGACGAAGCCCCCAAGCCTTGTGAAGACCTTCTTGGATAATATCAATCGCGCCATAACCGCTGGTCACGGCACTCAATCGTCCAGCAAATGCTGTATTGATCTGCTGCGTAATCTCTGCCGCTTGCGCTTCATCTACCATAATGCTCATCTTCAGCACTTCTTCCAACGGATGATCTTGCAGATTGGGCACGAAATTCATTCGTTTGTAGAAATGAACCGCCATTTCTTCTGTCATAATCTTGCTAATCATCGGAAAATCCGTACCGTCCTGAACAAAGCCACCTTTAGTAGAAGTGACCACCAGATGCACCTCTCGTTCTTGACCCTGAAAATAAGCCAGCGTATCCGCAATCAAATCAGGCTGCCAGAAGGTGCCCAGCAACATTTCATTCTTTTCAAAGATTCTAGCGCCGTTGGCGACGATCAGGGTCATACGCTCTGTCAAATCGCCCAACAATAAGCGCATTCGTTGGATTTCATTGCCCGTCGCAATGACAAACTTGATGTTCCGCTCCTCCAGCTGGTCTAAAACTGCTGTCAGGCGTGGTAAATCCAACTCTCCTCGCGGATCCAAAAGGGTGCCGTCCATATCCGTAGCAATCATTTTAATTGGCATCTTCCCACCTCATTTCTATAATCTCAGATATTTATTTTTCACTTTATTCCATAAATATTTGAGATAATTTTTCCCTTTTAACTTTTCGACTAATGATTTTTCAAAATGTTTTACTTGGGCATCTACTTGGCTTTTAGCACTTTTTTCCTCAATCGCATAGCAACTCTTAGCCGTATGGTAACCAGCCAAGCCGCGATTATTCTGAGGGGCTTTGAAAGCTTGCCCGCCATTTCGGATCGCCAGCCTGCGAAACTGGGGATCCCACTGGGCTGGACTTTTGACATCGTAGTAATAATGGGAACTATGATTGAACAGGGAGGGTTTCTCCCCGTAATTAAAACTAGCTCCATTGACTAGGCCATTTTGACTGCTTCCTTCTGGATCTAGGATATTGAGAAACTTCCCTTCCCTATCCAGAATAAACTCGGTATGGAAACGATGGAGAATCTTGATATTGGCCTGATAGGGCCAATGGTCTGGGTAGATCACCTTGCCCTTATTGACAAAGGCTTTATTGTGCAGCCGCGAAGACTCCCAGAGCTGGCAGTCCAGGTTAGGATGCGCCTGAAAATAGGCTACGAGAGCCCGAGCGTCTGTCATCCCCGGCTTACGAAAATGCTCTCTGACCCACTGAGCCTGCTGACTGGAAATGACGTAGCGAAACTGGTGTAACTGACCTTTTAACCTTTGATTGCCACTGTCTGCAATAAAGTCTGTCGGGGAAAAAGCCTGCCGAATCGTTTGAGAAAACTGGTGCCAAAAGGAAGCGTGAGGCGATAAGTCCGGATGTATACGTGAGAGCAAACGGGTGATTTCTGCTTCTTCTCCGCTCAATTCGTCAGGCATATCCATATACAACATAGCTAGCTCTAACAATTTCTCAGCTTGATGAGGCTGAGCGACTCGGCATTCAAAAGACCATATCTTCTGAAAGAGGGGACTGCCAAATATAAGGGCCTCCTCAAAAAGACCTTGGCGAGCTGATTCATGTGGCAATGACGCCATTTCTGCTAGAAAAACTTTATCAAGAGCAGCTTGGGACCAGCCGAGCGCTTGTAATTCTAGGCCGTATTGCTTGATTTCTACTTCCATCACCATCCACATCCATCATATGAAATTTCTTCAGCACCATTTAGGGCTCCGCTAGTAGGTTCATGCAGTCTTGAGACCTCTCCTATTTATCTCTAAATATGCCAAAATTTCATGTAAAAGTCAACGTACAAAGGAACTTTCGGCCTCAAATTGTATTCTTTCAGCATTTTTTGCTATACTAGTCTTAGGAAAACAACGAGGACAAAAGATGACGCCAAATAAAGAAGACTATTTAAAATGTATTTACGAGATTGGCACGCGCCAGGGAAAAATCACCAATAAAGAAATCGCCCAGCACATGCAGGTTTCCCCGCCAGCCGTGACGGAAATGATGAAGAAAATGCTGGCTGAAGAACTCCTAATCAAGGACAAAAAGGCGGGCTATCTGCTGACCGACCTAGGCCTACAACTGGTCTCTGACCTCTACCGCAAGCATCGATTGATTGAAGTATTTCTGGTCCAAAAGCTGGGCTACACCACGGACGAAATCCATCAGGAAGCCGAAATTCTGGAACATACCGTTTCTGAACGCTTTGTCGCAGGCTTGGAAAAAATGCTGGATTTCCCAGAGACCTGCCCTCATGGTGGCACAATCCCAGCCAAACACCAGCTGCTAAAAGAAAAATACCATCAAACTTTGGCCTCCGCTCAAGAGCCCGGTAACTACCTCATCTGCCGTGTCCACGACGACTTTGAGCTTTTGGCTTATCTGGAAAAGCACAATCTGAACATAAACCAAGAAATCAATTTCCTCCAGTATGACGACTACAGCCAGCTCTATCAACTGGATGTGGACGGCCGAGTAATCCAGGTTAGTCCTATGATTGCTCAGCAGATTTATGTGGAAAAACTATAAACAGAACCCAGTTCAGACTTTTTAGTCTAAACTGGGTTTTTATTGACAAAAATAAGATGTCAGAATATAATAAGTGTACTTATAAAAATCTAGAGGGGAAGCTAATGGAAAAATCGCAATTTAACTCCATCTACAAGGATGAATACAAAAAATCAACCGGTCTGCTCTTTATCCGTGCCTACCACAAGTGGCATGGGCTGATAAAAAACAAACTGAGAACGATTGATTTGACCCATCCCCAGTTTGTCGTTCTGACCACTCTTGCAGCGCTTCTGCGTCAGCAAGAATGGGTTAGTCAGACCGATATTGCCCGATTTTCTGACATGGATGTTATGACCGTATCCCAAATCATCCGCCTCTTGGTCAAGAAAGGTTTGATAATGCGGGAAGTCCATCCCAAGGACAGCCGCGCCAACATCATACTTCTAACGGATATGGGGCTGCAAAAGGTCAACCAAGCCCTTCCTCTGGTAGAAGGCATTGATCAGACGTTCTTTGGAAAATTAGAAAATAATACAGAAACATTAAACCAACTCTTAATAGAACTGGAGGCAGAAAATGACTAGATTTTGGATTGGTGTCGTATCAAAAGAACACGTCCTAAGAGGTGTAGAGGGAGGCTTTTGCCAAGTCTGCCATGGAAAGAAAGCACCGCTAAACCGAATGAAAAAAGGGGACTATCTTCTGTACTACAGCCCCAAGTATCAGCTGAACGGCCAGGAAAAGTTGCAGGCCTTTACAGCAGTTGGCAAGATTCTAGATGACACAGCCTATCAAGTAGAAATGTTTGAAGGTTTTGTCCCATTTCGGCGAGATGTCAGCTACTACCAGCCAGTCAGAGACTGCCCCATTGAGCAAGTCCGACAGCATCCTCAGTGGCGTCAATATGCTTCTCTGATAAGATACGGACATTTCGAAGTTTCAAAAGAATTTTTTCTCTATGTCTTCGAACAGATGAAGGAAGAATAGGAGGCTGGGACATCCTAACCTCTTATTGTTCGTATCCGATATCATATGCTCTATAATTGTTTTAGCAGGAATTATGGAGTTTTTTAGGAAAAATCCTATCTACCTTACTGAAAAGAATAAATTAAATCAATAGAAAGATTTATAGAAAACAACCAAATCACATCACAAACCTCCTAGAAAGACCAGGGCTTTTCTGATCAAAATAATACTCTAGACACTTCCACTTCATCACGTTTTTTAAAAGAAAGAAAATATCCCATTTACCCCCTTGCAAACCTTTTCACTTTTTGCTAGAATGATGTCAAAAAATTAAGAAGGACAAATTATGCCACAACATCTCTTTAAAGAATTGGCTCAACTGGAGCAAGTGGAAGCTCTGGCTCTAGGAGGCTCACGGGCCGGCCAACATTTTGGCCAAGACTCAGACTATGATGTCTATGTCTACCTGAGCGCTCCTCTCGAGCCAGCCATCCGTCAGGAAATCCTCAGCAAGTACTGTTCCTATATGGAAATCGGCAATCAATTTTGGGAACTGGAAGACGACTGCGTCCTCAATAATGGTATCGAGATTGAGCTGATTTACCGCTCGCTGGACGACTTTAACCAAGACCTGCGGACTGTCGTTTTAGAGCACCAAGCTCAGAACTCTTACACCACCTGTATGTGGTACAATCTGGTCCAAAGCAAGATTCTCTACGATCGAGACGGCCGCTATGCTGCCCTCCAGAGCAAGTACAGCCTGCCCTATCCAGCTGAGCTGAAAAAGAATATCATCAGTAAGCAGCTCCTACTTCTCGACCAAGCTATGCCAGCTTTTTCAAGACAGATTAAAAAGGCCCTCAAGCGCCAAGATCTACTCAGCATCAATCACCGCAGCAGTGAGTTTTTCGCCTCTTACTTTGATGCCCTCTTTGCCCTCAATGAGCAGCTCCATCCAGGCGAAAAGCGCATGCTCCAGTATGCCAAAGAAAATTGCTCCCGCCTGCCTCGGGATTTTGAAGCCAATATCCAAGACTACTTCCAACATCTCTACCAGCCAGACCATCAGCAGGAAGCCGTCCTAGCCTTGGATAGCCTTCTAGACAATCTTAAGCAATTGATTGAAGCAGCTATCTAGAATTTCAACAAATAAAAAGCTCATGAAACCAGTTTTTCAGCTGGTTCATGAGCTTTTTGCTATTTTCGACAAGCAACCTAAGGCTTATTTGTTAAAGATTGACTGTCTGAAGTCGTCTGTCTCACGAAGATAGGCATTGTAAATCTTCTTCTTGAGCAGGTTGACCCAGCTAGCTTCAACACGATTTGTCGCATTGGTAATGTTGCGCACATCCTCTGCGACTGCTTCGTCCATCAGCTTCTGCATCTCTGCATACGAGCGAATGGTTACTTGCTTGGTACTGTTAGGATTTCTGAGTTCGTACTCAATGGTGATTGGTTTGAGCTTGGTTAGCTGGTCAATCCGCTCTTGGTACATGGCCTTCTTGAAGGCCGCCCATGAAGCATATTCTCCCTTGAATACATTTTCCAAGACTTTCTGGTCAGTCACGAGACCAACATCTCTCCCGGACCATCCATCCCACGTTTTCTTACCTTCATCGAAGGCTTCCTTAGAGTACTTACCAGAAACATAAGGGACAAAGCCTTCATGGTAACCCTTGGCTGCTAGTAACTCATAGGCTGTGCGGCGGAACATGACATCACCCGGCGCTCCATTTGGATTGCTCAAGGCTGAGTAGATTGGTGAGAAGAGGCTGAGACTGAGGTAGCCATTACGCGGATACTGTCCGCTATCCTTATTCTCCCGACGGGTGATGACATCATTGTCAATCAGAGATTCAAAGCTGGTTAGCTGCTTGATTTCCTCAGCAGTGAAGCTGCGCGTCTGGTTACCAGCATGGGTCTGCTTACCATATTTATCTGTGATATAGTAATTCTCCATCTTTCTGAACCACTGGAGCTTGGCTGTATCGCTCTGCTTGACCATCGAAGTCCCCTCTAGGTAATCCAGCGTGTAAATCATGTCAAACATGCCATGGACATAGTGCTGCAAATCTGCCGCATTTTGGACACGTTCCTTGAAGTTGTAGGTATGCATCCGTGTCTTAGAATCCTTGTCCGTCTTGAAGAGGGTATTGAGGGTAATGGTAGGTTCATTTGGACTTGGTGTAGACTGCAAGAGACCACGCGCATAAAGCTCAGCCCCCAGTCCTTCGCGGCGACCATAACCTTCAAAGTAGATAGAACCGTCGGAATTATGGGTCATCTCATGGGTGTAGACGGAGTTCCCATAGTCTTCTAACAAACGAGCAGCATCAAAGTGGGTGACACTTCCCGTAGCATAAGCATTGTAGCCCTTGCTTGGATACCACTTGCCAGCCGGTCCAAAGAATTCCTGCATAGCTAGTGATTTCTTGTCATTAGCTGGAGCCCAATATCTTTTACCATCCTTGTCAACCAATGAGAATCCATCGTAAACCAGAACGGAACGGAAGAGCTTGTCCTTGCTTTCAGGGCTTAGGATCTTATACCAGAAATCATAGTGGTCACGCTGCCATTCAGCTGACTTTCTAACTCGGTCTTCGACATACTCAGCCAATTCTGAATCTGTTCGCACCCTGTTATTGGCATCAAGGCGGTAGCGATCATAAGCTCCCATGGAGACAGTGGACATATTGGAGATGACGTAGACACCCTTCTCAGTCATGGTCAAGAGTGGCAGGAGCATGCCTTTATGTTCCCAATTATCCGCAGTAATCTTGTCGTAAACGCCGACAGAATACTTGCTCTTGCCCTCGGCTGCATCCTGAAGCTGTCTAGCTTCTGCCACATCCGACTTGGCCTCAACGATGTAGGCTTTTGTATTGGTCTTGAGCCATTCGTTATTGGTCTTGTCTGGAAGGAAGAGCTGGCGATAGCTTTCCAGATAGTTGAAGAGGCCGCGCTTACCAGTCGCTTCAGAGAGCGAGTTATCGTAGGCTAGATGGTTATTCTTGGCCTTGAGATTTTCAAAACCAGACTGACCAAGTGCAATGATGGTGTCTAGCGTCGAAGTCTTATGATTACCAAAGAAATCAAGCTTATAGGCCGACAAATCCTTGACATTAGTCTTGTCATAGTTGATATTATACCAACGGTTGAGATAGGTCAGACCCAGCAGGAAGGCTTCCTTATTGGCTCTAATCTTCTGAGCTACATAGTCAGCTACAACATCGCCTTCAGTATTGATGGACTTGTCCATAGCCAGAACCTTGCGCAACTCTTCTGCCAACTTGGTCTTGACTTGCTCAAAGGCTGTATCCAGATAGAGCTCATCCAGAGAAGCATCCGCATTCACGCCTAAAACAGTTCGCATGGCTGGTGAGTCAAGGACAACCTTGTTCAACTCTGGCAGCACTTGATTGAGAACTCTGCTATAGTCTGATAGGAAAGCTTCTGGTGTATAAAGGAGGTCTAAGCCGTTTACAGTGTATTCTGCGATAGCTTGATGCTTGAAGTCTCCCTTATAAGTCAGATTCAGGTAGTCAACCGACTTATCCTCAAAGTGCAACATCAGGCGGTTAATCGCAGTCTTGTTGCTATGGATATCGGTGATCATCTGGTCACCCTTCATCGGAACCACATCCAGCAAGTACTCTCTAGTGAGCTTGTGATTTTCTGGAAGTTTATTTCCATAGGCAACGATGGTCTCCTTATTGTAGAACGGAAGGAGTTTTTCCATATTGGCATAGGCTATCAGACGGTCTTCACGAGCATTCTTTTCCTTGCTGTAGTCAACCGTATAGAGATTGAGATTGCTGTCTTCTAGCGTGGTTCTAATGTCTAAGCTAGCCAGCTTCTCTTCGGCCTCGTCCAAGCTTAGGGTAGACGTGACAAACTGATCATTGCCTAGAGTTTCGTTTCCTTCAACGGCATAGGCTTCTCTGATGCGATCATTCTTGTAATCTTGGTCGCCAGAAATGCTGTAAACATTTGTACCGCTGACATTGCTGATAACATTGTCAATCAAGCCATTGAAATAATTAGAACCAACTACTCCACCGATTTGACCGTTCTTCGTAGAGTTTTGGATCTTTCCAGTCACATAAGAACGGCTGATGCGGGCATTGTCTTCCAAGCGACCGACCAGACCGCCGAAGCGCTGTTCGTTTGTTCGAGCTCCTGCCAGAATGGTCACATCTGCCCTGCTCTGACTGAGCAAGGAATTTCCTCCCTTGAGGTTGGCAATCAAACCGCCGACATTATAAGCCTTGTACTGCTTGTCATTGGCTTGGATAGTTCCTGTAAAGGAGCTGTTGGTGATTTGGCTATTGCTTGCAACAACGACCAAACCAGCTACTTGCGAAGCATTGCCCACAACTGACACTCTACCTTGGGCCGAAACATCTGTGATTTGCGCATTATCTGCACTACGGGCCAAGGCAGCAGAGTCATAGGTCCCGACAATATTGACCTCTTTCAGGTCCAGATTAGAAATAGAGGAACCACTCTTGAGATTTTCAAATAAAGGCTTGGCTAGATTATAAATCGCATACTGCTTGCCATTGTTGTTACCTGTCAGACTGCCTGTGAAGTTCCCTCGGAGATAGACATAATCCGCAGGAGCCAGACTGACCTCGCTCGCATCCAAATCGGCTCCTAGAACAAAGTTGCCAGCCATATTTTTCTTCATGGCGTCTACCAAACCAGCAAAGCTTGTGTAAACATTTTGCTGACTAGGCACTGCCCTGCTGATATAGAAGTCATAGCCAGACTTGTAGCCTGTGTCACCCTCTTGCACCAGCTCAGGCAGAGAGACCCTAACCTTGTAGACAGCCTTGCCATCCTTCTGGCCTTCTGCCATGCTATGAACCGGCAGGAGCATGTCCTTGGATTCACTCGATTTGACTTTGACAAAGTAGGTAGACAGGTCCGTAGGTATAGCAGTCATGGAAACGACACGCTTGAACTGGTCCTTTTCTTTTCTGTAAAACTCAGCCGAATCAATATCACGGAAGGAAATCTTCTTGTATTGCAACTCAAAGTTGCGGCTATCTTTTTCAAGGTCAGTCAGGCTGCCCGTATCCAGCTCATAAGTCAGCTTAGTTTTCAGGGTATAGCCTGTATAGTAGTCCAAGTCATCAATCTTCAGGTTTCCTGCCACATTGTCAATCGGAAGCGAGCGAACAAGCTGGTCTCCCTTGTACAATTCAGCTGTCGCTGAGCGCAAGGATTTTGTCTTGTCTTCCAAGCTATATTGAACCGTGACCGACTTGTCCTCTGGATTTTCTGTCAGACTTAAGATCGAAACTGTCGGCTTAACCTTAGGCACACCATTTAGAGCCGTCTTGCTTGCTGTCAGGCTGGCAAAAGCTTGATTGACCTGCACTTGTGTGGCGATTTGATTATTCAGAACTCCTTCTGCCTTGGTCAATTCGTTCGTATAAGCTACCTTCTTATCTGCATCAGCATTCTTATATTGGACGGTCGTCTGCACAGTGCTGCCCAAAGCATGTTCATTCCGCAAGCGTGTTTTGTCTACTTCAAGACCCTGTAACTGAGCCTTTGCTTGATTGATTTGGTCCACCAGCTGATTGACTTCTTCTTGGCTGGCTTGTGACTGATTGAGAAGCGCTTGGCCTGCCGCCAAAGCAGTATCATAGGCTGCTTGGTGACTTTGACTATCATTGAAATAGCGAGCCTGAGCCTTGATTTGCTCCGCTTCTGTCAGTAGATTGTGAAGCGAAATCAGATCGAACTCTTTCAAGGCTTCCACTTGCGGGGCATCACTTGGTACCGTGTGCGGTTTTATTGTGCCAACTTTGACAAGCTGAGCAACTGCTGCCCGCGTTTCCTCGTTGGACAACTCTTGGCGGGCAAGTTCTTGACCATTGGAAGTATAAACTCGAGTCTTGATGGTACGTTCGCCCTGCACTCCTGGAGTGACGATGTGGCGGGCACCTTGGACAAGCTCATCCGTTTCTTCCTCTCGCGTGGTGAAGTCGATTTTCTCTACTTGCGTTTCATCCTTATAGGTCAGCGGATATTCTGGGAGGGCCGATGCTTGCGGCGCAGTGCTCGGTACCATATGTGGCTTGGCTGTACCAATTTTGACAAGTTGCGTGACTGGGGCTAGCGTCTCCTCGTTGGACAACTCTTGACGGGCAATCTCTTGTCCGTTGGAACTATAGATACGAGTCTTGATCGTACGTTCACCCTGAACACCTGGAGTGACGATTTGACGAGCGCCTTGGACAAGCTCATCCGTCTCTTCCTCTCGCGTGGTGAAGTCGATTTTCTCTACTCGCGTTTCATCCGTATAAGTCAGTGGATATGCTGGTAAAGCGGGCTCTTGCGGAGCAGTGCTCGGTACCATATGTGGCTTGGCGGTGCCGACTTTGACAACTTGTGTGACTGGAGCTAAAGTTTCCTCATTGGACAACTCTTGGCGGGCAAGTTCTTGACCATTGGAAGTATAAACTCTAGTCTTGATCGTACGTTCGCCATGAACACCTGGAATGACGATGTGGCGGGCACCTTGTACAAGCTCATCCGTTTCTTCCTCTCGCGTGGTGAAGTCGATTTTCTCTACTCGCGTTTCATCCTTATAAGTCAGCGGGTACTCTGGTAGGGCAGACTCTTGCGGAGCGGTGCTCGGTACCATGTGTGGCTTGGCCGTGCCAATTTTGACAACTTGTGTGACTGGAGCTAGCGTTTCCTCGTTAGACAACTCTTGGCGGGCAATCTCTTGACCGTTGGAAGTATAAACTCGAGTCTTGATGGTACGTTCGCCACGAACACCTGGAATGACGATGTGGCGGGCACCTTGTACAAGCTCATCTGT
>ERZ773005.1347-NODE-1347-length-13064-cov-90.717657_pt1 | contig 13064 bp, 10 predicted proteins | sample MGYA00580666_ERZ773005 | MGnify/ENA primary metagenome ERZ773005 (study PRJEB29015, sample SAMEA2737999) | human oral metagenome | biome: human oral; feature: human-associated habitat; material: dental | place: China | collected 2061 ... | reverse complement strand
AAGGTCGTCTACGCCACCGAGACCCTGGCGCTGGGGATCAACATGCCCCCTCCTTGGCCGCGGCCCTGCGCCTGCGTGCCGGTGAGCTCACCCCCTTCACCCGCCCCGGAGCCTCCACATGACCCAGGAACCGTTCATCTCGCATGCCGAGCCTCTCGACGCCGTTCATCTCGAGGCCCGACTGAATCGCCTGCGCGCCGCTCTCGACGCATGCCCCGCGGAGGTGCCCGCTTCCTTGGCCATCCCCGCCAGGGAGGCGCTCGATGAGGTCGGCGAGCGACTCGCGCTGGGCGTGGATCACACCGTCGTGGCCCTGTTCGGCGGCACGGGTTCGGGCAAGTCGTCCCTTTTCAACGCTCTGACCCAGTTGCAGTTCGCTGATGTCGGCGCGCGTCGGCCCACCACGTCGCAGGCGGCCGCCTGCTCCTGGGGCGACGATGCGAGCGCCCTGCTGGACTTCCTGGGTGTGGGCGGTGAGCGCCGTATCCGCCGTGAGTCCCTCCTGGACGCCTCGGACCAGGACGAGCTCGCCGGGCTGGTCCTGCTCGATGTGCCCGACTACGACTCGGTGACGACTGCCCACGCCCTGCAGGTCGACCGCCTCGTGCCGCTGGCCGACATCCTGGTGTGGGTCGTCGATCCTCAGAAGTACGCCGACGCCGCGCTCCACGAGGGTTACCTGCGCGGTTTGGGCGCTCGCCAGGAGGACATGCTGGTTCTGGTCAATCAGGTCGATACCCTGCCCGCGGGGGGAGCCTCGACGCTTCTGAAGGATGTGCACGACTTGCTCGTCGCGGACGGCCTCCATGACGTCAAGGTCCTGCCCGTCTCGGCCGTGCGCGGGGACAACTTGAGCAAGGTTCGTGAGATCCTGTGCGATCGAGTGGCGCACGAGTCGAACGCGGCTCGTACAGCCTCGGCGGAGCTCGATGCCATCACCGTCAGACTGCGTCCGACTGCGGCTCACCGGGAGATCGGGCTCGACCCGGAGGGCGCCCGGAGCGCCGCCGCCTCCCTCATCCGGGCATCGGGGGCGCAGGCCGTCGAGGACTCCGTGCGCACGGGGCTGGCTCGGGCTCTGCCCCGCGCGCTGGCGCGCCCCGAGCCTCCGTCCAGGACGGCTGTCGCCGCGACTCGTACCACGTGGTTGCAGCAGGTGACCGAGGGACTGCCGCCGGTGTGGCTGCGCAGTGTTGAGAACGCCGTGGCCACACCCGAGGCTCTGGCCGCTCAGACTGCTGAGGCGGTTGGTTCGGTCTCGCTGCCCGGTCATCGCACCCCTGTTATCGAACTGGCCTGGTGGGGCGGGCTCCTGCTCATACTCGTCGGGCTGATCTGGGGCATCACCGTGGTGGTCGGCGGCGATCACGTGATCCTGCCCGTCGCGGTGCTCGTCCTCGGCGCGATCGTCGCTGCGGTGGCGATGGCCGCGCGCCGTTCACGTGCGCGCAAGGAGGCCGCGCACTACGGCGACCAGGTGCGCGCACGCGTGTCCTCCGTGGTCGCCCGTGCTCTGACCGTCCCGGCCGACGGAGTGCTGAGCCGTCATCGCCAGCTTCAGGAGGCGCTCGGACTCGAGACTCCCTCCGCGTCCAGTCCCGAGACGAGGTGAGGCGCGCCGCCGCATCCGCCCGCAGGGTCGATGCGGCCCGGGCGCTCATGGGAGGGCGCGGTCGGCTCTGACGTGCTTTGAACCGGTGAGTCTGTGCGGGGCTCCACAGGGGCGGGTCCGCAGGGGGCATCCACAGGGTTCGGCGAGGCCGGTGGCGCGAGCCGGCCCATAAGCGCGACCGTGGAGGAGAGCCAGCGCAGTGCTGGCCTTCGTCCTCGCTAGGAGCACATCATGAGCCGTCAGCTCGATCTCATCGTCCAGGGTTCCCTGGGCACCAACCCTGTTGTCTCGCGCACATCCTCCGGGCGTCTCTTCTGCTATTTTCGCGTGGCCACCGCCCCGTCCTTCCGCATCGAGGACGTCTGGCGGGAGGGGCCGACCATCTGGTTCACCGCGAAGGCCTGGGGCTACCTCGCTGAGAACCTTGCGCGCAGCCTGCACAAAGGCGATCCCGTCGTGCTGGTCGGCCGCTTCTCTCAGGACCTATGGGAGAATGACCGGGGGCAGCAGCTGACCAACGTCCTGACCGTCTCCTGCGGCGGACCGGACCTGACCTGGGGCGAGTCGCGCTTCATGCGGGTCTCCCGCACGGCGCGGACCGTCGACGCCGAGAGCACGACGACCTCGGCCGGATCCGCGCCCTCGAGTCCTTCGGCGGATACCGCCTCCGAGTCGGAAAGCGTCGCTGCGGCCGTCGGACTGCAGAAGACTGCCCTGAGTGACGCCCACTGGGAGGCATCGCCGGACGAGCTCTCTGATCGGCCGGAGCCGTCCAGCGACCCGCTGGCCTATACGGTGCGCGAGGAGGCACTCGTGTGAAGGACGGCACTGGGGACGGGGTGGACGGCGCGATCCGTGATGGCCCGTGAGCCATGGCGCGGGGCGGCATAGCGCCGCTGCTCGTCTCAGCTCCGCTCGGTGATCACCCAGTCCAGATCCGCTGGATGGGCGACGCGCAGTACCTCGATGAGCACTCGGGTCACCGCCTCAGCCGCCGTCCTCCCCCTCTGCGCGTTGCGCGTGAATGCGTCCCCGCATCGCGTCCACCCCAGGACTGTCAGCTGAGCGCACGCATCGTCTCCCAGTAGCACCCGTCCTGCGGCATCGAGCACCGGCAGCGCCACCTCCACCTCATCGCCCTTGCCGGTCAGCACGACTCCGGGGGTCTCCGATGATGGGACGCGCGGTGGACGCCTGCGCCATGGCAGCCGCAGGCGTCCGTGCGCGGCCGGATCACGATCGGTGACCACGGGTGCCGGGGCCGTCAGCCGCACCGTCATCCCCTCTTCGAGACCACCGGGAAGTCGATGGAGCCGCACCTGCTCATCGATGAAGGCGGCCAGGGACGGCGAGAACCTCGTCCACGAGCCGATGTCGACGACGTCGCCGAGGGCGGGCGAGGGCTGCATGTCGGGCATGGCTCACACGCTAGCGGGTCGCGACATGGCCACGGTCCGCGTGTCACGCCGAGGATTTCCGGCCCGCACTGGATACGGTGGCCATGAACGGGCGTGACCACGCCCTCGCACGCCAGGAAGCAGCCACTCGATGATCCGATTCGACCATGTCTCCAAGGTCTACAACAGGGGCGCTCGTCCCGCGCTCGATGACGTCTCGATCAAGGTCAAGAAGGATGAGTTCGTCTTTCTCGTGGGCGCCTCGGGATCCGGGAAGTCGACCTTCCTGCGGCTGACCCTGCGTGAGGAGCGGCCCACCTCGGGGTCCATCCACGTGCTGGGGCGCGATCTGTCCCAGATCTCCAGCTGGAAGGTCCCCAAGCTGCGCCAGGAGATCGGCTTCGTCTTCCAGGACTTCCGTCTCCTGGAGAACAAAACGGTCTTCGAGAACGTCGCCATCGCCTCGCAGGTGATCGGCAAGCCGCGCCACTACATCCTGTCGGCGGTGCCGGAGGCCCTGGATCTTGTCGGTCTGGCGGACAAGGAACGGCGACTCCCGCACGAGTTGTCCGGCGGTGAGCAGCAGCGCGTCGCCATCGCCCGTGCCATGGTCAACCGCCCCAAGTTGCTCATGGCCGATGAGCCCACCGGCAACCTCGACCCTTCCACCTCCGTGGGCATCATGCGCCTCCTCGATCGCATCAACCGGCAGGGCACCACCGTGGTCATGGCCACCCATGACGATGAGATCGTCGACCAGATGCGCAAGCGCGTCATCGAGCTCAAGGCGGGCGAGATCGTGCGCGACCAGGCGCGCGGTGTCTACGGCTCGGACCACTGAGAGAGGCCCCCATGCGCATTCGCTTCATCCTGTCCGAGACCTTCAAGGGCCTGAGCCGCAACCTCGCCATGACCGTCTCGGTCATCCTGGTCGCCTTCGTCTCCCTGCTGTTCGTGGGCGCCTCCGCCCTGCTGCAGGAGCAGATCTCCACGATGAAGGGCGATTGGTACGACAAGGTCGAGGTCAGCGTCTACATGTGCCCGGCCTCCTCCGGGGCCTCCTGCCCCAATGGCGAGGCCACCCAGGAGCAGATCGACGCCGTCGAGGGCCTGCTCAACTCCGACGCGCTCAAGCCCTACGTCAAGAGCTACACCTTCGAGTCCAAGGCGGAGGCCTACGCCAAATTCAAGGAGGTCTACGGCAACCGACCCATTGGCCGGAACGCCACGGAGGACATGATGCCGGTGTCCTTCCGTATCAAGTTGAACGACGCCGAGAAGTACCAGGTCGTTGCGGAGCAGCTCACCGGTCGTGACGGCGTCGAGCGCGTGCGCAACCAGCGCGAGGCACTCGAGTCCTTCTTCCTCGTCATGAACCGCGCCACATGGATCACCGGGGGCTTGGCCGCGGTCATGGCGGTGGCCGCCGTGCTGCTGATCACCACCACCATTCGCTTGTCGGCCATGAGCCGGTCCAAGGAGACCGAGATCATGCGTCTGGTCGGCGCCTCCAAGTTCTTCATCCAGCTTCCCTTCGTGCTGGAGGGAGCCATCGCTGCGCTCATCGGGGCCGTCGCCGCCGTCGGCGCGCTATGGGCCGGAGTGCGTCTCATCGTGGACGAGTGGCTGGGCGAATCGCCGACATTCATCAACACGGCCTTCATCTCCACCGGGAACGTCCTGCTCCTGGCGCCCTGGATCCTCCTGGCCGCCATCGTCCTGGCAGTCGTCTCCTCCTCATTCTCCCTGTCGAAGTACACGAGGGTCTGATCATGATGTCGTTCCGTCTTCCCGGCTCTCTCAGAAGGGCTCCCGCCTCGTCCGCGGGAGCGACCGGGCGCTCCGGACCCCGGCGGTATCGCGCCCTCATCGGCGGCCACCGTCTGATCGGGGTGCTCACAGTGGTCGCACTGGTGGTGGTCCCCCTGGGGATGACAGCCCGAGCGGATGACCGTTCCGATGCCGTTGATCAGCAGAATCAGGCCGAGCAGCGGAAGGCCGAGCTCGCCTCCTCTCTCGAGGGTGTCTCCGCCGAACTCGGTCAGGCCTATCTCGACTTGCAGAGCGCTGAGACCTCGCTGACCACCGCGCAGGACGAGCTGACGACGGCCGAGGCGACGTTGGCCGAGAAGGAGCGCGAGCAGCAGCTCGCCTCCGACCGCCTCGATGTCGCCGAAGCGGACCTCGCCGCGGTGACCGAGGAGGCCACGGCCTCGGAGTCCACCGCCTCGGAGAGCACCGTCTCGGTGGCCGACCTGGTCGTCTCCGCCTATCAGGGAGACAGCTCCGTGAACTCGTGGTCCTACGTGCTGTCCTCCTCCGATACGGTTGATGATCTGACTCAGCGCGCGTCCACCATGGAGATCGCCGCCTCCATCCAGGAAACGGTCCTCGCCTCCGCCGAGACCGAGCGCGCGCAGGACGCCAACCGCAAGGCCCGTCAGGATGCCACGACTGATCGCGTCTCCACGTTGAAGGACGAGGCCGACGTCGCTGAGACGGATGCCAGAACCGCTCGCGATGACGCTGTCACCAAGCGTGACGAGGTCTCGAGCCTGAAGACCGAGAAGGAGACGGCGGCGTCCAATCTTGAGACCCAGAAGGAGGGGCTGGAGGAGCAGCAGACGCAGGCCGCCGCCGACGCGGAGGCCGCCGCCAAGCGCATAGCGGAGATTGACGCCGCCAACCGAGCCGCCTACGAGGACGGGCAGACGGGGGTCTCCTCCGAGTCGATCGGGGCGGACTCTCTCGGCGATGGCTACATCGGCCATCCCATTACCGGGGCCCTGACCGTCACGTCCCCCTTCGGCTACCGCGTCCACCCCGTGACCGGTGTCGGCACGGGCCACCAGGGCACTGATTTCGCCGCGGCCGAGGGCACGCCTCAGTACGCCGCGGCCTCGGGGGTCGCCACGTACTGGGAATCCGCCTCGTGCGGCATCGGGGTCGACATCAATGCGGGTTACATCGATGGCCATTCCTACGTCATCACGCTGTGCCACCTGTCGGGGCGAGCCATAGCCGACGGCCAGTACGTCAACCGCGGGGACACCGTCGGGTTCACCGGCTCGACCGGCTACGCGACCGGGCCTCACGTCCACTTCCAGGTGGCTCAGGACGGCGTGTACATCGACCCGATGACCCTGCCCGGCTTCTGATCGGCGCCGGCCGACCGAGACGACGGGTTGACGACGCCGATCGGCCGCGTAGGCTGGGGCACCGCGCCCGCCGGCCCGGTGATGCGCTCGGCACCGACTGGGAAGGGGACTCTCATGGCGAAGCGGCTCAACGCCAAGAAGCCCGACGCGCGCAGGAAACCTACGCCGGGCGAGCGCGCCAAGGCCGCCTCCGATGCCCATAAGACGATCGCTCGCAACAAGAAGGCCGCCCACGACTACTTCATCGAGGATCGCTATGAGGCCGGACTCGTTCTGACCGGTACCGAGGTCAAGGCTCTGCGTATGGGGCGCGCCTCCCTGACCGAGGCGTGGATCGAGATCGATCGCCATGGGGAGGCCTGGCTTCAGGGGGCGCATATCCCCGAGTACCTCCAGGGCACGTGGAACAACCACGCCCCGCGTCGTAAGCGCAAGCTGCTGCTCCATCGCGCTCAGCTCGAACGGCTCGCTCAGAAGGTTCGGGCCAAGGGCTACACGATCGTGCCGCTGGAGCTGTACTTCATCGGCGGGCGGGCGAAGGTCGCCATCGCCCTGGCCCGGGGCAAACAGGACTGGGACAAGCGTCAGGCCCTGCGCGAGGCCCAGGACAGGCGCGACGCCGCGCGCGCCATGGCGGCCGTCAACCGGCGTCGGAGCTGACACGGACACGGACCGGCCCCTGCGGACGTGGAGGGCGTGAGGCCCGCGCCGTGCGGGCGCGCGTCGGCCGGTCCCGCCGGGTCTCATTCTTCACTGCGATCCGCTCGCTCCCGTCGGCCTCCGTCGACCCGGTCGGCGGCCTCACCAGTGGTCGTGCGCATGGGCCCGGATGAGCCGGTCGTAGATGTCCGTCACGGCGGCGTGCACGTCCTCGTTCAGCGGTGGTAGCGCGGCCGCCTGCGCATTGAGTCGCACCTGGTGGGGGTTGCGACTCTCGGGTAGGACGCAGGTGATCCCCTTCTGGTCCAGGAGCCAGCGCAGCGCGACCTGGACCGGGTGAACGTGCTCGGCAACGAGCTCGCGACATACTCGTGCGAACTCGCGCGCGGCCTGGGCGCCCACGTCCTCGGGAACCACCGAGAAGATCCAGCCGGCGTCGAGGGCCGCGACCGAGTCGGGGAGAACCGCCTCGGCGTCCCGGCGATGATTGCGGGAGAGTATGCCCTCGGGCAGGGGAACCCTGGCGATCACGGCCGTGTCGGTCTCCTGGGCGGCGGGCAGGACCTCCTCCAACGGCTTGTGCCGGAACACGTTGACAATGAGCTGCACGCTCCCGCAGCCGGAGTGGCGAATCGCCTCGAGCGCCTGCTCGCAGGTCTCTGCGCTCACGCCGTAGGAGCGGATTCTTTTCCGGGCGACCAAGTCGTCGAGCTGCTCCCAGACGCGCGGAGCCTCGATGACCTCGCTCGGCGGGCTGTGCAGTTGAACGAGGTCGATCGTCTCGACGCCGAGATTCTGCCGAGAGCGGTCGTTCCAGGACAGGAAGTTGTCACGACTCCAGGTGAGGGCCGTCGGGGGGAGCCCGCGCCCCATCTTCGTGGCCACCGTGAGTCCGGCGTTCGGATGGGCGGCGAGGAATCGGCCGACGAAGCGCTCCGAGCGACCGTCCCCGTAGACGTCAGCGGTGTCGATGAAGGTGACACCGGTCTCGCACGCGGCCTGCAGGGTTCTGGTCGCCTCGTCTGGATCGATCTCGTACCGGTCGATGCCGAGCTCCCACGTACCAGTGCCTATGACGGAGATCTCGCGCCCCAGGGCGCTGAACGGACGATTCTCCATAACGTCCTCCTCGAGAAGCTCGGGCATCGGGCCCGCCCCGACGATTCTACTGGCCGTGCACCGGGAGCCTCCTCGTCTTGTCGTCGGGTCTTGTCATCGGGCGCCAGCCACTCCATGGGGGCGCTCCCATGGGGACTCGCCGCAGGTGCGCCCCCGGGCCGTGCAGCACCGTCGGTATCGTTCGTGTGCTCCTCGGCGCTGAGGATCGAGGTCGGAGCGTGAGCGTGACGCAGACGACCGATGACGACTCGCCGTCGTCCTGGTAGAGTCGCATTCTGCTCCTAGGAGCATGGCTTGGCGAGCCTTGTACTGCCGATGACAATTTCACAGGGGATGATCGGTTTCGACGACGGTCGTGGGTTCAGGAGAAGCGGGTCGAGGATGCGCAGTCATCTCGTCAACGCCCTGCGCGAACCAATAGGTGCCGATAACACTCGCACCGACTTCGCCCTCGCCGCCTGAGCGAGCTCCGAAGTCCGTCAGCCCGGGGACTGCTTCCGCCCCGGTTCCTGGCGTCATCCAGGGAGCCACTGCTGAGACCCCTCGTCATCGGGGGCCTCAGGACTTCTAGGTGACTGAGCCCGTCGGCGTCCTTGTTCGCGTGAGACGCCGGGGCTGAGAAAATCGCCAGCGAACTGCACCCGGAGAAGTCCTGTTGCACCACCGTCGGACGGGGGTTCGATTCCCCCCATCTCCACCACTCATGCGCGCTGCTCCACGAGGCGTCCCGCCCCGGCGCGGACTCGCGGAACGGCGTTGAGTGCGCGTCCGCGCGGCCGGTTCACACCGGCTCCGCGGGCGCTTCGCCGTGCCGCCATGACATCGACTCGGGGTTCGACGGCGTCGACTCCGCAGCGGGGCGGTCCGGCGGTCGTGCGGCCGCGCTCGTCGGGGCTCTTGTCGGGTGCGTCTCTTAGTGTGGTAGCAATTCCCGACAACCCCGTGGCTCCGTTGGTGGCGACGACATCTGCGTGGCTGGTACTCGCGCTGTGGGATCCGGACGAGCGCAACAGCCCGGCAGGACCGACCGGGCTCATTCCCGCCTCGCTGCGGGCGAGACCGTCGAGCAGTGTTGGCCGGCGTGGACGAGGCTCGCATGCGTCGCCGCCGGAGTGACCCTAGCCGTCGCCGTCTTCCGACGTCGCGAACTGTGACGGCGGGGTCGTTAAGAGGGGAGCCACAGCGTCAGCATGAGGCCCACGAAGACGGCCAAGGCGCCCCACCAGGCCCAGCGTTGGGAGCGTCGGATGCGTTCTTGAGCTTGGGCGGCCTGATCCACGCGGTACGCCTCGACGGAGCCGTGCGTCGTCAGGATCGAATCGAGGCTGAGCCCGCGCGGGGGTCCATGCTTCCCGCCCTCTGCGGTGAGAACGAGCCACAACGCCACGGTCAACAGCAGAATCCCCCCGCCCAGGGCGAGCGTCAAGGCCAGCCGCCACTTCCAAGAGGCGTCCCCGAGACGAGAGGCGGCCAATGTCAGGACAGCACCGGTCCCCGTTAGGAGAAGGGTGTAGCCGTTGCGCCAAACGCGGGCGTCGGCCAGAGTCTGCTCGAGCACCGTTCGCTGCAGCTCCTGGATCGCCCGCAGGTCTACGTGGGAGGGACGCCTGCGATCTGCGGGCGGAACCGGCAGGCCCATCTCAGGTCTCTGGCTTGGGGACGGCGAGCGTGAAGCTCGCCCCGCATCCGAGCTCGCCCGAGGGGGCGCCCGGGTGGGCGACCCTGCATTCGCAGAGGAAATCGGCCCACGGTGTGGCCTCGACCAGCTTGGTATCGGCGCGGCGGAGCGCCAGGGCCGAGATGTCGAGCGACTGGGTCTGGCTGAACACGTGTTCGCAGCGCGGACACGGCCCCTGGATGGTGAGGGAGGGTGCGTCGGGGGTGGTGTGATGAGTGACGCGCATGACCGAGTCCCTGACGAGGGCGGCGGCCCGTCTATCGAGCTCGGCCGAGGCCAATTCGAGGTACGGGAGTTCCTCGGGTGCGTCTGAGCGGCGGCGGAAAGAGTCGAACAGCCCCACTGGTCCTCCTCGCGAAACGGGCCGTGCCGGGGAAGATATTGGCATACTAGCTTCGTGGACGACGGGCTGCCAATGGACGAGGATCCCTCGTTGGACGAGGTGATGGCAGCCGTGGATGGCCTGCCCGACGACGATCCGGACTGGATCGACCTCCACTGGCACGTGGCGGATGCGCTGCACCAGCGATTCCTGGACGAGGGCGACCCCGACGACCTGGACGAGGCGATCCGGCGCGGCACATCGGTCGTGGAACGGCAGGGTCGATCGTCGGCCGCCCACCTGCACGACCTGGCCCTCATGCTGTGGGACCGGTTCGAACGCGACAGCCCAGAAGACCTCGCTCGCTTCGTGGAGTTGCTTGAGACTGCCCTCGCGAGAGCGGAGGCGGAGGGAACGGACTCGGAACTCATCGCCGACTGCCAGACCAACCTCGCCGTGGGGCTGATGGAGGGCACCGCCGCCGACGTGCCCGAGCCGGTGCGTGCGCGCGCCGTGAGCCTGTGGGAGGCGGCCCTTGCGTCCGGTCAACTGGACGAGGACGACGAACGCCGGATCGAGGGCAACCTCGCGCTGGCCCTCAGCCATGCCGGGGCGTCGGAGGAGGAGCTCCGACGAGTCGTGGCCCGGGGTCGCCGGGCCGCAGCGGAAAACGCGGCCTCGGAGGATGCGGCCACCACCCACTTCAACCTCGCCACGGCCCTGGAGAGCCTGCACGACGTCGTGGCCGACGAGGGCCTCCTTGAGGAGGCCATTGAGCACACGAGGGTCGGGCTCGACCTTCTCGGAACTGACCACCGAGACCACCCCAGCTACACGGCCAACCTTGTCGCCCTGCTCCGAAGCCTCTCGCGCGAGAGCGGGGACCCAGCGCCCATCGACGAGGCGGTCCACCTGGGCCGCGCGGCGCTGAAACGAATCCCCGACGGCGACTCGGATCGCCCGCTCGTCCTCACGAACACGGCCTCGGCGCTTTTCGACGCCGTCAGGAGCGACGCGGATCTGGGGCTGCTCCGCGAGGCCCTCGGCCTCTACCGTACGGCCATCGAGATCGCGCCCGAGGGGTCGCGGGATCAGGGCGTAGCCATGGTCAACCTGGTGTCGGCGTGTCGGGATGCGAACGAATGGCATCCCGACCCCGCGCTGCTCGACGAAGCCCTCGCGCGGGGCGGCGAAGCGCTGAAGCTGTTCTCGGCCCCCGACCTGTATCGTGCGGCGGCGCTCACCGCCGTGAGCAATGCCCAGCGCGACCGCTACCTCGAGACCGGTTCCCTGAGCGACTTGGACGAGGCGCGCGGCCACGCCGAGGAGGCCCTGGCCCTGACACCGGGGCAGCACCCTGAGCGAGCCGCGCGCCTGACCGACCTCGCCGTGCTCCTGTCGGACGATTTCACTGAGCGCGCCGACAGGAGCCACCTCGATCGCGCCATCGAGTTGTACCGCCAGGCGCTGGACCTGCGTGAACCCGTGGCGAGCCGCATTGCCGAACGGATGAACGACCTGGCGCTTGCGCTGCGGGAACGGTACCGGGATACCGAGAACTCGCAGGATCTCGACGAGGCCGTTGACCTCGCCAAACAGGCTGCGGCAGCCTCGGCGATTGACGGACTGACCCACGCCGGCCACGTGAACAACCTGGCCACCGCCCTGTCCGAGCGATACGAGCGCGACGGAGACCCAGCGGATCTGGTCGCCGCGATCGAGCGGTTCAGCGAGGCCTTGGAGACGGCAGGGAACCGGCCGGTCGAGGCATCCGGATATGCGACGAACCTCGGGCTCGCGCTGGCCACTCACGCCCAGGACACGGGGTCGATAGGGGACATGGGTCGGGCCCTGCTGCATCTGAGGCGCTCCATCGACATCCTGCCAACGTCCCACCAGGCTCGTGCCCTCCGAATCTCAAACCTGTCCGACGCGTACCGGCAGCGCTCGGTGATGCTCATGGAGGGCGGGAACCGCGCCTTGGCGCTCGAGGATGCGAGGCGCGCGGTGAAGACCGGTCGGGAGGCAGTTGAGGCCGCGGGGTCCAGCGACGCTCGCCTCCTGCCCGCCCTGTCGAACCTCGCTCTGTCCCTGCGCTGGCGCGAGCAGCTGGCACCGGGCGCGCCCCCGTCCCCAGAGGCGCTCAAGATTCAGCGGCGTGCTGCTCTGCTTGAGGAGGTCACCCCAGTGGAGAAGTTCAGTCAGTCCGTTCGCTGGGCCCGCGATGCGGAGGCACTGGGGGATCGTGAGGAGGCGTTCTCGGCGTTCGGCCGAGCCGTTTCCTTGACCACGCAGGTGGCGTGGATCGGACTGACTCTCAGTGAGCGTCATGAACTGCTGACCTACATGCGGGAAGTATTGGACCGCGCCGTCGCGCACGCAGCCGGACAGCGACGTCTCGAGGCCTTCGCCTGGGCCGACCATGTTCGGTCGGTCCTGTGGCGGCAGGGCCTCCAGGCTCGTTCGCTGGCGGCGGAGAGCGGAGACGAACGATGGGCGTCGTTGTCCGGCTTCGTTCGGGACACGCAGGTAAACGGGTGGCGGCCGCGCGCGCGCCCGGACGAGCAGCTCCGGCTGCGGGCGCACGAGGGAGCGGCGGCGCTCGGCCAGCCGGTGCCCGACCCCGACGCGTACCGGTGCCTCGGGGCCGAAAGCCCGGTCGTTCTGCTCGTCCCGGGGGACGAGGAGTCGCTGGCACTGGTCCTGCAGGGGGCTGGCGAACCGCTGCTGATCCGCCTCCCGGAAGCCTCGAAGGAGTTGCTGCGCGAGTGGGGCGACAAGCTTCGCGCCGAGATGGCCGATGACGCGGGCGCCTCTCACTCTGCATCACACGCGATCTTCGATTGCCTGGAGTGGCTCTGGGGAAGCGTAGCTGCCCCCATCTTGGAACAGATTGCGACCGCCGAAGAGCGGCCGCACGTGTGGTGGTCGCCGGTCGGGGAGTTCGCCCTCCTGCCCGTCCACGCCGCTGGGGTCCACCCACGCACGAGGCCGCAGGCGGGCCGCCGACGCGAGAACCCGTCGAGGTGGCCCAGCGTGCAGGACCGGGCGGTCTCCTCGTACCTGCCGACGGTCCGCCCGGTTGGCCCGCGGCCCGGCGGGAGGGGCAGGGCCTTGG
>ERZ773005.1343-NODE-1343-length-13095-cov-4.094632_pt1 | contig 13095 bp, 13 predicted proteins | sample MGYA00580666_ERZ773005 | MGnify/ENA primary metagenome ERZ773005 (study PRJEB29015, sample SAMEA2737999) | human oral metagenome | biome: human oral; feature: human-associated habitat; material: dental | place: China | collected 2061 ... | reverse complement strand
CGTTCGGGTCTGGCAGCGCTCGGGTTTTGCACCACTCGGGTTTGGTGTCGTTCGGGGATGGCACCGTTCGGATGTGTCGGTGCGGCTGTCCACAAGTCGAACATTGCGTCCTAGTTCCTTAGGAAAACCCCAGGTCAAAGGGTGAATTGTTCGACTTGCACTGCCCCACTGTCCGACTTGTGGCCTCACTTGGGAGTTCAGTGTCCGACTTGTGGACGTGAGCAGAGGCTTGGTCTTCAACTTGCGGCCTCACCCAGGGAATACAGGATAAGAACGGGGCATTTCGAACGGAGCCGAAGGCTTTGGGATGTTGGAGAGGTAGGCGCAGATGCAGGGAAGCGGGCATGGAACGTACCAAGACGCTGATACGGAAAGACATAGTCGCGGACTGACAAGGGATATGCGCACGCTCGGCACGCAGACCCTGTGATACCGCAAGGTGTCGGCGAGGTTTGAAGCTAGATTCCAGTGGTGGTTGCAGCGGAGTCTTTGTGCAGGGAGTTCGTTGTGGCTGATCTTGGTCGTGCTTTTAGTGGGGTTATGTACCCCTCCCGTCAGCTGACGTGGCAGGTACAGGCGCACAGGAAACGCGTACAGGCGCTGGCGTGCTGAAAAGCGCATCTGTGGCCGCATTCAAGGAACGCACCTAGACTTGAGGACTATGAGCGATACTCCTGTGAAGAACCCCTCTGTCATCCCCGTTTTCTCCGCCACGCCGGAACTCAGCGACGCCCTTGAGCGTGTCCTTGTTGATGTGACCGCTCTCAGCCTCGTTTCCAAACAGATCCACTGGAACGTGGTCGGCCCGAACTTCCGCGATATTCACCTCAACCTCGATGAGGTTGTCACCATTGCCCGTGAGGCCTCCGATGAGATCGCAGAGCGCATGCGCGCCATCAACGCGATCCCGGACGGGCGCCCTGAGGCCATCGCAGAGCGCACCTCCGTCCCGAGTGCTCCCGAGGGCGTTCTCATGGTGTCCGACGCTGTCGACTACATGGTGAATGCGCTCAACGCAGTCGTTTCCACTCTGCGTGAGGTCCACAAGGTCGTCGATGAGACCGATTCCATGTCTTCCGGCATTGTCGAGGACTACGTGCTCAGGCTTGAGCAGCAAGCCTGGTTCCTCTCCTCTCAGAACTACTCGGCCTGATCAACTGGCCCCTCTCGCTCTGATCGAGCAAAACTCCTCACCCCTGATCACAATGGTGGGTTCGCAACTCTGTGCTGCGAACCCACCATTTCATGTCAACTGGCGCTCTCCTGCCCTGTTCAGCGAGGCTTCCGCCACTGTGGTGTTCTCAGCCTCCCTGATACCCAAGATCCCGAAGCACCCCGAGCGAGGAGTTCCCCTCTGGCTCCTCAGCGACTCAGCCTTTCCGCGAGCTCTCTATCAATAGGGACCCGAGCTTTGTATCGATGGGCGCCCCTCTCGGACTCCCGGTCGGCACAGCTCCTTTCGATGCCTCCATATCCCGAGGCTCCCCAACGAGGTGTTCCCTGGGCCCCACACCGGCGCATTCCCCTCCTGGGGGCTCCGTAGGAGGCACCCTCCCCATCCTCCCCATCAAGGCATGTCGGTCTGGCTCTCCGTTGATAGCGCCCCCGACGCGCCAATTCCCCAAGCTCTGCCCCGGCCTGTACCTCAGAGTCCTTTGAGTCCTTGAGGCTTCGGAGACTCACCTCTTCCCTCGTGCCCATCACTCCTTCGGCCCGGCTCTGGCCCTCGCGCGCACCGGAACTGACACGCCCATGAGCTTCACCGGTGAGGAGACGATGACTCGGGTGTGGGTCCCAAGGATTTCGCAAGAGTCGAGGGCAACACCATTCCTCGCAACCACTGCTCCGGCCTCCTCACAGGGACGTGAGCCGACATCCTCCCATTGGGCGGTCGCCGACACGTCCGCGCCCGCCAATGCTGCAAGGTCTGCGATTGCGTCGAGCCTCGCTCGAGTGGAGGCCTCAACCCCATATGCGCCGATCACAAGCGCGAAGAGAACTACCACCGCGCACACTCCCGCTGTGAGGATCGTGCCCGAGCCCTCCTCCTTTAAGCTCCTCACGGGGCCAAACTCCCGAGCTTCGCATGGACCTCGCATGTGAGCGGGGGAAGCGGCATAGAGGCGATGCTCGATCCGGGCATGCTGGCGGATGCGAGCGCCCACTGCCTCGAACGAGTGACCGACACCTGTGCTCCTCGAGCCGCGAGGCTCCCCAGCGCCTGACGGCCAACCGCTTCAGCATCCGCAGTTCCACTCACCGCCGCCCTCGCTGCCTCCCCTGCCCCACGGCACAGCCCCTGGCGTGCGATCCCGAAGGAAGAGACCGCGAGGACGAGGACGAGCATCGCCGCGACGGCCACGAAACCGATCGCCAGTTCAACGCTCGTTGACCCCTCTTCCTCGCCTCCTACTCGGCCTCGTCTTTTCACAATGTCAGAGCCGAGGTGATGATGCCCTGAAGTAGGGCCTTGACCGCGCCCGACTTGAGGACGACGAGCAGGAGCCCCGCGAAACCCGCGGCAGCGACCGCGCCGATCGCGTATTCGACTGTTGTCGACCCTTCTTCATAATCCCCTTGAAGTGCTCCCGAGGTGAATGCGAGTTCGTCTTCGATCCTCGCTCGGGTGTGCGCGCCTTGACGTCGAGCACGTGTGATCGCCTCTTCAATGCCCGCAATGCTGTTCAGGTGAAACATGAGTGAACCTCCTCTTTCTCCCGGTCTCTCCGGGATCTTCAGAATCTCCATCTCCCCGTTTCGACGCGATCTGCTTCTCCCCCAGCTGTGCATGAGCGGGGAGAGGCTATGAGTTGTGGATGACGCGCTTACGTGAAAGCTCCGAACCCCACTCATGTTGGAGCAGATCCGGGCTGCAACTAACGGATGCCCTTTGCCCCGCCTGAGCCCCACTTACTCTGGAGCAAATGGTGGAAGAAATTGAGCACACAGTGGAAGAAATGGATTGCCCGCCCAAGTAACAACCCGAGTGAACAACTGCGGGGTATCTGAAGGCGCCCTTGGGATTGCCCGCCAATGCGAAAACTCCGAGCCTTTCCGCTCAACGCCCTTAGACAAGTGAAGCGAAACCGCCCTCGAACAGGTGGAGCATCACGGGTCCGAGCCCGAGGGCCAGGAACGCGGGCAAGAGGAGCGCCCCGAGTGGGAGTGCGAGCTCCACCCCGAGGGCCTCGGCCTTCGCCCTCGCATCCGCGATGCGGCCGACTCGGATCGCCCGGGCACTGCGCCGCAGCAGCTCATCGGGCATGGCCCCATCAGTCCACGCTGGTTCGAGGGCGAGAGCGAGGGGATCATTCGGACGCTCCTCCCAGGCGCGCGACCATTTCAAACCAATACGCAGACCTCGCCCGGCTGCACGAAGCGTCGGATCCTCCGCCGATTCTCCAATCGCTTCGAGAACCTGCGGGATGGACCCTCCCGCTTCCAAGACTGCTTGGGCGAGATCGCAGGCGATTGCCGGGTCCAGTTCTCCAGCAGAGCCTGCGGCCCTGGCGATGAGGGTGCGGGAGACGAAAATTGAAGCGAGGAGGAGCGTCAGGCCGATGAGGCCGAGGACAGAACCGATCCCTGCGTCTGAGAATGTCCCAATCGGGTCCGCCCCCATTACCTGTGCGCCGATGATTCCCAGGAGGGGGAGTGCGATCAAGATCCTCGAGGAGGTGCGTGCCGATGATGAGGCGATCCTGCGGGCCTCTTCGGCGGCTTCGGATTCTTCGAGTCCGTCGGCGACCGCGTCGAGGATCTGCGCCAAAGGAGCTCCACTGCTCGCGCTGAGTCGGCAGGCACTGCGAAGGGCGAGGGTGGCACTATGAGCGGCGCGTCCTCGTCCTCTTTTCAGCCAGTGAATCCGACGAATGTCAGAAAAGGTTCTGATCTGCGTTAACGCGGGGACTTTTGTGAGCTCGGAGAGGACTCGCGGGCTCCCGTCCTCGTCAATCCCACTGAAGGGGACACCGGGGATCAGGCGCCTCCAGCTCGCTTCCCAGGCGTGCTCGACTGGCGCGCCCGCTCTCAAACGAGAGGCGACTTCCGTGACGAGGAGCGCGAGCTCTGCCCCGGCGATCCGATAATCTGCGGGGCCACTGGGTTTTCGGGAGCGAAGAATCTTGGCCCGCGCAGCGCCCGAACCTGAAGCTTTTATTCTCGGGCCTCTTCCCCTTTCGGAGCAGTCCAGTCCCAGAATCCCCCTTTCGGAGCAGTCCCCTCCCCAAATCCCGCTTCCGTAGCCTCCTGCGGAGCAAGCCCCTCCCACGCATCTCCTTCCAGCCCCGCCCATGTGCGTCGAACATCCAGCCACCCTCCTCGCTTCTTCGCCACTTTCGCCCCACGCGCACACGACCCACCGACGCCACGAGCGCTTGGTGACAACACTGGCCGCCGCTGCTACAAGTGCTGCGAGCGCCAGAACGATGCTCATGCGGATCCCACAGGCTCGCGACCCGAAGCGGAGCCTGCGAGCCTCTTTTCAAGGTCTTCCCAGCCAGGACCGTGCTCGCACTTCCCGAAACGAGTCGCTTTGATTGCCAGGTCGCACAACAGTTCAGAGCCTTGGCGGCGAAGGAGCGCGATCTCACTGACCCATCGTCCCGGCCCTTCGTCCATGCCGGAGCGCACAGGGGCCCGCTGCATGTGGACGACCGCATCGAGTGCCGCTACCGCCTGGGCGGCGACCGCCGCATCACTCATCCCCGCGAGCGCACCGAGAGCATGAAGCCGCGCAGGCACATCATTGGCTCCGTTCGCATGGATCGTGGCCCAACCGCCGTCGTGCCCCGTATTCAAAGCGAGCAGAACATCGCGTACTTCAGGGCCGCGACACTCGCCAAGCACCAGTCGGTCGGGTCTCATACGCATCGCGGCGCGCACGAGTTCCGACAAGGGGATTCCTCCTTGTCCTTGCACATTCGCTTTCCGTTCGACGAGGGAAATGACATGCGGGTGATCGGGGGAGAGCTCGGAGACCTCCTCAATGCAGATGATTCGCTCATCGGCTGGAACCAGGCCGAGCAGGGCTGCGAGCAGTGTCGTCTTCCCGCTTCCCGTCGCCCCGGATACCAGGACATTCGCCCGCTGTTCGACGAGGTTGCGCAGTATTCTCCCGATCTCGGGAGTGATGGATCCCGTCTCGATCATGTCGTCCACACCCATGCCAGCGGCCCTCGCAGTCCGAAGGGAGAGCAGGGTCCCCGAGGCCGAGGGTGCTGGAAGGACCGCGTGGAGGCGGATTCCGCCTGGCAGTGAGCCGTCGACGATGGGACTTGCGTCATCGAGTCGGCGCCCACAGGCGGCCGCCATTCTCACCGCGAGCGCTCGAGTCTGCTCATCGCTGTCTAAGGGCAGGTCGAGGGGTTCAAGGCCTCGACCACGGTCAACCCAAGCCTGTGTCGAGTTGACGAGGACATCGCTCGTGAGAGGATCGACGAGGACGCGGGCGAGTTCGGGACCTGTTCCGGCGGCGATCGAGGTGACTTTCTCGAGGAGTTCGCTCATTTCACGGATGCCCGCGCCGGGTCGGGCGGCTTGGCGGACAGCGAGTCCGATGCCTTGGCCGGAGGCGATCCTGGCTAAGGCATCCTGTTCGAAGACTTCCTGTTCGAAGACTTTCTGTTCGACGGCCTCCCCTCTCGGATCTGCGCTGTGCGCCGCTGGAGCCCTTTCCACGCGTGTGCCATTCCGAGCGCCTCCCTGCGCTCCTCTGCGTGCGCCCATCCGAACGCCTCCTTGGGTTCCCGCCTTCACGCTCCGCTCCTCAACGAAGGCACTGCCCGTGCTCCTTATCTGCTCCTGAGAAAGCGTCTTTCGACTGAAACCACCCATGAATCCGCTCATGCTGTCCCCTCGGGAGCCCACTGCTTCGCCTCGGGCGCACAGTGCTTCGCCTCGACAACCCCACGCTTCGCCTCGGGCGCACAGTGCTTCGCCTCGGGCGCGCAGTGCTTCGCCTCGACAGCCCATCGGCCCGCCCACTGGCGCCCAGATGCGCGCCGCAGTTCCTTCAAGAGGGGCCTGCCCCCTCTTCTCATCGCCGCCGATAAGTGCATCGTCGGCGCATCCGTGAGCTGCGCAATATGCGGGCCGACTCTCCCCCGGGTCACGAGCACAGTGGGAACCAGCGGCGGATAGAGCGCCAGGACGCAGGCAAGGCGTGAGGCTCCAGCAAGATCACCGCTTCCAAGGAGAACCAGGTAGTCGATGCCCGCCATGAGGGCAAACTCCGCTCTCGAGTCCCAGCGCCCAAGGTCAAGGACGCAACGCCCCGCGCTCGCCTCAATGACGGCCGAAAGACGAGGGTCCGTTCCGTCCGCAACTCCCCGAGCATCCCCGGCGAGGATGCGAATACCTTGCGTTCGTGGCAAACGTTCGACGAGGTCGGGGCCGAATGCCCGCTCAGCTCGATCCAGGTCGGCCCAGCGGATTCCTGGCAGGTCTGGGGATTGCATGAGGAAGGGCGAGGGTGCAGTACCGGAGGCGTCGATCAGGACGGAGTGTTCAGTTTTCGCGAGGAGTCCGGCGAGAACGGCTGCTCCTGAGGCGGGAGTCCACTCGGCGAGGGCAATGACTTGCGGCCCAGATTCATTCAGCGCTCGTACAGGGGCTTGAGCGTGATTCGCGCTCGCGGCCCCCACGGCGTTCACGATCACCTCGGCGAGTAGTGGCAGGTCTTCCGGGAGGTGGAATTGCCCTCCGGCCCCGATTTCCACACGAGGGCAAACGGGGTGAGAATCCCGGACTTGTGTATTCCCGTCTCCGTTCCTTCCTCCCACTCCCACGATTTCAAGATCCGGCGCACCATCTGCCCTCCCTTCCCTCCATTCAAGAATCTCCACAAGCTCTAGGAGATTGCGAATGCTTGTCTCATCTGTGGTTTTCAGGCCGCTCAGTCGTACACCTCCCGTCCTCGTTGATCGAGCCGAATCCACATGCACACTTTTTCTTCGCCACAGTCCCATACCTGAAGAAGACACCCATCCTCCCGGCCTTTCACCCCGCTCTTCTTTTACCTGTGGAAGACTTGATGGCATTAAATTCCCTGTGGACGCGCCACGATGGTGCTCTCTTCACCCTCAAAAGGAGGCGTCATGCCCGATTTGCTCTCCCCCTTGAGCACTGCGCCTCATAAGAGCGCAGCGTTCTTCGACCTCGATAAGACCATTCTTGCGACGGCCTCATCCATGGCCTTGCGGGGGCCTTTCGTGGATGCCGGGCTGGTTACTCGCCGAGCCGCGATCATGTCCGTTCTCGTCCATCTGCCCTATATTCTTCGCGGCGCCGATGAGAACCGTATGAATGAGATGGCGAAAACGCTTGGCGATCTGGCGAAGGGGATTGACGCGCGCCGCCTTGAAGCGACCGTTGAAGAGTCCTTGGATTCAGTTATCGACCCGGTGTGCTACCTGGAAGCTCTTGAGGAGATCACCCGTCACCAAGCCGAAGGGCGGCCCGTCATCGTCGCTTCCGCTTCAGCACTGGAAGTCGTCAGGCCCATCGCGAAGCGCCTCGGAGCCGATGGGATTCTCGCGACCATTGTCGCAAAAGACGAAGAGGGGGCTTTCGCCGGCGAGATCCTCCACTTCAACCAGGCCGAAGGGAAGGCTCGCGCCTGCGCGGAGCTCGCCGCTGAGCGCGGCTGGAACCTCGCCGATTGCTGGGCCTACTCCGATTCGATTTCTGATGAGCCCCTCTTGGCCTCCGTCGGCCATCCGGTCGCGGTGAATCCTGATCGTGCGCTGCGCAAGATCGCTGAGGAACGCGAGTGGCGGATTGAAAGGTTTGAGAAGAAGGCGCGTGTCGGTCGTGCTCTGCCTCGTCCACCCCGCAAGGCAATTTTCGGTCTGGGATGTGCCCTGCTCGCCGTATCGGTCGCGGTGAGCGTGTCTCTTCGTCGCACGAGCGCCTGATCGCGTTGAGCCGTTGTTTACCTCGCTCGGCAGTTGCCCCTCACTCCAGTCGACTGTTGTGCCCCTAGTCGTGCCCCGCGACCCGCGAGCACGCCTCGCCCCGCAACACCGCACACGCAACCCTCGCCCCGCAAACAGCGACTACACCTCGCCCCGGCCCCGGCCCCGGCCCCGATCAACTGTTAGCTCTCGTCCAAGCCTGCCACTGCGCTTTTGCCGCAGTCGGCCCGCTTTAGCCCAGTCGCCCCGCCTGCACGTGCAGGGCAATGTTCTCTCCCGCCTTCGCCCCATGCTCAACGGACTTTGTGAAGTGGAGGATCCAGCGGGCCACCCCCTCCTCGTCTGCGCTGACCCAGCCCGCGAGTTCCCGACTCGCCTGCACGGGATCGTGAGCATCGAGCACTGAGATCGTGCACACTCCCGTCGGATCGACTCCTTCGAGGACGAGGAGTCGCCTGGCGAGCGCCGCACCGACTGCCGGAGAGGCCGGAGTGAAGACCTCACGGAACCTGAAATGCGCGAGGATGGCGGCGGCCCTGGCGAGAGCGGGCGCATTCGCGCTCAGATACCCTGCGAGTGGCGCGAGGAGCTCAGGTGAATTCGGCATCGCAACACCCCTGGTGCTCATTCTCCCGGATTCGACGAGGCCGGAGCAGATATCCCGGTGGATCGACGCTACAAGCGCAGGCAGGGGAATTTGACGAGGACGAGAGGGCACCCTGGAGTTCAGGGGAGGAAATCCTGCGACAAGTCCGGTCTGCGACCTTTGAATCCCAATGGCCAGATCCATTGCCGGGTCTCTTCGAATCGGCGCCCCAGCCTCAGAGGGGCACGAAGCCGTATCAGCATGGGGTGAACCCGCCCCGGCGGGGAACGAATCCGCCCCGGCGGGGCGCTCCCCCACCCCGGCGAGACTCGCGAGCCTCAGATCGCTAACACTCGTCCTCGCGCCGAGGATCAAGGCGAGCGCTGTCGCCTCGTGAATGGTCGCCTCGGCTCGCGCCTCCTCCCATCCGCGACGCAGTCCCTCGTGGAATCTCAAGCGCGTGAGGGCATCAATCGCGGAGTTCATGGCGGCCTGCACCTCAGGTCGCGCCGAAGCGCGGGCGAGTACGTGCACAGAAGGGTCGATCAGAGCGTCGATTGTCACCGCCTCAGCCTACGGCGCAAAGGAGCGGGGCGCTTTCGGCCATACCCAGCTGTCCTTGCGATACTGAATCCATGTCTTTGCGTTCCGTCATTCGCACACCACACGCGAAGAGCCTCCTCTTCGCCCTCGTGTTCGCGCCAGTCGCGCTGATCCTCCTCGGCTCCTCAATGGCGGATGTGCAGGCGAAAACTGCGATCGGCCAGCCTCTCGCCTCCGTTGAGGGACTTATCGGGATGGGTATTGGCGCGGTTCTGTTGACTCTCGTGTCGTTGAACTGCGAGGAATCGCCTGCGGGCATGTTCCTGACGAGCGGTCTTTCTGTGATCGTCGGCGCAGGCCAGTTCGTGGGTTTCTTAAGGATCCCGATGCTCCAGTCCTCTTTCGTGGACTCACTGGATATGCAGGCCGCCGTCTCCTGGAGCCTCTACCCCCTTGCCGTCACTGCGATCACCCTGGGGGCGGCACTCGCTCTCATGGCGACGTTCAAGCGCGCCGCTCACCCGCAGCGGCTTGGTACTTCGCAGGGCCGCAGGATCTTCCACCATCGGCACGCGTGGGTTGCGGGTTTTGCGATCCCAAGCGCCCTGGGGGCGAGCATGCTGTTCATCGTGATTGCCCCTTCCGATACGACCGAGGTCGCCGCCCACGGCCTTGGAGCGCTCGGCCCCTTCACTCCCGGTGCGGCGATTATTGCTTTCACGGCGGCACTTCTGCTGGGGGTTGTTGCATTCATGGCATGCCTATCCTTGACGGGACCTCAGCTGACCGCCTGGTTGTTCATGGTGCTCCCCAGCTACATGCTATGGCCGCTGTGGACGTCCATCACGGGTTCGGTCGTCAGGCCCGGAGCTTCGATCCTCACTTCCCTGTCGATGGCCGCACCTGTGGTGGCGACCCTCGGCCTCGTCCTCGGTTCCTCCACGATCGGAATCTACTGGGCGAGGTCCTTCGCACTGTCGAATAGTGTCGTCGAGGGCGAGGACGACACTGAAAACGGTGACGTGCACGACGCTCCTGATCCGCGCCTAGCCGAAGAATGAGCCCGCTTCTGCCTCTTTCGCTCGTTATCGTGTGTCAACGAGTAGGAGGAGACGCATGTCTGAGCAGGATTTCCCCCAGCGCCCTGAAGAGGGCGACGCTGAAGAGGCACTGACCCTCGATCCGAATTTCATCTTCGATCGGGGCGAGGAAGAAAACGTTGATCGGGACGAGGAGACGGCGGCGACTGAGGCGCCCCTCGCGCAGGTGCAGACCGTACCCCTCGCGCAGGCGCAGACCGCGCCTCTAGCGCAGACAGAGACCGCACCCCTAGCCCCCCGCATCCCCCTCCTGAAGGCAGAAGAACCCTCACCCACCGAACCAGAAGCTTCTTCCACACAAAGCCCCTCCCCTATTCAGACGGAGGAGGCTTCCCCCACCGAATCAGAAGCCTCCCCCACGCAGGCGCCCTCCGCCACTCATGCAGAGGGCCTCCCCCTCACCGAATCGAGAGCGCCTCTCGCGCAGACCCCCTCCCCCATTCAGATGGAGGGGACTTTCGACGAGCCAGAAGCTCCGGGGGCGCGGGACTCCTCGATCGCCACTGGCGAGCAGACTGTGGCTTCAGGGAGCAGCACAGTCCGCCCTGAGCCGCGCGTCGTCTCTGCGGACGCTACGGGGATCCCTGCTGCTCCGACGAGTTCCACGCTCTCGAGCACAGCGAGCAGGTCACCCCTTTCGGACACACCTGCTAGCTCGCCACTTTCGAGCACGTCAAGCACCCCGCCCCTCTCGCCGACCTCTGCCAGCTCTCGCATCGCGTCGATTCCCGCCAGCTCCCCCGTCTTGGAAACGCAGTCTGTTGGCGACGAGGGAGCAACGAGTAGCTCATCTCCCGCGGCTTCAGCTCCGAACGACGAGCTCGCCGAGTCCATGTGGGCTGCTGTGCGCGACCGTAGCCGCCAGAGTGACACTGAGAGCGCTCCCGCACTGGCGCAGCCGGTCCTTGCTGGCGAGCAGCCCCTTACTGGCGAGGAAGTTGAGCTTCCCGGTGAGATTACGCCTGAGGATGACATTGTCGGAGAGTCCGCTCCTGTGATCACCGGTCAGATCGAGACTGTCACTCTGGGCTCGCATACGACCACGATCCCGGTGATGACTGGAGAGATTCCCGTCATGACTCGAATCGACCCGACACCGACTCCTCGTGATGTGCTCGCTCATCGCGTGGAGGGCGAGGACGTTGAGGCGGAGTTCTTTGAAGAATTTGAAGATAGGGAAGAGGGTGAACCGCTCTTTGAGCCTCTCGATGAGACTTCTGTGCAGCGCCGCTCGCTCATAAACCCGAGTGTTGACCTTGATGAGCCTGAGCCTGAAGCCTCATGGCGTCCTCGTGAGGACATTGGCGAGCAGGCCGTCGAAGAGTTGGGAGCCTCAGCAGCCCCGCATTCTCTCGATGACGCGATTTTTGATGGTGCCTCTGTTCAGGCTGAGGTTCCTTCTCGGACGGGAGCCCACTGGGCGAGCCTCTTTGGGTATCTTCTGCTTGCGCCCCTGGCGTGGTTCCTCATCGCAGATTCGGGGGCTCGTCTGACGCTGAATGATGCTGGTTCCGTGGCGACGGGGAACTTCGCGCCCTTGCCTTTCCTTGAGCTCCTCGGCGGAATCCTGCTCGTTCTCTTCCTTTTCCTTCTGGCCCGTAAGTCCTCTTTGGGCCCGTGGTTCATTGGCGTGTTGACGACGCTTGTGGGACTGCCTTCGCTCATCGTTCCGGGTCTGACCGCCGAGTTCCTTCTGCCGTATTTGCGGATGCTGAGTTCCTCAAGCACGTTCGGCCAGAACCTGAGCCACCATGTGCAGGCTTCAGCCTATTCAGGTCGTCTTTTGCTGGCTGGTTTCGTGCTCATGGGGATTGGCTTTCTTTCCCATTCTGTACGTCGCATTGGCCGGAATGAGGAAGTGCTTCGTGCTGAGGTTGAAAGGATCAATCCTGCGGGGGCTCATTTCACTGCGCGTGCCCGTCGTCGCGCTGCGAAGGCCGCTGCCCGCTTCTGATTTTCCCCTGCTCTGATTGCTTCGACGTGCCGAATTTTCAACACTTTCGGCGCGTCGAAGCGTATGCGCACACCTTTGCGCATCTGAAGGGGCATAATATCCAGTGATCCATCACACCCCCTTTAGAGCGCGGGGGTCGTGACCCACGGCCCGGACGTCCCGGAGCCTTGAGAAGAACGGAGCCAACGCCTCATGATCGGCGACGGAAACTTCATCAGCCAGGTCCCGCTCTTCGGCGGCCTGGATGAGACTCAGCAGATTTCCCTTCAGCAGAAGATGGGGCATACGACCCTTCGACGCGGGGAGACCCTTTTTGACGAGGGCGACCTGGGTGATCGCCTGTACATTGTGACTGAGGGCAAGGTGAAGCTCGGTCACACCTCGAATGACGGACGTGAGTCTTTGCTCGCTGTCCTCGGCCCCGGCGAGATTATTGGTGAGCTCACTCTTTTCGATCCGGGCCCGCGTTCGACGACTGCGACCGCTGTTTCCCCGGTGTCTCTTTTGTACCTCGATCATGAGGATCTGATGGAGATTCTTGATACGAATCCGACTCTCGCGAAGCATATGCTCAAGGCTTTGGCTCAGCGTCTGCGCCGCACGAACGAGTCCCTTTCGGATCTTGTCTTCTCTGATGTTCCCGGTCGTGTTGCGAAGGCGCTGCTTGATCTTGCGGATCGTTTTGGTACTGCGACGGATAAGGGTGTGCATGTTCCCCATGACCTCACTCAGGAGGAACTTGCGCAGCTTGTTGGTGCTTCGCGGGAGACGGTGAATAAGTCGCTCGCAGACTTCGTTTCGCGCGGTTGGATTCGTCTTGAGGGCCGTGCGGTGACTTTGCTGGATGTTGATAGGCTTGCGCGTCGCGCGCGCTGATTCACTGCGGGGCCTTGGTTATTCTGGGACCTTCTGGTGTTGAGAAGTTGCCTGGGTGATTAAGAGGGTTAAGGGTCAAAATGTGTGTCTGGCTCGGCGTGTCGCGGGGGTTAGATTTGG
>ERZ773005.1342-NODE-1342-length-13107-cov-9.121054_pt1 | contig 13107 bp, 14 predicted proteins | sample MGYA00580666_ERZ773005 | MGnify/ENA primary metagenome ERZ773005 (study PRJEB29015, sample SAMEA2737999) | human oral metagenome | biome: human oral; feature: human-associated habitat; material: dental | place: China | collected 2061 ... | reverse complement strand
TGTTCTCTTTTTTGTAAGGAAAAAAATTTACGTCAAAGTAATTTTAAAGAAAAGTCTATGATATCTCATCCCAAATAGTAGTGAGCTTGTTAAAATTATGCTTGAAAAACAATATCAAATTATAGTAAAATATACTAAAGAATAATAATATAAAAGGAGGTATGAGTATGGAAAATTTATTAAGTGGTGTAGAAGATACATTATATATTCCTCTTGTAGCAAGAATATATGTGTCTGAAAAATTCCCGAAATTTTTTTATGATGAAAAAGCACTGTTTTTAAAGCAATATATTCCTAAGAATCTTATAGAAAAAAATGCTAATGAATATTTTCATATGGCAAGTGTGTGCAGACAAGATGTAATAGATAAAATGATAATAAAATTTCTTGAAGAAAACGAGCAAAGTAATGTTGTATTTTTAGGAGCCGGCTTAGAAACATCTTATAATCGTATTAATAATAAGACAGCTAAATTTTATCAAGTAGATTTACCTGATGTTATAGATATTAGAAAAAGAGTGCTTGGAAACTCAGAAAATGAAAAACTGATATTCGGAGATATGTTTGCTCTTGAATGGATAAAAGAAATAGATACTCAACTACCGACAATAATTGTTGTTTCAGGAGTATATCAATATTTTGATAAAGATAAAATTGTAGATATGATAAAAAAAATGAAGTCTATTTTTCCTAAAGGAGAATTGGTGTTTGATGCAACAAATTCTAAAGGGCTGGAAGTTGCGAATAAATATGTTAAAAAAACCGGAAATGTTAATGCTCAAATGTATTTTAGTATAGATAATCCTAATAAATTTGTAAAACTTACAGATACAAGACTGGTTGAATTTCAAGGTTTTTTTGAACGAGCATTAAAATCTTGTTCCGGTTTGAAAATAAAAACTAAAATATTTATGTATTTTGCAGATAAACTCCATAGGACATTTGTTGTTCATTTGAAGTTAAATTAGTATTAATTTTTTGCTTTAAAAATGAGATTATATCAAATAGGAGGATAATGTGAAATATTATGTTTATGGTATGGATTTTCGAGATTTTTTTCGAAAGATCTTTTTGCCTTGGATATTAAGTTTTATTATTGTTTTTTGCTTTGAAACTTTGCTGCTTTTTCGTTTTTTTGAATATTTTAAATCAAAGCAGCTTATTATTGGAATTTCTTTTTGGGTTATTGCACTACTGTTCGGAGTTTTTTTGACTTTAGAGGGAATAGCAATTTTATCTTTTTTTCAGTATTTTAATAGACATAGAATTAAATTATTTTGCTTAGGAGTATTTGAAAAAAAGATCGTAATTGAGAGTAATGGTGCAAAACAGGTTATTTTATTTGATGATATTTTAGAGGTTAAATATCATTCAGGTAGATATGCAGAAATACGAGGACTAAGAATAAAAGCTAATGAAATTAATATTGGAATTTCATGTCTAGGAGATAGACTTAATCTAAGTGAAAAAGAAGATGATGTTGAACAATTTGACCAATTTTTTAATACTTTTGAAGAGAAAACTGAACTTTTTCTTGAAGAGAACGGAAGTGAATATGGCAGAAATAATGAGTGTATTCGCTTAAAAAAAATTAAAAAATGAAATAAATAAATTGTAATCATGGAGGTAATATGAACAAAATTTTATTCCTAGGTATATTAATTTTATTTGGAGTAGTATTTTTATATTTAATGTTTAATCCACCAAGAGCAAAAAAATATAATTTAAAAAGGTTAAACTTAAATGATGATAATAACTTAAATTCTGAAATTCTTGGAAAAGAGCTGTTTGTAGCAAAAAGTAATAGAAAATTTATATTACCGACAGAATTTGAACTATGGACTGAAATTGTTCTTTTTGAAAATTGCATTGTATTTAAAAGAAATAATAAGGAAGAGAAGTTATATTTTTCTGAAATAAATGAGATAGAGCCAATGCTTATTAATTCATTTTTTGTAAAGGGTAAATATTTTGGTTATGTTTTTAAATGTAAAGACAATAGCAAAATTATTGTAAAAAGTAATGATATAGAAGACTTAGAATTATTTATGGAAAAACTTTTTGATCTTTTTCCTAAAGAAATGATAAGAGAAATTTAAAAGGAATTTGTCGATGTGTTTTTTTAACTTTATATGAAACTACAAGTGTCATAAAGCCGATATAGAAACATAGCTTAAAACTGGTATAATATAAGACAAAAATGAGATAAAACAAAAAGTTTGAGAAGGAAACTAAAATGAATCAATACTTGAAAGAAACTAAAATGCTGGATTTTTCAAATCCGAGTATTCAAAAATTAATAGAGATGAAATGTTGGAAAGAAAAAAATAAGTTTGACTGTATTAAAGCTATTTATAATTTCGTAAGAGATGAGATAGCATTTGGGTACAATGTGGATGATAGCATCTCTGCTTCTAAAGTTTTTAAGGATGGATATGGTCAATGCAATACAAAAGGAACTCTTTTTATGGCATTGCTTCGTGCCTGCAAAATTCCTTGCAGAATTCATGGATTTACCATAGATAAACAACTACAAAAAGGTGCAATGAGTGGATTTGTTTATAAAAATGCACCAAAGAATATATTTCACAGTTGGGTTGAAGTGTATTTTGAAGATAAATGGTATGAACTGGAGGCTTTTATACTGGATCAAAAATATTTATACAAGTTGCAGAAACGATTTGCAAACTGCACAGGATTTTTTTGCGGATATGGTGTTGCGGTAAAGGATTTTCAGCATCCAATAATTGATTTTGACAGAAATAACACATACATACAAAGCGAGGGAATAACTAAGGATTTTGGAGTATATGATTCTCCGGATGAATTATTGAAAAATCATCATCAGGAGTTATCAGGCATCAAGACTTTTTTATACAGACATTTGGGAAGACATTTGATGAATTGGAATGTAAAGAACATAAGAAATTCCTAAATCCCGGTTGTCACAACAATAACTAAATATAACTAATACAGGGACAGTAAACCAAAAAAGTTTACTGTTTTTTTGTCTTTGAAATTTTATAATATGACAAAAAATGTCAGGTTGTGATATAATAGTCATAGAAAATTTGAAGTATCAGTGAGGACAATATATCGAGATATTGATGTGATTAGCTCTGCTGGAATCCCGATTTATGCCACACAGGGAAAAGGTGGAGGAATAGAGATAGCAGATGATTTTGTATTAAAAAAATCTTTACTTTCTAAAAAAGAGCAGGAACAGATTTTAGTTGCATTAAAAGGTTTAGAGGGAATAAATAAACAATATGAAAATGAGCTTTTAACAAAATTGTCTGCCTTTTTCAAAATTAAAAATACAAATTGGATTGAAGTTGATTTTACAAATTGGCAAAGAGGTAATGAATATGACGAATTGTTTAATGATATAAAATCAGCAATTATAAATAAAAATATTATTAGATTTACATATTTTTCAAGCAATGAAAAAGAGACAAGTAGAGAAGTAAAGCCGATTAGACTCTTATTTAAGGGTTGGGATTGGTATGTTTATACCTTTTGTTTACTTCGAAACGAATTTCGATATTTTAAATTATCAAGGATTAGGGATTTAAAAATTCTTGATGAAAATTTTGAAGATAGTTATGAAGATGTTGTGCTAATAAAAGAAATGGAGTATAAGGATACTGTCCATGTTAAGTTAAAATTTGACAGGAAAGTAGCTTTTAGAGTTTATGATGAAATGGGAGATATTAAAGAAGATGAAGAAGGTAATTTATATGCAGAAATAGAGCTACCAAATGATTATAATCTTTATAATTATATTTTTTCTTTTGGAGAATCCGTAGAAGTTTTAGAGCCGATAGAAATTAGAAATAAAATTAGAGATATGATAAATAAAATGTCTAAAATATATAATATGACAAGAGGTGTCAGGTAATCTTTTGTATAATTAATATATAAGATACAAAGGAGGTTTACTATGAAATACGAATGGAAGAAAAATGAAAAATATTTATATGGTGTTAAACAAAAATCACAGTTAATCGAAGTTCCAATTGCATATTATATTATGATTAAGGGAGAGGGTAATCCAAATGAGAGCGACTTTTCCAATAGGGTTTCTGCTTTGTACTCTCTAGCATATGGAATAAAGATGTTATTTAAAAATATGAAAAAAGAAGAACTGGAATATTCTGATTTTACTGTATTTCCACTTGAGGGAATTTGGGAGAAATCAGATGATGAGGAATTTGATAAGAATAAATTGAAATATACAATTATGATTAAACAACCTTATTTTATTACAAAGGAAATTTTTGAGTTAGCTTTTGAAAAAGTGAAAAAGAAAAAGCCAAACGAATTATATGATGAAGTAAGTTTTGATTGTATTGAAAGTAAAAAGGCAATTCAGATTTTGCATATTGGTAGTTTTGATACAGAGATTGAGTCCTTTGAAAAATTGGATAATTTTGCAAATGAAATGAATTTAGAGAGAAGTGAAAAACTTCATACAGAAATATACTTAAATAATAAAAATCGAACTGCAGAAGATAAACTTAAAACAATATTAAGATACAATGTGAAATAAGGAGGCTTATTATGGCTAGACCAACTACTAAAGAAGATTTAATTATTAGCGCAAAAGAAAATTATGAAAAGTTAAATGAATTGATTTCTAAATTGTCAGAAAAAGAGCTGAATACTCCTTTTGACTTTTCTGCTGACGAAAAAAAGAAAGAAGCACATTGGAAAAGAGATAAAAATTTAAGAGATATTTTAATTCATCTATATGAATGGCATATGTTAATTTTAAATTGGGTAAATTCCAATCAAAATGGGGAAGAAAAGCCCTTTATACCAAAGCCTTATAATTGGAAAACCTATGGTGATATGAATGTAGAATTTTGGAAAAAACATCAAAATACACCTTTAGAAGAGGCAAAGAAAATGATTAATAAATCTCATAATGACGTTATAGCTTTGGCCGAAAAGTTTTCAAATGATGAATTGTTTTCTAAAAATATTTTTAAATGGGTTGGAGGGAGTACATTAGGTTCATATTTTGTAAGTGCCACTTCAAGTCATTATGATTGGGCGATTAAGAAACTTAAAGCACATCAAAAGAATTGTAAAATTAATTCTAAATAGAAAAGGGATTAGGATGCATTTTGTAAAAGTAAAGGGAATATTATCTTCAAAAAACGGAATGAATTTATTTCGTGGTTGCACACATGGTTGTATTTATTGCGATTCAAGAAGTAAATGTTATCAGATGAATCATAGTTTTGAAGATATTGAAGTAAAAGAAAATTCAATAGAGCTTTTGGAAGATAGACTTAAAAGAAAAAGAAAAAAATGTATGATTGGTATGGGGTCAATGACTGACCCCTACATTAATGAGGAACTTAAACTTAATTATACAAGAAAAGCATTAGAAACAATAAATAAATATGGTTTTGGACTTACACTTATTACAAAGTCATCAAATATAATTAGAGATTTGGATTTATTAAAAGAAATTAACTCCAAGACAAAATGTGTTGTGCAAATGACACTCACAACCTATGATGAAAGATTATGTAGGATAATTGAACCAAAAGGATTAACCTCTTAGGGACAGAGAAAATAAAAAACTTGGAAAGGAGGTAATTCTCATGTCAAATACAAAAAGAACAGGACAAACAGCCCTTTATGAGCGTTTAAGTCGAGATGATGAAATGCAGGGAGAAAGCAATTTCATCACTAATCAAAAGCAACTACTTGAAAGTTATGCGAAAAGAAACGGCTTTGTAAATATCTATCACTATACCGATGATGGAGTAAGCGGAACAACCTTTGATAGAGAGGGATTTCAAAAGATGATAAAAGCAGTAGAAGAAAACAAAGTATCTACTGTGATAGTAAAAGATATGAGTAGGTTTGGCAGAGATTACCTTAAAGTAGGCTTTTACACCGAAATACTTTTCAAAGAAAAGGGAGTAAGGTTTATCGCCATCAATAACGGAATAGATAGCGAAAAACAAGCAGAAAGCGACTTTACCCCATTTCTAAATATTATGAATGAATGGTATGCAAGAGATACCTCAAGAAAAATACAATCCATCTTTAGAGCAAGAATGGAAGAGGGTAAAAGAGTATCACCAAGCGTTCCATACGGCTATTATAGAAATCCTAAGAACAAACAGGAGTTACTTGTCGATAAAGAGAGTGCAAAGGTCGTAAAACGCATTTACAGGCTTGTAATAGAGGGATATGGAGTAACACATATAGCAGACATATTAACCAAAGATAAAGTCCTTATTCCGTCAGCCTATGCCCAAATACATTACCCCGAAAATAACCATAGCTCAAAGAAAAGAGGAATAGAAGACCCGTATTTTTGGACACCGACCACAGTAGGTTATATCTTAGAAAAAAGAGAATATATGGGTCATACTGTACTTGGTAAAACAATATGCCTTGATTACAAAACTAAGAAACGCAGAAAGGCAAAAGAAGATGAACTCATTATCTTCAAAAACACCCATAAAGCCATCATTGACGAAGAAACATGGAATAACGCTCAAAGGTTAAGAAAAACAGTGAGAAGAAGTCCAAAGTACGGAACAACCTCACACCCCTTTACAGGACTTTTAATCTGTGCAGATTGTGGAGGTAAATTAAGTTACAGAGAGCCGGCAGAATATAAAGAAAAGAAATATGATTGTGATTATTGCTTTGTATGTCAACATTACAGACACAGAAAAGGCTCTTGCAGTATGCACTACATCAAGGTAAAAACAGTGAATGAAATTCTCCTAAAATCAATCAAAGAAATCACAGATTTTGCAAAAGAAGAAAAGCAAGAATTTCTAAAAGTGATGAACAAATTATCCGATGAAAAAAGGGAAGAAAAGTATCAAGATGATAAAACGAAATTAGAAAAATTATCTTCAAGAAATGAAGAACTAACAACCCTTATTACAAAGCTATATGAAGACCATGCACTTGGAAAAATTCCCGCAAAACACTTTGATAGATTATTTAATATCTATGACACGGAGCAACAAGAATTAGAAAAGCAAATACAGTATTTTGAAGATGAAATAGAAAGCTATCATCAGAGAAAAGTTGACACCGATAAATTCCTAAAGATGATAGAAAAATATACCGATATTGAAGAACTGACAGTCCCAATGATAAATGAGTATATAGAAAAAGTTGTAGTCCATGAAGCCACAGGGGGAAGAAAAGGAAAAGATAGAAAACAACAAGTTGATGTGTATTTTAACTTTATAGGCAACTGTCAAGTACCACAAAAAGCCGATATAGAAAAAATGGCTTAAAAATGGTATAATATTGTTAATTATTTAGAGAGAAAAATTAGAATTTGTACACAGGATGGATTAGACTAATGAATATACATGAATTTGGAAAAGGTAATGAACAAGCAATTCTGCTGATACATCCTTCTGTTGTAAGATGGGATTATTTTGAACATTTAATTCCGCTTCTCAAAAACAAATATCATCTGATTATTCCGGCTCTTCCCGGATATGATTCTGAGGATGAAAGTGACTTTACAAGCATTGAGAAGATCGCTGCCGAATTGAATGAGTGGCTTCAGGCTGAAGAGATTGCCGAATTGTATGCAGTATATGGGTGCTCGATGGGCGGCTCCGTTGCTTTAATGGTAACGCTTGGACAACTTATTCCAATCAGACACTGCATTATGGACGGAGGCATTACACCATATCAGCTACCATGGCTTGTCACACGCTTTATCGCCTTGAGAGACTATCTCATGATGATGCTGGGCAGGACAGGTGGAGTGCGCTTGCTTGAGAAGGCTTTTGCTACCGATGAATATTCGAAGGAAGATCTTCAATATGTTGCAGATGTTTTGAAGTGCTCCAGTAGAAAAACGTTATGGAGAACTTTTGACTCATGCAACAACTATAAGATTCCACAGCCCATTCCGAAGGTCGATACGCAAATGCATTACTGGTATGCCGATGGCGAAGAAAAGGAGCGAAAACTTGATATCGCCTACATGAATCAGCATTTTCCGCAAACAGAATTCAAGGTTTTGCCTAAACTGGGGCATGCAGGTCTTGTTTTACTGAAACCGGATTTATTTGTGACAATGATAAACGAATTGTTTTGAGACAGACAAATTGCAGTTTGTCGAAGTAAAACAATTAAATACAAGCTATAACATAGCAGTTCACGAAACAGTAAATCAAATCGGTTTACTGTTTTTTTTATTGCTCAAAATTAGAAAGAGAGGAAAAGAGAAAATGAAAAATATAGATAAAAAAATCTTAATGGCGGAAGAAGAAATCAAGCAGTTACAAAACAAAAGAAAGAAACTCATCAGTCAGCAGAAACAGGAAGAGCGAAAGAAAAGAGATAGACGACTTTATGAAAAAGGAGCAGTCTTTGAAAGTATCTTTACCGAGAGTAAGGATTTTACCAAAGATGAATTTTATCAGCTCATCACATTTCCAAATATCAAAGAAGCAATCAATCAAAAAATCTTAAAAATCATAGATAAGCGAGAAGAAAGAGAAAAGAAAAATACAGAACCACGAGAGCAAGAAGCGGGCTGACGTTATATTGAAATAGCATTGTATCTCCTTTCGATATCACATAATGATTGCTATTTTACCATTAAAAATGATTGTTTTTCCCTTTAGATGAAAATGATACATCATTTTAAAAAGGTGACATCTTTTATATAAAAGCTCTTAATCCAAATGAAAATAAGTTTTCTCTTCCCTCTTCTTTTTGGTAAAATAGAAGAAAAAACAAGGAGCAACTTATAACCGATGCGCGATAACCATTTACACACCCATTTTTCCTATGATTCCGACGCTAGCTTTGAGGACTACCTGACGGGGAAATCATCACAACCGAGCACTACGACCTGTCCAACTCCTACACCCAGCAGGATGATGTACCTGATTATGAGGCTTATTCTAAGGAAATAGTCGAGCTTAATGCGAAATACGGCAACCGCATCAAGCGAGGCATTGAAATTGGCTATTACCAGCCCCGTGAAGCGGACATTCTCAACTTCCTAGCTGACAAGGACTATGATTTGAAATTACTCTCTGTCCATCACAACGGGGTCAATGATTATCTGGATGATGAAGAAGCGCTATGGCTTTAATCTATGTGGATCGAGACAATGAAGGCAAGGGAACACTCAAACGTTCTAGGAAGAAATCCTTTGACTGGTATAAGGAAGTCATCGCGACTAATAGAGCATCTGTGAAATAGAAAAGCTGGAGTGTTCCAGCTTTTAGTATTGAAAATTTTAATCACTTGATGGCTCTGGTGCAAAATAGTACCCAGACATTTTGTATAGTTTAACATCCATAATTAACACTTTAGTTGATTGTTGGAGATTGCAATAGACAAAATATTGTTTATTTCATCAGGTATTCTTTTGAATTTGAAAAACAAATAACCTTGAACGTCGCTGATACGTTGCGCATTTATTGCAAGAGCAGTGTCAGTTAAAGGCACTGTTCTCCCTAGACTCTGTTTGACTTTCCGTTGACTTCCGTCTTTTTCCTTGTTACACTAAGGATAAAAGATTTCATTAGAAATGGAAGAAATATGGCAAATATTTTAATCATAGAAGACAATAACGATATTCATGAACTTTTAAAAGATTTGTTTCAAGCTGAACATAGAGTCTATTCAGCTTATTCTGGAACAGAAGGATTGCTTGTATTTGCACAGCAGAAGATTGATTTGGTGCTGCTGGATATTATGTTACCGGGAAAAAATGGTGATCAAGTCTTAGCAGAAATTCGCAAAAGCAGTCAGATTCCAGTGGTCATGCTGACTGCTTTAGGTGAGAAATCACTGGTCAGTCAATATCTGTTAAATGGTGCCAATGACTATATTGTTAAACCGTTCAATCTGGATGAAGTTTTTGCACGTGTGACGGTGCAGCTGCGAAGCCACTTTTCACGAGATCAAATAGATGAGATACAGCGAGTTAAAAATATCCGCCTTTTACCAGATACATTTGAAGTAGTTAAGGGAGACAATCGAGTTCGTTTAGGGAGAAAAGAGTATCAAATCTTGCAAACGTTGCTTTGTCATCCTAAGAAAATTTACACAAAAGAAGAATTATTTGAATTGGTTTGGGAAGAACCCTACCTGCCGGGAGATAATACACTGAACACTCACCTTAGCAATCTTCGTAAAAAATTAGCCCAACTAGATCCGACTGAAGAATACATTGAAACGATCTGGGGCTTAGGTGTGAGAATTAAGGAGGATTAAGAATGCTGGTTTGGATACTAGTTGCATTAATCAGTCTGCTTGGACTCTTGCTATTGCGTTATCATATTGCAGTACGTAATCTTTCACAACAGATTCGTGAGAAACGAGAAACTGGTAGTCAGATACGCTTAACACCTCAATATCATGGTCAAACAATGATTGAGGTGGCAAATGAAGTGGAAAAGCTCTTTCAAGAAGTAGAACAAACACGTTTTATTGCTCGCCAGGAGAAGAAAACTTTGGATATGGCTATTAGCAATATTGCTCACGATATTCGCACACCCTTGACCATCGCTAGCGGTTATACCCAACAGCTTATGAAGGAAAAAGAAGAGAATGAACAATTATTGAAAATTGCGACCAATCTATCTGTTGTTTCCAATCGTTTGGAAGCCCTTATGGAATATCGCCGACTTATGGAAGGGGCTGTTCGACCGCAGTTTCGACAAATAGATATTTCTAAACTGATAACAAACCAAATGCTTTCTTTTTATGATGCTTTTCAAGAAGAAGGAATTGACTTACAGGTGAATTTGCAAGAAGGGTTAGTGCTAGAGACAGATCCAGAAATTTTGGAACGAATTGTCCAAAATATGTTAAGTAATGTCCTCAAGCATGGCAAAGAAACAGCTCAGATATCTTTGACACGTACAGATAGGTCTATTCTTTTAAGCGTAAAAAACGTTGTTCGCCAACCCATTCAATATTTGGAAAAATTAACCAACCGTTTTTATTCTGAGAATCTCTCAAATGCAGAAGAATCCTCTGGCTTAGGGCTTTATATCACCCAGCAGTTGGTGGAAATCCTGCAAGGGCAGCTAGAAATGAAGGCAGAGGATGTATGGTTTGAGTTGCTTATTCGTTTGTAAGGGCTTGATACAGAAAGGCGGTGGGGCAGAACTAAAAATTGACTATTTTTAACTTCGCTTTCTTGTTTCTAGGTTCAGGTTTAAAAGGTCTCCCAGGCCTTTTAAATAGTCCCAGTCTTGTGAGGTAGTGGATAAAGAAAACGAAGTTTTTGTCAAATAAATTTTTGGGAATCGAAAAGACAACTAAAAAATGAAAGTAACTTGCTTCGAAAGCCTGATCTGCAACCTCAACAGCCATTGGCTGTTGAGCAATCAGTGACCATGCTAAGAACTTTCGATCATAATAAAACGAGGCTAGGATCTTTCTCCCAGCCTTTTTGTATGCTATAAATCTTTTCTTTTAAATACTTGTAAACCACTAAATGCAAAGAAAAGTGTGATGAGAAGGGCAATTGTTATGGTTTTGAAGACCATATCTTGCTTAGAGACCATGTCAAAATAGAATTGCATGTCCAAGTATTTCAACCAATCAACATCTGGATAAAAGATAGTTGGCAGGCTTAGCAAGGAAACGCCGACAAAATAGGTGAAAATAGCAGCTATAATAGAGTTAGTAGCATATAATGTGAATGAAACAAGACTAACCCAAGCAAAGGCACAGATAAATTGGACGCCAATCATAATGAGAAAATTCGAAAGGAAATGTTTTGGTGCTGTTCCAATGCCATTGATGAGTGTAGCTGGAATAAATGCAGAATAGGTTAGAATCAATTGAAACAAGATGAGACTAGCCAGAACAAAGAATTTAGATAAATAGAATTCTGTTCGTGAGATACCGCTAGTAATAGAATTTTTATATAATTTTTGAGTAAGATCAATTCCAATTAATAAAACAACAAGGATGATAATAAAAATAATGGTATTACTAAAATTACCAGAAGTTTTAGTGATGGCTTCAAAACCAGTCCAACCACTCTTCTTCTCCAATGCGTTTAAAGCTTTTGTGTCTGTATGTACCCCTACATTCCCCATAACACCATAGAGCACACCGGATAATAATGTGATGATAAAGAAGAACTCCGTAATCCAAAAACCCTTTGAGCGAAAGAAACGATAAAAGTCTGCTTGAATAGTATGAATCATGATAAACCTCCCTCTATTTTACCAAATCTGTAAAGTATTTTTCTAAGTCTTGGCGTGCATAGTAGATTTCGTTGATAGCAATATCCATCTTTCCTAATTCTTGAATGATAGTGTTAATCTCATGCGAATGAGTAAAAATGTGTATCTCATCTGTTGCATTCACGACTTTCAGACGGTAGCCCAGATGATCGTGGAGTATGTTGCTTGCCTTGGCGAGATTATTTGTTTTCAAAACAATATAATCTTCACTTTCTTCTTCAAACTCTGCTTTAGTAATTTCTTTGATGAGTTTCCCATTTTCGATGATTCCGAATTTTGTAGCGACTAAATAAAGTTCACTTAAAATATGGCTAGAGATAATGAAAGTCATATCCAATTCGTCATTGAGCTGCTGCACCAGTTGTCGGAATTCTTTGATTCCGACAGGATCAAGTCCGTTGATTGGTTCATCTAAAATCATCAAATCTGGTTTTGACAGAAGCGCAATAGCGATGCCTAAACGCTGTTTCATTCCAAGAGAAAAATCTCGAAATTTTTTCTTACCAGTATTGGTTAGGCCGACATAAGAGAGAGTTTCTTGGATAACCTTATCTGCATTGGGAATATGTCGTATTTTGCAGCAATAGTTTAAATTTTCATAAGCGGTCAGGTGGGCATAAGCCGCTGGAGATTCAATGACAGAACCGACTCGCTTGAGTGCATGTGTCCATTCAGATTTGGTGGAAGAACCAAAGAGAGCAATCGTACCACTATTTGGCTGAATCAGCTGGGTAATCACTTTGATGAGTGTTGTCTTACCAGCTCCATTTTTCCCAATTAGACCGTAAATTTCTCCTTGTTTCACAGTAAGACTAACATCATCTAGAGCCAGCTGTTGACCAAATCTCTTACTGATGTGTTTCACATT
>ERZ773005.1336-NODE-1336-length-13166-cov-61.324079_pt1 | contig 13166 bp, 18 predicted proteins | sample MGYA00580666_ERZ773005 | MGnify/ENA primary metagenome ERZ773005 (study PRJEB29015, sample SAMEA2737999) | human oral metagenome | biome: human oral; feature: human-associated habitat; material: dental | place: China | collected 2061 ... | reverse complement strand
GGCGCTCAAGCAGGGCGTGCTGCCGCTGCTGGCCGTCGTGTGCGTCGGGATCGCGTTCCTGTGAGAGCGGGGGAGGGGCGCGGTGCGGAACCGCGGGCCGACCCGGGCGGGGTGAAGGCGGCCGGGCCGCCTCCCTCTCCCGGAGCTATTCGGCTTCCAGAGCCCTCGTCATCCGCGTGAAATGCGCCGGGTCCGCCGTTCTGAAGTAGTCGAACCAGGCATCGAGCACGTCCTTGCCGTACAGCTCCAACTCCTCGAGGATCAGCTTGGCCCACAGGAGGGAGCCGGCCGAGCCCGCGGTGATGACGTTTCGGTCCGCGGTGGCGGGCGTTCCCTCGTACAGGTCATTGCCCCGGTACGCGGTGATCGCAGCGAGGAGTTCTGGTGCATTGCTCGTGTGTCTGCGGTTGTTGAGCAGACCCCTACTGGCGAGGCCGAGGGTGGCGCCGCATATTGCCGCGACGATTCCTCCCCCGGCCAGTACGGCTTCTGCAAGGTCGAGGGCGGCGTGCCTGTCCTCCGAGAGCCACGTGTCCCCGCCGATCAGGACGAACGCGTCGATGCCCTCCGCATCAGTCTCCGCGAGGGTCTCGTCGGGGATGATCCTCATTCCGCCCGCCGTGGTCACGGCATCGCGCGCATCAGCTGCGAAGCTCATGGTGCAAACTGGCGTCGGGGTCGCTCCTTGGAGCGAGACGCCATGCAGCAGATAGCCGTGCTCCCAGTCGGCCATGGTGTCCTGGACGTACATGCAGATGTGCTTCATCGAGCAGTCCTCCCCCTCCGTTCTCCTCGGACCGAGGCCCGAGGTCGACACCGACGGCCTTCTTCAGGTTCGCGCCGTCGGTTCTCCTCTTCGTCCCCACGGGTCGAGGAGCTTGGTCACCCGGCCGGACGTGACTCGGGCCGCCGTGTGTGAGTGGGGTGCTCGACTGGGCGAGCCGGTGATCCTGCCCCGTCTTCCCAGGTGGGCCCGTTCCCAGTTGGTCTCGGTGATCGTGCTTGCACAAGGGTAGTGCTGCGGATCCTTCTGGTCGACGGAGCGGTTCCTCTGCTGGCCCGGTGGGGCGATGCAGCTCGGCGGATCCGGCAGGACACGAAAAATGTCAGTGGTGCCCGCGAGCATGGCGTGTATGAAAGAAACGTGCCCTCGCGCAGTCAGCGTTGACAGCTGTGTGCGTCGTTCTGCGCTCGGACGCTCCTCCGCCGGAAGGTCGCGGGGGAGCCAGCTTCGAGGGCGCTTGGCCAGTGAGAAAGGGAAGACCATGACGGAGCTCACGCTCAGCACCTTGCAGGAGAAGCTGTCGGACACGGAGTGGGCGGCTGCCCGCATCACTGCCGCATATCAGCCCAGCGGGGGGCCCGGAAGTCGGGTGTTCCCTCCGACATTCCCCGCCACTCGCGATGAAGAGCGCCGGGGTGAAGCCGCCACCGGCGGAAGTCGGGTGTTCCCTCCGACATTCCCCACCACGGAAACAGACCCTTCGCCATACCTGATGGAGGAACGAGTGCGTGATCGTGATGGCGAGGTCCGCAGGGCGACTGTCCTGGACCAGGTGCCTGCACAGGCGAACAGGTGCGAAGAAGCAGAGGCCCTGGCATGGCGCCAAGGTGTTGTGCGCATGCCGATGCTTCGGCTCGTTCACAGGGGCGCGTCGAGTTTCGAGCTCACAGGGCTCGATGCGCCGCACCGGGCGTTCGACGCCTACTGGCGCGACTCGATGCTCGACGGGGCGAAGTTCGACAGCACCGAGATCGGACAGGCCCTGCTGAACTCCTCGTTGACGGATGCGACGGCGCTGCTCGAATACGACCCCGGCACGCTCGTCTACGGCGGCTGGAACAGCCACCGGAAGGGAAGGCAGGCCAAGTTCCCGCGGATCTACAGCAGCGAGATGATCGGCTGGGATCCCGTGGTGGGCGTCCGCAGGGCGGGGCGCATGGACCCGGCGAACCTCACCGGGTCGCGCACGGGCGAGGGCGACGAGTGGTCGTACTCGCCCGTGACAGACAAGAAGGAGGACACCAAGCTGAGTGAGATCGGGCACGGCAACATCGCCCCGAGTACCACGCACGGCGGCGTCACGATCACCGAGGCGACTCGCACCGCCGTTCTCAGCCTGACCGCCACCCGCCGCATCCGGTTCGGCTCCCTCGACCGCGCCGCCGTCGATGCCGCCCACGTCCTGCTCGCCGCCTTCGGGCTGCTGGGTGACCGGCTCGCCTTCGGGCAGGCGGGTCTGTGGCTGCGCAGCGGCTGCGATCTGGTGACGCAGTCCGAGACACTGGAGTGGATCGGCCGTGGCGGAACGACGGAGCAGTTCGCCCTGTCCCCGCACGGAGCCGTTCAGCTCTACGACGAGGCGCTCCGCGCGGCCCAGGCGGCCGGGGTGCCATTGCACCTGGAAACCGTGGAACTCACCCCGTCCGAGCCCTTGGCCGAGGCCCTCGACTTCAGCCTGACCAAGGCCGAGTCGGCAGGGGAATGACATGCCCATCCGTCTGGACATCACGCTGCTGAGCGGGCGTTATGACGCCGGCGGCGGGGATGACCCCCATGCGGCGGAGTGGCCGCCGCACCCGGCCAGGGTCTTCTCGGCCCTGCGGGCAGTGGCGGCCGATGACGAGTTGGCTCCGCTGGCCGAGCTGGAGCGGCTCTCGCCTCCCCTGATCCATGCCTCTGTGGCTGGGGCATACCGCGCCAGAGGCTATGTGGTGACGAACGCCCGGAAGAAGAAGGGCACGCATCAGAATCACCCTGCTCGAACCGCCGGTTTCCGCCAGCGCTCCGGCAGCCTTCCCTACGATGCCCGCGTCCAGTTCGACTGGCCTGACGGTGATGCGCTGTCCGACGGTTCCCTGGCCTGCCTCGACAGGCTGGCCCGCCGGGTGCCGTACCTCGGACGATCGACGTCCCCGGCCATCCTCATCTTCAGCCGGGTGAGGGATCCGGAACCGCTGCCCGGGCTGACCACCTACGAACCGGTGGAAGGGCCCGGGACGGCGAGCATCAGAGTCCCCTACCCCGGCTACCTCGACGAACTCGACGCACTCCACGAGGCGGACCAGCCCGCCTGGCAGGCCGCCGGGGCACGGTCCCGACGCTCCTACCGGGAGGCGGGCGCCGAGGAAGAGGCTCCGGGCCGGCAACCCGTCGAATCCCCTTACCCCGACCTGGTCGTCCTCAGGTTCGTCGGCCGGCGTCCGCCGGGGAGCCTCGTCGGGCGTTTCACGGAGGCACTCCGTCGGAAGGTGATGGGTCAGACCGAGGAGCCGTTGCCGCCGGCCCTGCACGGCCACGGCCTTCCCGGGGCGCCGCACGTCGCCTACCTCGGGCTCCCGTTCGCCGGCTACGAGCATGCTGACGGGCAACTGATGGCCCTCGCCGTGGCCATCCCCGGTCTGGAACGGACCGAGCGGCGGCGCATCCTGCGAGGCATCCTCGGCAATGATCCGAATCACAGCGTGTCACTCTACGTGCCTGGTATCCACGGGAGCTTCGAGCTGCAGTACTCCCCGAACGACCCGCTGCCCCGAAGCGCCACCGTCACGCGGTGGACAGGGCCCTCACACACCTGGGTGTCGGTGACGCCCCTGGTGCTGGACCGCTACCCGAAGGACCGCGACCTGGCCTCGGCCGCCACCACGTCCCTCATCCAGGCGGGCCTCCCGGCGCCCCGCGAGGTCGAGCTGAGCAAGCAGCCGATGACCCAGGGGGCCATCCGATTGAGACCCGATGAACTGCCGAAGCGCTGCCGCGGGCGTCTCTACACCCATGCCCGCGTCATGTTCGACCAGCCGGTGAAGGGGCCGGTTCTCGCCGGCGCCGGCCGCTACTTCGGGGTCGGGCTCTTCGCCCCGGAGAAGGAGGGAGAGCAACGATGAACGTCGGGGACTTTGATTCGTTCATGCGCCAGGTGCACGGCCACCCGCCCTTCCCCTGGCAATCCCAGGTGGTGACCGAGGCCGTCGAAAGGGGGGCATGGCCCGCGCTCGTCGACGCACCGACGGGTCTGGGCAAGACCTCGATGCTGGACATCGCCGTCTTCCTGCTGGCCATGAGCGCAGGCGGCGAGGCGCCGGTTGGCCTGGGGCGCCGCCGGATCTACATGGTGGTGGATCGGAGGATCGTCGTCGACCAGGCGGAGCAGCACGGCCGGCTCATCGCCGATGCCCTGGATGAGGCGGAGCGAGGGACGATCTGCTGGGAGACCGCCGAGCGACTACGGAGCCTTTCGTCCGCTCGTGAAGGCGATCCTGCACTGCGCGTGGTGAAGATGCGCGGGGGCACGACGTGGGACGCGGCGTGGCTGTCGCGCCCCGATCTTCCAGCCATCGTCACCGGCACCGTTGACCAGGTGGGGAGTCGACTGTTCTTCCGCGGCTACGGGGTCAGTGCTCGGCGGCGTCCCATCGACGCTGCTCTGGTGGGAACGGATTCGGTCATCATGATCGATGAGGCGCACCTCGCTCAGGCCTTCACGGCGGCGTTGGCGTCGGCCTCGGAGCTGGATTCCAGTGAGGTCCTCGGTCTTCCGAGCACGTCGATCGTCCACCTGAGTGCCACAGCAGTCGAGCAGTCCGATGGGTGGAGTGCCCAGTTCGACGAGGAGGCTCATCGTCTCAACGTGACGGCGGATCGGCGGCTGCGGGCCGCCAAGACGCTCAGTTTCGTCGATTCCAGCGAGAAGACGATCGTCAAGGAGGTGGCTGGGCGGGCTGCTGAGCTGGCGAGCAGGCCCGGGGCACGGGTGCTGGTCGTGTGCAACACGGTCAACCGGGCACGTGAGGTGCACGACGCTTTGATCTCTAGGAAGAAGCCATCCTGCGTCGCCGAGACAATGCTGCTCATGGGCAGGTCACGTCCGCTGGATCGCGAGCGGATCGCCGAGCGAGTCACCGAACTGTTCGGAGCCGAACGTGAGCAGACGCCGGTGTCGGTCATCCTCGTTGCGACCCAGACCATCGAGGTGGGCATCGACCTCGACGCCACCGACATGGTCACCGAGACCGCTGCGTGGGACGCCTTGGTGCAATGGTTCGGACGGGTGAACCGGCGCGGAGACTTCTCGGACGCCACGGTGACGGTCGTCGAGGACAATGCCGAGAAACCTCCGGTTTACGGTCAGGCCAAGAGCAGAACGGCCGCATTCCTGCGTGCTGCTGCCTGCGATGGGCTCGATGTGTCACCGCTGGCCCTGCGACACGTGGATGTGCCCAGCGGCCTGACCGCTGAGCCCCCACTTCTGCCGGTGCTCCTTCCGGCGCAACTCGATGCGTGGGCTCGCACCGGTCCCGCTCCCTCGAACGATCCGCCGCTCGATCCCTACCTGCACGGCATCAAGAAGGCCACCGCCCAGGTCACCGTCGCGTGGCGAGACGGCTTGGTCGATGCCATGGGAGAACTGCTGTCGGCCCGGGAGGCGGGTGCCGCTGTCGATGCGCTGCCCGTTCGCAGCGAGGAGTGCGCCGAGCTCTCCTTGCGGGCGGTGAGGGACTGGCTTCTCAACAAGAAGCCGTCGGTCATGGCGGACGTCGACGAATTCGGCGACATCCCCTTCAGCGAGGGCGAGTCAGACGCTCGGGTGCTTCGTCGCGCGGCCGATGCCGACTGGCAGTGGGTCGCGGCCGCGGCCCTGCGGCCTGGGGACGCCATTGTCGTGCCCAGCCGTTACGGCGGTCTTGACCGGTTCGGATGGAACCCGGTGGATCACGAGAGCGTCAGGGACGTTGCCGAACTAGCGTCTTTGCGCCGTGGGCGTGCCGTGCTCCGACTCGACCCCGGGCTCGGCGACCGATTGGGGCTGGAATCCCCGCCGGCACTGGCGGAATCGAGAGCAGCCTGGTTGAACGCCGAGGACCCGGCAGAGCGCGAAGAAGTAGCGCAGCACCTGGTCGAGACCGTCCGTGAATGGCTCAGCGGTGAGATCGTCCCCGCTGACGGCAGCCCCTGGACCGCGGAAGACCTCACCGACCTGCGGAAGGCCCTCTCCCAAGGGGCTGTGGTCTTTGACGGCGACGACGCTTCGACTCCCCCGCTTCTCCACACGTCATCGCCCCGAAAGGCATGGCAGGGCGTGGACGAAGGGACTCCTGCTGACAGCTCCAGTTTGAATCGGCGAGTGAGCCTGGCCGACCACTTGAAGGCGGTTGCTGCTCGCAGCGGGCAGATCGCTGACAATCTCGGTCTGCCGCAGGAACTGAGCCGCGTCATTGTTGATGCCGCACGCTGGCATGATCTGGGGAAGGTCGACCGGCGGTTCCAAGCCATGCTCTTCGGTGGCAGTGAGATCGCTGCCGAGCTGGCCGAGGAACCGCTGGCCAAATCGGGAATGCCCCAAGACGACAGGGCTCAACGCCTTCGTGCCCTACGGCTCAGCGGCCTTCCCAGGGGTGCCAGACACGAGGCATGGTCCGAGACCATCGTCGCAGCGCACTTGCAGAGCCTGGAGGAGCCCTACCCGGGCGATGAGGACCTGCTGCGCCATCTGGTTGCCAGCCACCACGGCCATGACCGGCCCCTGCTGCCACCCGTCGACGACCCGGGAACGCACACCGTGGACGCCGACGTGGAAGACGTCCACGTCCACGTCTCACTTCCCACTGGAGTCCGGTTGGCAGACGCCGACAGATTCGTTGAACTCAACGCCAGATACGGCAGGTGGGGTCTCGCCCTGCTGGAGACCATTGTGCGGTGCGCAGACATGACTGTTTCATCGGAGGGATCATGAATGACGTCAAATTCCCCGCTCTGGTAGGTGACTCGCCACTCGCCATCCTTGCCGCCATCGGCACTCTTCGGCTGATCCGCGACTTCGTTGATGATCATGCCCTGCTGTCTTGGGACGCCGCGGACCGTGCGCCGGTGCTTCACTCCTCGATGCCGTCGGTCGACGACATCGTGGCCCGACTTGCCCAGATCATTGAGTCGATGCCTGAGGGTGTGGTAGTGCCCGGTGGTCCTCCAGGATTTCCTCCCCCGGGGGCGGCGCCAGATCGTCTGCGCTTGGAACTGGGCGAGCTACGACATTTTACCGGTATGCTCTGCAGGGATCAGTCCTCGGCTCCAACAGTGCGGGCATGGATTTCAGGTCTGGTAACGGACCTCGTTGTCGATCCTTCGGGACGTGGGGCGATAAGCCAATACGCTGCGCCTTCAGGGAAGCAGTCTATGGCCACAATGCTGCAGAAGCCATTGGAACTGGTGCGCGATACTCCGGACTACCTGCGTCAGGCTTTGGTCGGCTGGCGACGTGTTTCGGGGGTCACTGGTGAGTACTTGGATCACAGGGCTAATTGGGATAGCAGTGAGGACGGTCGTGGAAAAGCGGAGATGCGCGGTGTCCCGGGAGCAACGTGGTTGGCATTGATGTCATACCCCTTGTGGATCACGACTGCCGCTGGTCCGCGCGTGCGGACCAGCGGTTGGCACACGGTGAGTGAAGAGCGCCGCCATGAGGAGGAGCTCAGACTTCCTCTGTGGGGCGAACCGCTGGGGCCCGCGGCTGTCAAGGCGCTCGTTGAACATCCTGTGCTTGAGGGGGACTGGGATGACATCGACCAGAACGCACTCCGGACGTTGGGTGTGATCCATGTGTGCAGAGCCCACCGCCGCAAGGCGGAGGGCGGTAAGTCTGCTGGCGTCCTGGTGCCGCTGCCATGAGTACCGTCAGACCCGACCTTCCGGGTTTGCCTGAGACGCTTCCGGCCCGCATGCTGAACGAGTTCGTGTACTGTCCCAGACTGTTCCACTTGGAATGGGTTCAACAGGAGTTCGCAACCAGTGATGATGTCGAGGAGGGCCGCTACCTGCATCGCGTCGTCGACCAGGAGACGGGGAATCTTCCCGACGAGTCCGAGGCGTTGGCCGGGAGGGCTGCCAGATCAGTCTCGCTGTCATCGCAGCGGCTCGGCATGGCCACGCGGATGGACTTGGTGGAGGATGGCGGCGACGGTACTGTCGTGCCGGTCGACTACAAGAAGGGCCATCCTGACAAGAACGGTGAGGCTTGGCCGAGCGATCGTGTGCAGGTACTGGTCCAAGCGCTGCTGCTCCAAGAGGCCGGTTATGTCGTCGAGCGGGCCGAGATCTGGTATGCCGAGACCCGGCAACGCGTGCACATCATGGTGGACGATGCCGCGCTGAAGGAGATCACCGATACCGTGAAGCGGGCATGGGAGGTGGCAGCCGACCCCGTGGCGCCACCGCCTCTGCATGACAGCCCGAGGTGCCCGCGGTGCTCGCTGGTGGGGATCTGTCTTCCTGACGAGCTGGAATCTCTGCGCGTTCCTCCTGCGCAACGGCGTCCACTGAAGCGTCTGATGGCGCCGGTTCTGGAGGGTCGTCCCGTGTACGTGACCGTGCAAGGAGCTGTCATCGGCGTTCGCCATGAGCGGCTGGAGATTCGTCTCAAGAGTGAGTTGGAAGTCAGCTATCGGTTGATCGACATCAGCCAGGTCTGCGTCTTCGGGAATGTGACGGTATCGGCTCAAGCCGTGCGGGCACTGATGTCACGAGACATTCCAGTGCTGTGGTTCAGCTACGGGGGATGGTTCTCTGGAATTGCTGAAGGGCTGCCGGGGAAGAACGTCGATCTCAGGATCGCGCAGTTCTGCGCCACGGAGCTGAGAAGACTGGAGATTTCCCGTCGAATGATTTCCGGGAAGATTCGTAATAGTCGCACAATGCTGCGCCGTAATTCTCGCGGTGTGGTCGACGATGTCGGGGGTCAGCTGAAGTCGTTGGCTCTTCAAGCCATGCAGGCTGACTCTCCTCAGCGGCTGCTGGGAATCGAAGGTACTGCGGCACGTCTCTACTTCGAGAACTTTATTTCGCTTCTCGGTGAGAACGTGCGAATTGATGTTTCCGGTTTCAGTGAGGGTGGACGCACCAGGCGTCCTCCCGGGGATCCAGTGAATGCGCTTCTATCGTTCTGTTATTCTCTGCTCATCAAGGATTTGACGGTGACGCTTGAGGCGGTTGGCTTTGATCCTTATTATGGCATGTTCCACAGGCCTCGGTTCGGGCGTCCTGCTCTGGCTCTGGACTTGGCGGAAGAATTCAGGTCTTTGATCGCTGAGAGCGTTGTGCTGCAGGTGCTGAACAATGGTGAGGTCGGTCCTCGGGATTTCAAGTTCCGCGCCGGAGGGTGCATGCTTGAGGCTGATGGCCGCAAGGCCGTCCTGAGGGCCTATGAGCGGCGGCTCGACCAAGAGGTGACCCATCCACAGTTCGGGTACAAAGCGTCGTATCGGCGTGTCATGGACATCCAGGCCCGGATGCTGGGTGCGGTCATGCTCGGAGAGCTCGATCAGTACACGGCGATGATGACCAGATGAGGACGAACAGAAGAAGATACCTGATCGCCTATGATATTCGTGATCCGGCGCGACTTCGTCGAATCTGCAAGTTGATGGAGGCCAACGGTGAACGTCTCCAGTACTCTGTTTTCGTTTGCGACTTGAACAGGACTGAACTCATTCATCTGCGTGCGGATGGTGAGGATATCATGAACTTGGCTGTGGACTCGGTGGTGATCGTCGACTTGGGTGACCCCAGCGGGGACCGGTTCACGTTCGTCGGACACCGCAGGCAGCTCCCCACGAGAGGATCCCAGATTGTCTAGCGAGCGCTCTGGTGCCGATTGGGTCACCCGACAGTGCTCGCGCCCTAGTCAGGGCTGGTTCTTGTCTACCCTGCCGGCGCTCCCTCCCATCGGCTGGGGGTGCCGAGTGGCAGTCCTCGCAAGAGTGTGCAACACTGGTAGCCAACGGCACCGAAGCAAGCGAGCCGTATTCCCGGTCTTCATGACCGGGCTCCAATTGAGGCCGGGGTGACCTCAACCTGCATGCTCCAATCATATCCGAGTATTCCCGGTCTTCATGACCGGGCTCCAATTGAGGCAGGGCAAGCGGGTTGTCGCGGGGCTGCAAAGCCTCGTATTCCCGGTCTTCATGACCGGGCTCCATTGAGGCTCCCACTGCCGGCGCAGCACGCGCTCGGCGCCGACGGTATTCCCGGTCTTCATGACCGGGCTCCATTGAGGCAGCTCGGCTGGGGTGTACTCGCGGGCGGCGCGGTCGGTATTCCCGGTCTTCATGACCGGGCTCCATTGAGGCATCTCGTCGTCGCCGGGCAGCCGGGACGAGAGTTTGGTATTCCCGGTCTTCATGACCGGGCTCCATTGAGGCACGCCGATGTCCTCCAGCCGGGCGACGGCGCCGGCGTATTCCCGGTCTTCATGACCGGGCTCCATTGAGGCACGTCGGTCGTCTGGGACTCCCACAGAGACACACCGTATTCCCGGTCTTCATGACCGGGCTCCATTGAGGCGCGGGCAGCTCCGTCCAGCGGCACCTGTAGCCGCAAGTATTCCCGGTCTTCATGACCGGGCTCCATTGAGGCGCCATGTTCTGCTGTGTCTTGAGGAAGAGCAGCTGGTATTCCCGGTCTTCATGACCGGGCTCCATTGAGGCGCATACGGGGCGCCGATGCCGCCATCACTCGTGCTAGTATTCCCGGTCTTCATGACCGGGCTCCATTGAGGCACGGTGATGTCGTACGTCTGGACGATCCTTGCCAGATGTATTCCCGGTCTTCATGACCGGGCTCCATTGAGGCCGGTGTATCATCCGGTGGATGCGGAGGACATATTCGCGTATTCCCGGTCTTCATGACCGGGCTCCATTGAGGCTGCCCGAAGGAGACGGCCCCGACACGGACCATGGAGGTATTCCCGGTCTTCATGACCGGGCTCCATTGAGGCTTGTTGGTGTTGAATATGACGTCGACGCCATCCGGGTATTCCCGGTCTTCATGACCGGGCTCCATTGAGGCATGCAGTGGGGGCCTGTGCGAACAGGCCCTCTTGGAGGTATTCCCGGTCTTCATGACCGGGCTCCATTGAGGCGACCGGATCATGCCGAGGTTGCCGTCATCGTCGATGTATTCCCGGTCTTCATGACCGGGCTCCATTGAGGCAGCTTGACATCCGACACACCCAAAATGGTGCCGACGTATTCCCGGTCTTCATGACCGGGCTCCATTGAGGCGTGAAGCTCGTCCCCAACCGTCCGAGGAAGTCCACGTATTCCCGGTCTTCATGACCGGGCTCCATTGAGGCCCTGAGCGACTGGTCTCACAGTATGTGCGGGGCCACGTATTCCCGGTCTTCATGACCGGGCTCCATTGAGGCTTGACACACGAGCAAGCAGTGCACAAGTGTTGTAAGTATTCCCGGTCTTCATGACCGGGCTCCATTGAGGCGAGTGACGTGTAGGCCTCGGCGGGCTAGGACGCCGCGCGTATTCCCGGTCTTCATGACCGGGCTCCATTGAGGCCCGTTCTTCGAGACACCATGCCGGACCGCAACCCATGTATTCCCGGTCTTCATGACCGGGCTCCATTGAGGCGTGTCGAGCTTCGAAAGAAGATACACAGCTCCAGCAAGTATTCCCGGTCTTCATGACCGGGCTCCATTGAGGCTGATCGGTAGTGAACGCACCACCGAGATTCTTCCCGGTATTCCCGGTCTTCATGACCGGGCTCCATTGAGGCCACGTGTTGACCATTAGAATCAAACTCAAACGTGGAAGTATTCCCGGTCTTCATGACCGGGCTCCATTGAGGCTCGTTCCAGTCGGTCACGAACGTCTGCGGAATGCACGTATTCCCGGTCTTCATGACCGGGCTCCATTGAGGCGTGAGATCCGGGGACACGAAATAAGCGGTCCCCAGGTATTCCCGGTCTTCATGACCGGGCTCCATTGAGGCGCTCTCGAGGTGAAGCGCAGCAGTCGGGCATCCCACGTATTCCCGGTCTTCATGACCGGGCTCCATTGAGGCGAGTCATTGATCCCGATTCGCAGGCCCTCTCCCAGGTATTCCCGGTCTTCATGACCGGGCTCCATTGAGGCGCGCTTCGCGGGGGCGCGGCTGGCGCCTGTACTCCAGTATTCCCGGTCTTCATGACCGGGCTCCATTGAGGCAAGTAGTAGGTGTCGATGAACTTGCCACCCTCGAGAGTATTCCCGGTCTTCATGACCGGGCTCCATTGAGGCTCGTACATTCTCTGAAGGGACTCGACTTCAGCACACGTATTCCCGGTCTTCATGACCGGGCTCCATTGAGGCGCGGACTCGGTGGCCGCGTCCTGCTCCACGATCCTGGTATTCCCGGTCTTCATGACCGGGCTCCATTGAGGCCTGCGCCAGGTGATCTCGCAGAACACGGTGGCGTCGGTATTCCCGGTCTTCATGACCGGGCTCCATTGAGGCGGTCAGGGCGCACATCCAGTCGGTCTCCTGCGCGGACGTATTCCCGGTCTTCATGACCGGGCTCCATTGAGGCACGCAGATTCTTCTGGCGCCTGACGAGGCCCGACAAGTATTCCCGGTCTTCATGACCGGGCTCCATTGAGGCGAGGTCGAGGCCAGCATGTGTGCGGACGCCGTTGACGTATTCCCGGTCTTCATGACCGGGCTCCATTGAGGCATCCTGTTGCGGACGTAGCTCATGTCGAGCACCCAGGTATTCCCGGTCTTCATGACCGGGCTCCATTGAGGCGATCTGGTCACCGCTGCGCAGGGCGATCGTGTGCACGGTATTCCCGGTCTTCATGACCGGGCTCCATTGAGGCAACGTGGAGTTGTCGAAGCTCGTCCCGAGCCTGCCCGTATTCCCGGTCTTCATGACCGGGCTCCATTGAGGCGATCAGGGGGGTATCGCTCCTTGCGACGACTCCAAGTATTCCCGGTCTTCATGACCGGGCTCCATTGAGGCTGCGTTTTGAATGTTTTTTTCACGAGGCGTATAAGTATTCCCGGTCTTCATGACCGGGCTCCATTGAGGCGCGTCGACGATCGCCTGCCTGATCTGGGCGATCTGCGTATTCCCGGTCTTCATGACCGGGCTCCATTGAGGCGAGCCGGTCTTCTTCGATGAGGATGGACGGGCAGCGGTATTCCCGGTCTTCATGACCGGGCTCCATTGAGGCTTCCCGATCCTCGACAACTCGACGCGCAGCGGAGCCGGGTATTCCCGGTCTTCATGACCGGGCTCCATTGAGGCAGGTCCTTCTCGTACTTCGAGTCATTCAGCGTCCAAGTCCAAGTATTCCCGGTCTTCATGACCGGGCTCCATTGAGGCATGAGCTTTCGGCGATTTC
>ERZ773005.1335-NODE-1335-length-13168-cov-6.005720_pt1 | contig 13168 bp, 15 predicted proteins | sample MGYA00580666_ERZ773005 | MGnify/ENA primary metagenome ERZ773005 (study PRJEB29015, sample SAMEA2737999) | human oral metagenome | biome: human oral; feature: human-associated habitat; material: dental | place: China | collected 2061 ... | reverse complement strand
TTTATGTCAAGAAAAGTCGTGATATTTTACGTGAAAGTGCTGATTTAATCAATAAGACAGTTGAAGATTACCTCGCAAAGGATAATTTTGATTGGGGCGAATTGAAGGGGGCTGTACGTGACAATCTTGCGAAATACCTCTTTGAGCAAACGAAACGTCGGCCAGCCATTTTACCAGTTGTAATGGAAGTGCGTTAAGATCGCTGGAGGCATTTGTCAAGATAGTAACAAAAATAATGGGGTCAGGACACTTGTTCCAACCCCTTTCTTACATTCATATGTAGATATAAAAAGGAGACAACATGGCATTTTTTGAAATTGAATATCATTCTACAGTATTAGAAATGGAGCGTCGTGTCAATGTCATCTATCCTGATGCAGACGCGGTAGAGCCAAGTCGGATGACAGACACCGATATTCCCGTTCTTTATCTTTTGCATGGTATGGGTGGAAATGAAAATTCTTGGCGGAAGCGGACAAATATTGAGCGTCTATTACGCCATACAAATTTAATTGTAATTATGCCATCAACAGATCTTGCTTGGTACACGAATACTACTTATGGATTAAAATACTATGATGCTATAGCCAAAGAACTGCCTGAAGTCATGCAACGTTTCTTTCCAAATATGAGTCGAAAACGTGAAAAAACATTTATCGCTGGTTTATCTATGGGAGGTTATGGGGCTTATAAAATAGCATTGACAACAGATCAATTCTCTTATGCGGGGTCCTTCTCAGGTGCCATTGGAATCGGTTTGGATGATGTGAATATAGAGGACCTTCCTGGAGGAACACTCAACTATTGGCAAGGTGTGTTTGGTGATTTGAAAGCAGCTGGTGTTGAGCAACATTTTCTAACAACGATGGCAAAGAAGTCAGATAAAAGAACTAAATTCTATGCTTGGTGTGGAGAGCAAGATTTTCTCTATCAAGCAAATGAAATAGCCGTCAAAAAATTACGCGAGTGTGGTTTAGATATTACGTATCATCATGCTCCAGGGAAGCACGAGTGGTATTATTGGGAAAAACAATTAGAAAAATTTCTTAGATGGTTGCCAATTGGTTTTGAAGTAGAGGAACGCCTATCCTAAGTGTGTGATATCTTTGGGTCTTATATTTGACAGGGAATGATTTTTAGAGATTTGTTATTTCTATTATGCTCTATCTATTTTAAGAATTTTTTAAGTGAATCTCATTATACTTACTCTTTATATTTTAAATTAGGAGGGCGAGAATGAGGTTTGTATTTGGAATGTTTTCAGCGTTTTTGCGCTTGATGTGGCGTTTGGTTTATACCATTGCCTTGGTAGCACTTCTTTTTGTAGGAAGCTTGTATATCATGAGTCCTTCTAAAACGAATTTTGTTACAATTCTTCAGCAAGATGTGCGACAACTTTATCGTTATATAAATGGGCAAGATCGTCAACGAAGCGTTGGGCAACATGTGAAAGATATTACCAAGCAATTATCAGACAATCATGTTCACCAATCTGGTGTTCGGTGGGATAAAGCAAGTGCTACGGTGTATATAGATACAAAAAATTCAACGCTTCGCTTGGCTTATCAGGAAGCCATTCATGCTTGGAATAAAACAGGTGCATTCACTTTTCAGATAGTAGATGATAAAAAGAAGGCGAATATTGTGGCTACGGAGATGAATAATGCTACTGTGAATGCAGCTGGTGAAGCAGAATCACAAACAAATTTGTTGACTAAATGTTTCACAACTGTAATTGTTCGTTTAAATCGTTATTATCTATTAAACAGTCAATACGGCTACTCTTATGAACGAATCGTAAACACAGCAGAACATGAATTGGGACATGCGATTGGATTAGAACACAATGAAGAAAAATCTGTCATGCAATCCTCTGGTTCATTTTATAGTATTCAAGCAGTGGACGTTCAAACAGTAAAGGAGTTGTATCAATCATAAAATGTTAAAAAATATATTTAAAGTCATTAGATATTTCCCAGAGCAAGTTTTTTTGTTTCTCTTTAATTCTAGTATTTTTGCATGGTTATGGAAAAGTGGCTCTGATATTGCAAATCGTATTGGAGTGACAGCTGCATGGCGAGAACATATTCCAGCTCCTATCCAAAGTTTTTTTGGCGAAAACAGTCAGGCAGTTCAAGGCTTTTTCAATCATTCAGCCGTTATGTGGTTGATTGGTTCTATGATGATCCTTTGGGTGATTCGTTTTGTAAAAGGAATCATCAAATTAGTACTTTTTGTTTTGATTGTTCTATTAGGTGTTTACCTTGTGATGCAAAATCAAGAAATTTTACATACTTTTAGATGAAATGCGGTTTATCTTGACCGCATTTTTACTTTCTAGAATGGTAGTTGAGCTATGAATTTGCTATAATAGGTTTATGATTATTTTACAAGCAAGCAAGATTGAGCGCTCTTTTGCAGGGGAGCTTCTTTTTGACAATATTAACCTGCAGGTGGATGAGGGTGATCGGATTGCTCTCGTCGGTAAAAATGGAGCTGGGAAGTCAACTCTGCTCAAGATTTTGGTGGGCGAGGAAGAGCCTACTTCTGGCCAAATCAATAAAAAACGAGATCTTTCCCTGTCCTATCTGGCTCAGGATAGCCGCTTTGAGTCGGAGAATACCATCTATGACGAGATGCTGCTGGTCTTTGATGGCCTGCGTCAGCAGGACAAGAGGTTGCGTCAGATGGAGCTGTCTATGGGGGATTTGACTGGGACGGATCTGGAAAAACTGATGACAGATTATGACCGCTTGTCAGAGGATTTCCGTCAGGCAGGCGGCTTTACCTATGAGGCAGATATTCGTGCGATTCTTAATGGTTTCAAGTTTGATGAGTCCATGTGGCAGATGAAGATAGAGGAGCTTTCGGGCGGGCAGAATACTCGGCTGGCTCTTGCGAAAATGCTACTGGAAAAGCCGGATTTATTGGTACTCGATGAGCCGACTAACCACTTAGATATAGAGACGATTGCTTGGCTAGAGAACTACTTGAGCAACTATAGCGGGGCTCTCATCATCGTCAGTCACGACCGTTATTTTCTAGACAAGGTAGCTACTGTGACGCTGGACTTGACCCAGCATTCGCTGGATCGCTATGTGGGAAATTACTCTAGTTTTGTTCAGCAAAAGGAGCAGAAACTCTTGACAGAGGCCAAGAATTATGAAAAGCAGCAGAAGGAAATTGCTGCTTTGGAGGATTTTGTTAATCGCAATCTAGTTCGGGCATCTACAACCAAGCGCGCTCAATCCAGACGCAAACAGCTAGAAAAAATGGAGCGTCTTGACAAGCCAGACAGAGGCAGTCGTTCTGCTAATATGACCTTTCGCTCGGCTAAGCCTTCTGGAAATGTCGTTCTGACTGTAGAAGATGCGGCTATCGGTTATGATAACCAAGTGTTATCCGAGCCTATCAATCTGGATATTCGCAAATTTAACGCAGTAGCTATTGTTGGACCAAATGGTATTGGCAAAACAACTCTTATCAAGTCCATTGTGGGACAAATTCCTTTTATCCGTGGTCAGGAGCATCTGGGGGCAAATGTGGAGCTGGGCTACTATGACCAGACTCAAAGCCGATTGACACCGAGCAATTCAGTCTTAGACGAGCTTTGGAATGATTTTAAACTAACGCCAGAAGTGGAAATTCGCAATCGTCTGGGTGCCTTTCTCTTTTCAGGCGATGATGTCAAAAAGTCTGTCAGCATGCTGTCAGGTGGGGAACGAGCACGGCTTTTACTGGCTAAGCTGTCTATGGAAAACAAGAATTTCCTGGTGTTGGACGAGCCAACCAACCACCTAGATATTGATAGCAAAGAGGTGCTGGAGAATGCCTTGATTGACTTTGACGGCACTCTGCTCTTTGTCAGTCATGACCGCTACTTTATCAACCGCGTGGCCACTCAGATCATCGAACTTTCTGAAACAGGATCCACTCTGTATCTGGGTGATTATGACTACTATCTGGAGAAAAAGGCAGAGCAGGAAGCTTTGCGTGAGGAGATGGAGCAGGTTGATTCTGACAAGCCTGCCCCTGCCAATGACTATCAGCTTCAAAAGGAAAACCAGAAAGAACAGCGCCGGCTGGCCCGCCGCCTAGAACAACTGGAAACACAAATCGAGGACTTGGACAGCCAGATCAGTCAGCTTCAGGAAGCCATGCAGGCAACCAATGACGCCAGTGAACTCATGGAGAGCCAGCAGCAAATCGACCAGCTGACCGCCGCCCAAGAAGAAGCCATGTTAGAATGGGAAGAACTGGCGGAGAAGGTGTGAGAAGGAAAAAGAACCTGTGTAAGAATGCCTAGTTTCTGTGAGAAATGAGCTTCTTAGAGCTTACAGGAAAAATTAAATTGATATTCAATGTGGTTCAGTTATCGTATTACTAAAGATTTTGATGACTGAATCGTTTTATTTAAGAAAAATAGGAGAAAATGATGGATTTTGTAATAATTTTTATTGTCTTAATGCTAGTAATTTTTGCTTTCGTAGGTTGGATAGTTTATTGGGCGATTAGTCATTCCGCTAAAAAGAATAAAGTATACCAAGCCTTCGCTTCCGAGCACAGCTATCAATTTGACAAAGCACAAGGTAATGACTATTACAGAGACTATTCCAAGCAAAAAACAAGTAATGATCTCACACTAAAACTTTCCCAGAATCCGTATGTAGAAAAATATGCTCATTTTAGTCATTATCCATTTGGTCGTGGAAATATGGTAAAAGTTGCCTATGTAATTTCAGGTAGTTACAATGGTTCTCAATTTCGGGCTTTCACCTATCATTTTGAGGGGAATGCAATTGAGAATTCTGGTCCCGGTGGTGTTTTCAGCATTGTTATGATTCAGTGCCCGGATGAACCAAAAGGTCAGCTTTCAGAGCAAATGTTTTATGAAAATGGAATGCTCTGTGAATACCTTCGAGAAAATTTGAATGTAGAAACGATTCACGAGAGAATTGAGAAATTGGCTTATATTGCAAACGCAAAATGAGTCTTCCTGGTTTTCAATCCAGAGATTTGGTAATAGGAAGTATATAGTTAAGTAGAAAGAGGCTAGAATGTTTTTTATAAGATGTCGTATGTTTTTTAATCAATTTGGCGATAAAGCTATTTATTTTGATCGTAAGACCCATGAAGTTTTAGAAGCTCCAAAGAGTAAACTATTAGATACAGAGAAATCGAGCAGGATGAATCGGCATATTCCTCTATTAGTTGTTTTCTTTATGTTTAGCGGGGGTGGTCTTACTTCCTTCTTTAGTCTATTTTTACAAGGAACTTATAGCATGACTGCTTTTTGGAGTGTTATTCTTATCTGGATAGCAGAGTTTGCTTTTGTCACTCTCCTTGTAGAACGAGCCTTGTATAGAAATGTTAATAAAGCTCAAGTGACTACCCAAACGGTTTGTCTGACGACTATGATTTATCCGGATGACGAAAATCAAGACGAAGAGGAAAAGACGGAAAAAGGTTTTAGTAAAGGTGCTTTTTTATATTTTAATGCACTCTTATTTACTGCTCCTGCAGTTGGTTTCTACTATGTCTATGATTTTATTTCCCGCTTTAAAGACTTGTTGGGGCAACCGATTGGAGGAGAGATTTTTAAGATTATATTTGCAGGTCTTTTGTTGGGAGTTGCTTTTGTTGTGTTCAATCAAAATAATTTCGTTAGAATCTTGAAATTGTCACAACGGTTTGAGGAGGGGAAAATTAGTGTGATATGTAGAGCTGATGACGATCCAGATGTCTATCTAGAAGTGAGCGTCGGACCGGATGGAGCTATTTTGACAAAAGAGCTACATGATTATAAAGCTGGGGCTTAGCTGATTTGAAATTAAATAAAAGTGAGTGAAGTAGTAGAGATTATAAAGTTTGGTAACAGAACTTCAATAAGTAATTAGAAAGAGGTTAGAATGTTTTTTAGAAGACGTCGTCGAGTATTTATTGGCGAATGTGATGGTCAGGCGGTCTACTATGACCAGCAGACTGGAGAGGCTTTAGCAGCTCCCAAAAGTTTCCTACTCAATACTGAAGGAGCACGTAAGACCAATGCCTATATTCCTGAATTGGTGATTCTATTGATAGCAGGTGGACCTGCGGTCTTCGGATTCTTTTCAGCCTTGTCCATTGGTGTCTATAACTGGACCAGTTTGACCTATATCCTACTATTTTGGTTGGCTGAGTTTCTGTTGATGGTCGCTATTCTTGAGCGAGGGCTTTATAAAAATGTTCGCAAGGCTCAGCCGACAACAGAGAAGGTGTTTTATTATGCGGCTTCCCATAATTTGATGGTGGGTGACGAGAATTTTGACCCAGCTAAATCATCTTCAACAATCTATCGAATTGCTCGCTACATAATAATTGCTGCTGTTATATATTTAGTATGTGTTTTTTACGGCTATACTCAAAAGTTTGGTCAGCCTATTGAGACCAATTACGATTTTTGGATAGCTGGATTTATGTTCTATATACCCTTTTTGTTTTATAACCAAAACAACCCTGTTCGTTTTGTAAAGATTATGAAGCTGTACAGTCAAGGGAAAATCTTGTTCAAGAAAGAACCGGAGAGCGAAACTTGTAACTAAGTGTTAGATAAAACAGTCGATCGCAGAAGGTAAGTGTTATATCTTTAACAAAGCGAGGAGTAGCTGCTGCGACAGTTGCTGTTTTGTGACACAATTTGTTGCCTATCCTCAAATGGAAGATTCTCAAGGATATGAGCCTTTCTGCCAGATGAAATTTGGAGATTAAAAATGAAAAAAATCAGTATTTTCGGTGCAGACTTTGAACGAAGTAAGAAAATTGTAACGAACGGAAAGTTTGCCTTAACCGCCGGTATGCCAAATCCTATTCATATGGGGATCATCAATCGCCTCTTTACAGTTATTATTGTTGGATTTTTCTTTTCTGGGATTCTAATTTATGGTGTTTTAATGGGGATGCCTGAGTTGATAGGTGCAGATAGTGATATTCATTATATTTCGGTTGAGGCAGGAATGTTAATTCATAACATAAGTTCCTTTTTAAAGCCCTTCAATCTTAGTATTTATTTACTATTTCTTGTAGGGCTGATTCCTGTTTTTTGGCCCAAGAAACGCTTGAGCAGTCAGTTATGGACCTACTTTCCTTTCTATACAGCTGGGTTAACTTGTGCTTTTATATCGATACTTTACTTTGCCAGTGCAGTAGCTTACGATGCTTATACAGTGGTGGGATTCTGGTTTCAGTTCGTCTTAGGAATCGTTCTCTTTTTCTGGATTATTATGAATAGTATCCAGAATCTGAAAAGGAGACTGAACGATGAAGAAGAAAAGTCAATTCTTAAGAAAGTGATGATGATTACAGTCGGAACGATGGTAGTTCTCTTTCCGGTATCACTGGTCTATCATCTAATGAATCAACTACCGGTCCTTTGGTATTTTTATATTTTGGGATTATTTTTAGTGGTTTGGTTTGTCATTAGCGGTTATTTTATAGCTTTTATGATGAATGTGCATATTTTTCAAGCCTATTATATCCACAAGTACCCAGAAGAGTATAAATCCTACTTAAAGATTTCAGACCGAGAATGGTACAGCAAACGATATTATAAAAAGCTGGTCAAAAGTGGCAAGCTAGAAGAAGAAACAACACAAGAGAATGGAGAAGAAAATGAGTAAAAAATTATTGCTTTTAGGAAGTGATGTAAATAAAGAACTAGATCGAAATATTAAGTCTAAAAAGCTAATATGGAGCTGTCCATTGTGAAAAAGATAAGATTATTATTTGCTGTTGATAATGGGATGGGAACTAATTTAAAAGGAACAGGCTTAGCTGCAGAGTACTATTTTTTATCAGGAGATATTGTTTGGAGAAGGCTCGATAAGGAAAAAATAGGGAATCACCAAAACATAGCTAAGAAAATTGGCAGATTAACTTGGATGTCTTCGCCATTTTTGATTGTCCCGATTATGGCTTTTATCGCTGGTTATTCTGATAATTACATTGTTCCTCAAAAAGAGTTCGGTCTTTTTTCTTTTCTGTTACCGATGATCTTAGGAATTTGGTTGTTTATACTTTTTGAATTATGGATGGTTTCAATTAGAAATACTTATCCTTTGATTGAAGCTCCTAGTAGTACTGTTCAGAAAGAATATTTTAAAGTTATACACGATATCACTTTAAAGCATAATGATGTTTTGAAACAGATAAAAACACCCTATCTTGCAAATATTTTAGTAGTCTCGTTTATTGTTTTTGCAGTCATTCCTTTTGTTTACTGGTTTTATTTTATGCCGAGTACAATCATAGAGTTTATAATAAAATTAACTGTACTTGCCATATTGCTTTCTTTGATTCCCAATATTATATGGAACGGTATAGTTAAAACTGCTATAAATAATAAAATTTTAGATAAATTAAATTATGAATTGGAGAATAAAAATGGAAAATAATAGCCCTATTTTACCAATTGGTTCGATTGTCGTAACTAAGGAAGGAACAATCCCTTTAATGATTGTAAGTAGAGCAGCACTATTTCAGAATAATAATGGACAAGTTGGTTACTTTGATTATTCAGCAGTCCCTTATCCATCAGGTATCACTGATGGCGAGGAATTTGCATTTTTTAATAGAGAAGATGTTGAAACTATTATTTATGTAGGTTATATCAACTCTGATGAGCAATTATTTTCTGAGAATTATGACAAGCTGGTTTCGGAATCTGGATATCAACGATTAAATTTATAAAAAAGCTCTAGTATTGGAGCTAATATGCTTACTTAGGAGATTATATGCCTGTTTGTATAATCGCAAAATATAGTGGTTAGGTACTCAAAGATATTGTGTTAAAATACTAACTATTGTGATTTGTGTAAGTTGTCATAGTTTAATAGGGTGTTTCTTAATATTGCTTTCTGATCCAGATGATCGGGAGTATATAGATTATTTAGCCAGCATCTATCCCTATGGTCTAAGGTTAGATGTAGACCCTTTGTTTATACCGAGTTATTTGATTTCACGGGTTATTCAAGAAGGTTATAGTGATAGTCTAGATCAAACCTATGTGGACCAGCAGTATCGTAGAGATTACTTTCAGCATAATATCCTTTCTATGGCTCATAGTATCGAAGGAGAAGATAGATGAAAATCGATATGAAAGAGGTTTATGAACAGAAGACAGCCTTGTCTAATTCAAAAACCTCGATTGATGCTCAGCTCAAGACAGCTAAGACCTCTTTTGTGAATTTGGTACATTCAGAAAGTCTCAAAGGAGATGTTAAGGGAGCAATCAATGCAAAAATTACGAATCACCAAGTCCCGCTATTGACAAATTTTTCGAATGCCTTAGCGGTTCTCTTAGCTCAGTACGAGAAGACTATTAAGCAATTTCAATCAACGGTATCAGAGAATGCGGTGGATGCGATTATTGATACGGAATATCTGCAGGGGCTTTTGGATGGTTTTTCTGGTTTGTCTATGAACATTAGTGTTGTGAATCGCGAGACAGAAAGGATTTATAGCTCTATCTCTGACATTATCAGTCTGACGAATCCAGATGCTAGTACAATTACGACACCTTTGTCAGAAGGTAAGAAGATCTTAACAGATACCAAGACGAATATGGCTAGCTTCAATGGCTGGAAGCGAGGAGATGAGTATAGCAAGCTCTTGCAAGTCCAAACAAGTGCTTTGAAAGGCTTGGAGGCAGCAGGCAAGAGTTCCTTTACGTCGAAAGAAGCAAAAGCGTTTTATAATAACAATGAATTTTTGGGTGAGGTAGAGGAAGTTACTAGTGCTGTGTCAAGTTCGACACCAGTGGAACTGTTAGGATTGATTTCTAAGACCATTAATAAATATATGGACAAGCAAGATGCAGAGGCTTGGAGTTATTGGAACAATAAAATTGGTACTGTAGGGAATATAGTTAGTCCAGTAGGTGGAGAAATTGCAGGTGGAAAATGGAGTATTGGAACATTAGATATATATAAAGGTGTTCGATATGCAAGTTCGGTATTTAGAAAATCAAGAAATAATCCTGTAAGTTTTCTTAATGGTACTGTCTTCTCGCGTGGTGGAGCTCAAATTTCTGATTTTAAAATATTAGGTAAATCACCCTTTAAGAATGAAAGTAAATTAGGTAAATTTTTTAGTAAGTTTCCATCTTATGAACATGGTACGATAAATCGTGATTTAAATATGATGAGTGAGAATGCTAGTTCGTTTTCTGCAATGACTAAGGTTGGGAAATTCTTTAAAATTGCAGGTTGGACTGGAACTGCTATAGATGTAGTTTCTAATATTTCAGATTTGAAATCGAAAGGTTTCAGTAATGAACAAACAGCAGTAATCACAGCTCGAAGAACAGCTGTTGATATGGCGAGCTCAGCAGTTGGGTCGAATTTAGGTAGACTAGCGGGAGCAGCTATAGGCCAAGTTGTTTGTCCTATTCCTGGTGTAGGAGCTGCATTGGGAGCTGTGGCTGGTTCAATAATCGGTTCTGCTGTAGGTAGTTGGGCCGGAAGTGCTATAAATAAAGAACTAGATCGGAATATTAAACCTAAAAAGCAAGGATGGAGCTGGCCGTGGTAAAAAAAATAAGATTATTATTTGCTGTAGATAATGGTATGGGCACTAATTTAAAAGGAACAGGCTTAGCTGCAGAGTATTATCCTTTTTCAAGAGATATTGTTTGGAGAAAAATTGATAAGGAAAGTATACGGAATCACCAAAAGAGAGCCAAGAAAATTAGCAGATTAACTTGGATGTCTTCGCCGCTTTTGATTGTACCGATTATGGCTTTTATCGCTGGTTATTCTGATAATTACATTGTTCCTCAAAAAGAGTTCGGTCTTTTTTCTTTTCTGTTACCGATGATCTTAGGAATTTGGTTGTTTATACTTTTTGAATTATGGATGGTTTCAATTAGAAATACTTATCCTTTGATTGAAGCTCCTAGTAGTACTGTCCAGAAAGAATATTTTGAAGTTATACACGATATAACTTTAAAACATAATGATGTTTTGAAACAGATAAAAACACCTTATCTTGCAAACATTTTAGTAGTGTTGTTTATTGTCTTTGCAGTTATTCCTTTTGTTTATTGGTTTTATTTTATGCCAAGTACAATTATAGAGTTTATAATAAAATTAGTTGTACTTGCTATACTACTTTCTTTGGTTCCAAATATTATATGGAATGGCATAGTCAAAACTGTTATAAATAATAAAATTTTAGATAAATTAAATTATGAATTGGAGAATGAAAATGGAAAATAATAACCCTATTTTACCAATTGGTTCGGTTGTCATAAACCAGTCTAGACTTATCCATACAATGTTAGTAACTATACTTGACTAACAAACGGCTTTCAGAGATACAGAGACTAAATTTTTTGAGGTAGAAAATGAGTGAAAAAAATATAGTTTTAGGACCAGAAGAATTAAACAAGAACTATTTTCAATCACTAGGTGCGACACGAGCTTCCGTTGGGATGCTTGGTTTGGCCTGGTCCGGTATATTTGTCTTAAGTATTGCCTTGTCGCATGTGTATTATTTTATAAAAGATCAACTCAAATTGAATCCCTTTTCTAATCTTATATTCCTATTTTTTTGTGTATACTTTCTTTTTATGACGATATGTCAAATTGTTTCTTTCAATCAAAAATTGATTTATAGGCATCAATTTTTTGGCACAGCCATGCTTTTTGCAATGATTAATGGATTACTTCTGTCATTAGTTTTAACGGATTATGTTATTGTTGTACTCACTAATAATTTATTGAGAAATTCTTTTATATATACCATTATTTTTGGGCTTAGTTCTCTGATTCTATTTTTGGGTTTAATCCTTTATAATGTAAGATGGCTAAAGAAACAATTAGAAACAGGCTTTTCCGAGCAACGGACTAATGCCAACTATGTTGCTGCTTCGAGTGTCTATAGTAAACCCTCTATTTGGATAATTCTAGGAGCTACCTTGCTTGGCGGAATGATGGTTGGTTTGATAACCGGCTATTATAAGCAAATATTAGGTATTTTTGGTAATCTAGTGTTTATATCAGCTTTCTCGAGACTCATTGTTGAAGTCGGATATTTACTTAAGTTGAGAGCGAAAGATAAGACTTATTGGGAAGAAGTACCAGAAGAATTATATAATCAGAGCATTTTTAAAACTTTAGATTTCAAAAAGACTAAGCCCCGTTTGATTGCAGAGGTTATTTTATTTCTTGGTATTATTGCTTGTTTGCAATTATTGCATATAGATGCTGAAAATAGTCCGATTTGGCTAATATGGTTTATAAGAATTTTTGGCTATACGATTGTCTTGGATGCTACGGGGAGTTTTATTTATTATCAGTTTAAAAAGAGGAAGAAAAGAAAGTGCTGAGAACTATATCAACCTGACTTGTTTTAATTGTTGGTATATAGAGAGGAAAGGATGAAGGATGTTTTTTAGGAAAGTTATTTATATAGGGGAAAGTGATGGTCAGGCTATTTATGTAAATGTAGAAAAGCCACGAGACCCCTTAGCAGCTCCTAAAAGTAAACTATTGAATACAGAGGCATCGCGTGGCAATCGGAAACAAATCATTTTAATTACATCATTTCTGATTGCTTTTAGTGGTGTGATGCAGCTTTTTCCTGAGACACGATTGTTTGGTGGTGTCTATGGCTATGGTACTTTGGTTTATTTTCTAATTGTTTGGTTTCTGGAAGGTACTCTTTTGCTGGTCATAGTAGAGCGAGCCCTTTATAAGAATGTTAAGTTGGCACAGCCAACCAGTAAAGAAAATTTTAGACGGGCAGTTGATACTAATCTTATTTGGGGTAATTTTGGCGATAAGAAGGTTACTCTTGGCAAGAAGATATTCGCTTGGATTTTCACAGTATTTATGGCTTTAATGGGACTGATTGGTCCAATTTTAGTCATATCTATTCTAGTTTTTAATATGATAGGGACACCTATCGGCAGTGAGATTATCACTTTAAGCTTTATGGGTATTTTACCAGCTGCAGCAGTTCTGTTATTATGGCAAAACAATATGGTTAGATGGTTTATGGCTGTTGAAAGATATAGAAAGAATAGATACAATAAAATTTCATAATAGAAAATACAAAAAAACTAGGCTGGAGTGATTTCCAACCTAGTTTTCTGTATGGGAATTTTTAAGTGCTTCTTTGGTTTTTTTAA
>ERZ773005.1330-NODE-1330-length-13219-cov-11.403449_pt1 | contig 13219 bp, 8 predicted proteins | sample MGYA00580666_ERZ773005 | MGnify/ENA primary metagenome ERZ773005 (study PRJEB29015, sample SAMEA2737999) | human oral metagenome | biome: human oral; feature: human-associated habitat; material: dental | place: China | collected 2061 ... | reverse complement strand
TGTAACGATGATAAAAATCAATGGCCTCATGGTTAGGATAGTACTTGCCTTCTAGTATGCCCGGCGTGATTTCCCGGGGCACTCCGTGACGAGCTGCGGTCATAACATCCGCCACACTGATACCTTTTCCACCTTCCTGCCAGCCACCTTCCAGTTGATGTGCTGCAACAGCTCCACCCCAGAGAAATCCATCTTTAAAAGTTGACATATCTAAAGTCCTCCTGATTTTGATATTTTCATTATACATCTAAGAAAGCGCTTTTAAAATCTATATTTTTGCCACAATAATGCGGAAAAATGATAGATTCGTATTCATAGGTAGACTTTAATAAACGGAACTTCCCTTGATTTAATATCACCTTTTACTATTAGACTATCATTTTTAGCTATCTATCGAGCTATTGATTCCATTATCTGTACATGCCTCTTTTTATTCAAACATCAAAAGTGACAAAGTACTTAATAAAGGGGCTGGAAAAAATCCAGTCCCTTTATACTTCTCTTAACCAAACAATTTCTGATTTGACTTGTTTGGTACTTTCAAAAAGAAAGCTAAAACAAGCACTAGAACCATTACACCAGCTAAGAAAAAACTCATCATTTCATAGCCAGATTTATCAATAATATCTCCTGCAATATTTTGAATAAGAATGGTTCCCAAATTGCGCGCTGTCTGCACCAAAGCAATAGCTGTGACCAAATAATTCTCATCTACTATGTTAGCAACAATCTTCAAAGTCACCATAATCAACAACATACCTGTAGCATGCTTTGACATTAAAGTTAAGAGAATTTTGGAAGTAAGCCCCAAATCCAATCCATAAATCACATACTGTAAAAGCAAAATCCCCAAAGGAATATAGAGCAATTTTTTAATTGGAACCTTATCCATAAAAAGATAAGAAAAGAAAATCAATGGCGACTCACAAATTACAGAAATAGCTACTACAGTTGTCGCCATATTAACACTTAAACCGCTATGTTCTAGCATAGAAGGGATATATGTATGCCCTGTATTTCCAACTCCAGAATAGAGTGCCACGATAAGAAGGTAAAAAAAATATGTTTTGTTTTTGAAAATTTTCCCAATAGAAGAGTCATTTTTCATTTGTGTGGCTTTTTTTGAACCTTGATTATGTTTTGGGTCAATCCCAAATACTCCAAGAATACTCACACACATCATACCGATAAACACGACGAAAATTGCTTGCGGTGAGATGAATTTATAAATCAATCCTGCTAATTGTGAGCCCATTGCATAACCAAAAGTACCCCAGATACGGATTTTCCCATAAGTATAAGGGCTTCTAGCAGCCAACACATCCATAACAGGATTGACTCCATTGACCAACATTAAAACAGCACTATACCAGACTGTCAACAATAAAAGATTATTGGCTTGCATAAAAAATATTGCAGCTATATTAATCAGAAGAAAACTATAAATGGTCACTTTTTTAATGCCAATCTTATCGTTTAAAATCCCCATGAGTGGCTGAACAATCATAGAAGAAAAGAATGAGGCAGAGACAACAAGTGACACCTGACTAGCTGAATAACCCTTATCAAGCATATATACTGAAATTAAAGTCGAAAAAAGTGCATATGCTAAAAAATAAAAGTTATACATTAAAAAATAGGTAAAATAGCTATTTTGAAATTTCCTAAACATGACTTTTTCTTTCTCCCTAAAAAATGTGATAAAACTCGACTGGAATCACCAATCGAGCTTTCTATTCTACAAATAAATGATTAACGTTTGTTACGACGAGAAAACTGAGTATTGCTATGAGAAGAGCGATTCATTCTTTTTTGCTTTCGTCTCATGATTTCAAAAACAATAATCAACAAAAAAATCACTATGGGAACTGCAATAAAAATATAATAATCTAAAAACAGTTGCTTCAAACTTTTTCCGTTAGACTTTGCTATAGTACTTTGTACTGTTGATGTTGCTCTTTTCTTTACGTCTGTGACACTTTCTCCATCTGCAATGAGCGAAGAAAGTTGCTTCAGACCATTATCATTTTTCAATACTCCATTTTCCACAACTGGTTTTGCTGACGCCCCTTTTTTCACAGTTGCATAGAAATCTTTTGACAGGTTATATCTTTTTCCATTGATTGTTTGTTCTCCAGCCTTGAAAATTTTTTTGTACTCATAATCAGCATAAGCTTTCTCAATCAAGGCATTGCCAAATGGATGGCGGTAATATTCTCCATCTTGGTCAGACCAATTCCCAACTCCCATGATAACACTAATCAAGCGTTGTTTTCCACGCTTAATCGTTGCAATGTAGTTAAAAGCTCCTCGTGGACTTGATCCTGTCTTTAAGCCATCAACCCCCTTTATAGCATATCTTGCACCAGGAAGTGAGTAATTATAAGTTTCAAAAGTTTCTTCATACGGCGTTCCCTTTTTCACCGTTACAACTGATTTATTTGTGTAGTTTAAAATATTTGGATAATTTTTGACAAAATTGTAGCTTAAAATAGCTAAATCACGTGCTGTTGTCTGATTGGCAGCATTATTATCATAACGTTGTGGCGTGTATAATCCTTTAAAAGAAACCGCTGCAGCTCCACTGGCATTAAACCATTTTGTATTGGTCATGCCCAACTCTTTTGCTTTGGCATTCATCATGTCCAAAAATGTATCTGGATCATTGTTTGATAGATAATTCGCCAACATAACTGTCGTTGCATTTGATGAAGGAACTGCTGTCATGGTAATCAATTCAGAAACAGTATAATCTACACCGGCTACTATTTTATTGTTGGAAATCTCGTAAATATTTGCAATAGCCTGATCACGTGGTGTCGCTTTGATAACTGTATTTTCACTCAACTTTCCTTGCTGAATCGCTTCAAAAACTAAATACAAAGTCATCAATTTGCTCATGCTAGCTGGGTCACGAACTTCATCGATATTATCTTGCCAAAGAATATTTCCCGTATTAGCATCTACTATCAAGGATGATTTCGGACGATTGATTGGATTGACCTTTTCGTCTGGATACATTTTTTGCGCCATATCAACTAACTCGTCCGCATGAATAGTGATTGTTCCCACACACAACACAAAAAAACAAACAATAGTTAACAACTTTTTCACTAGAATCCTCCTGAGTTCTCACTTATCTTCTAGTATAGCATATTTTCCCTGTAAGATAAGGAATTTTTTTTAAATAATAAAAAACCTACCTAAAAATTAGATAGGAAATAGATTCTTATTTTTTTAAAATGCTTAAGGCTTCTTTATCTGCGATAACAACCACATCTTCATGTTTTTGAAGAGCACTTCCAGGCAATTCTTCTGTAATCGGTCCTTCTACTGTTCCTGCAATCGCTTTAGCTTTTGAAGCACCATAAGCAAATAAAATAATAGATTTTGCATCGAGAATATTCCGAATCCCCATTGAGTAAGCTTGCGTCGGTACATCTTCTATTTTATCAAAGAAACGAGCATTCGCTTCAATAGTTGATTGCTCCAAATCCACTACATGAACAGTACTATCAAAGCTCGTCCCTGGTTCATTAAACCCAATATGACCATTTGTACCAATTCCCAAAATTTGCAGGTCAACGGGATGCTCTACCAAAATTTGGTTGTAGCGTTTCACTTCTGCTTCCGCGTCTTCAGCAACACCATTTGGTAAAAAGCTTTTTTTAAAAGGCTTTTGATTAAATAAATGTTCTTGCATAAAATAACGATAAGACTGAGGATTTTCCCCACTTAATCCTATGTACTCGTCTAGATTCACACTGGTTAAGTCTGACAAATCAAGGTCACTTTCAACAATTTGCTCATAAAAACTCAAAGGACTGCTTCCTGTTGCCAAACCTATCGTTTTTGCTCCTTCAGCTAATTTTTCTTTTAACAATTCAAAGGCTACTCTGCCACCGGCTGCTTGATTTTCTACTTGAATAATTCTCATCGTTGAGCTCCTTTTCTTTACTTAATCATATTATATGGTATAGACCAATTTTTGTCAAGAGAATTTGTTTCTTTTTAAAAAATCCACGCTTGTTTGCACGAAAAATCGTGCTATAATAGAAGAATGTTAGTCTATTTATTCTGTTTATTTTTCATGGGAGTTGCTTTTCTTATTACTGCAATCTTTCTCAACACCAAGCAAATGTGGCATTATCTCTTACTGATTTTAGGAATTTTACTCATGTGTCTGCCACTGCTTGCTTGTTGTTATTCGTTATGGATTTTAGTTACAGCTTAAGGAGAATATATGAATACTGCTGATTTTGACTTTCATTTGCCAGAAGAATTAATTGCACAAACCCCTTTAGAAAAACGGGATGCCTCACGTCTCTTAGTCGTAAATCACAAAACTGGTCAAATGGAAGATACGCACTTCGATGCAATCATTGATCAATTACATCCTGGAGATGCTTTGGTCATGAACGATACGCGCGTTTTACCAGCACGCCTTCACGGTGAAAAACCTGAAACAGGCGGGCATGTTGAATTGCTACTCTTGAAAAACACTGAAGGTGATAATTGGGAAGTGCTGGCAAAGCCAGCCAAACGTTTAAAAGTTGGAGCGGCTATTTCTTTTGGCGATGGACGCTTGACAGCAACTGTCTTAGAAGAATTAGAACACGGCGGACGAATTGTACGTTTTCACTATCAAGGGATTTTCTTAGAAGTGCTTGAAAGTCTCGGTGAAATGCCTTTACCACCTTACATACACGAAAAACTAAAAGATCGCGAACGCTATCAAACAGTCTATGCCAAGGAAAATGGCTCAGCTGCTGCTCCAACTGCGGGGCTTCATTTTACAAAAGAATTACTTGCTAAGATTGAAGCAAAAGGCGTGAAATTAGTTTATCTAACGCTTCACGTCGGGCTAGGCACCTTCCGACCTGTCTCTGTAGACAATGTAGATGAACATGAAATGCACTCAGAATTTTACACTTTATCAGACGAGGCAGCCGAAACGCTTCGACAAGTCAAGGCTAGTGGAAAACGTGTCATAGCTGTCGGAACGACTTCTATCCGTACACTAGAGACAATTGGCTCAAAGTTTAATGGAGAAATTAAAGCTGACTCCGGCTGGACCAACATTTTTATCAAACCAGGTTACGATTGGAAAGTCGTAGACGCTTTCTCTACCAATTTCCATCTGCCCAAGTCAACTCTCGTTATGCTCGTTTCAGCCTTTGCAGGTCGAGAATTGGTGCTCTCCGCTTATCAACATGCCATTGATGAAAAATACCGCTTTTTCAGCTTTGGAGATGCTATGTTTATAAAATAATAGGTGAAATATGAATAAAATTGAAAGCCGTCATCGATTAATTCGTTCGCTTGTCCTAGAGAAAAAAATTCATACACAGCAAGAATTACAAGATTTGCTTTCTGCAAACGGTGTTACTGTCACACAATCTACTCTTTCTCGCGACATCAAAGCTTTAAATTTAGTAAAAGTGCACGAAGCGGATGTTTCTTATTACATTATCAACAGCATGGCGCCTTCACGCTGGGAAAAGCGCTTGCGCCTTTACATGGAAGATGCTTTGATTATGCTGCGACCCGTTCAAAATCAAGTTGTTATGAAAACGCTCCCTGGTTTGGCACAATCATTCGGCTCTATCTTAGACGCTTTGGAGTTTTCTGAGATTGTTGCAACCGTCTGTGGTGATGATGTCTGCTTGATTATCTGTGAGGACAATCAAAAAGCGCAAGACTGTTTTAACAAATTAAAACAATTTGCACCTCCATTCTTTTTCAGTAAAGATTGAACAATAAAAAAACTAGCACTTACCTTTATCGACTGCACCCCAAAAGTTAGATTTCCTGACTAACTTTTGGGGTGCTTTTTCGATGAAATTAACTTACAAAGAGAACGGACTGATTTACTATTATCATCTAAGATGTCAGTACCACTGCTACACTTACCTTTTGTCGGGTATATTTTTTACTACAAAAATATACGGCTCAAAACTAAAAGAGTTTTCATTCAAAAACGACTTCTCCTACTCGAATGTCCGTCCTATCTTTCAGATTATCTTCAGGACATTCTTGAAAGGCAAGAACAAGATCCTGAGCACCTTGAAGCTTTCTTATTTTCAATGCCAATTTGGAGTCAATCAGTAAGCTTATCAAGGACCTCAAATACCTAGCTTCCGGATTTTAAAACTTTTCAAACTTTAAAACACACATTTTCATTGCCTTAAACATCAAAAGAGAGAAGACAACTTTTTGTCCTCTCTCGATGTTAGATGCAGTCAACTCACTACAGTTAATAAAGAGCCTATATGAGTACGTTACCAGACTTACTACTCTGTCTCTTCACTTTTCTTGTTACGTGCTAAACCATATAATACACCTGTACTTACAATGACAGCCATTGCAGCAGCTGTAAAGAATGGGCTATTAGTTTCACCAGTATTTGGTAAAGCTTTTGTACCTGAATTGGTATTAGATTGGTTTTCCGTTTGGTCCTTACCTTTTGGTTCGTTGCTATCCGCTTGGGTCGGAGTCTTCGTGACATGAACCTTCACTGGAACTTCATCCTTCGAGCCATCTGGATAAGTCACAATCACCTTCGCATCTTTATCGCCTGGCGTTGTGGTATCAACCGGTGTTTCGTATTCAAACTTCGTTCCTTTTGGCAATTCTGGAACGTTACCAATGGAATCTTCCGCTTTTGGTGTTTCTCCTACTTTAACCGTTTGGTCCTTACCTTTTGGTTCGTTGCTATCCGCTTGGGTCGGAGTCTTCGTGACATGAACCTTCACTGGAACTTCATCCTTCGAGCCATCTGGATAAGTCACAATCACCTTCGCATCTTTATCGCCTGGCGTTGTGGTATCAACCGGTGTTTCGTATTCAAACTTCGTTCCTTTTGGCAATTCTGGAACGTTACCAATGGAATCTTCCGCTTTTGGTGTTTCTCCTACTTTAACCGTTTGGTCCTTACCTTTTGGTTCGTACTTATCCTTAAGCGGAAGAACATTGATGGTAACTGTCTTAGGTTCTGCTTGATTACCTGCTTTATCTTTTGCAGTAAAGGTAATTGCGCCCTTATCTGCTAAAGTGGCTTTCATAATTGTCACTTTCATGACTTTCTTATTAGCTTCGTTAGTAAGATACTCAATTTTAACACGACCTGCAATGATATCTTTTCCATACTTAGCTTTAAGATCATCTAAACCTAGAGCAACTTCATTTTCGTCTTCAACTGTAACCGTAAAGGTAATATCTTCATCCACTTTAACAGTCTGTTGCTCTGGAGTGACGGTTAATTTTGGAGCTGTATTATCAGTTTTTTTCGATGTAACGGTTACTTTAACATTCACATCATCAACAGTACCATCTGGATAGTGAACTTCAACAATTCCGTCTTTTTCACCTGATGTTGAGGTGTCTGGTTTATGACCATCTTTCCATTTATACGTTGAATTTGATGGCAATTCATTTGTATTTGCAATGCTATCTTTTGCATCTAATTCCGCGTGTTGTTCAACAGTCCTATGCTTAGCCTCTGGTGAATACTTAATATTATCTGGATATTTCTTAACTGTTACATTAACTGGAACTGTATCAACAGTACCATCTGGGTAAGTCACTGTTACATTACCTGTAATAGCACTACCTGGTTTTGCATCAGCTGGGATCTTAACAGTTACTTCCCCAGTGTTTTGATCAACTGTAATAGGCGAATTAGGTTCGGTCTTATAAGTTGTTCCTGCTGGAATTTGCTTATTATTTTTTTCTTTGATTTTAAGATTTACTGTATCATTTGGATAGCCTGAACCATTATCATACTGCGGCGAATATTCATCGGCATCTTTAGCTAATGTAGAAACATCTACAGTTGCAATTTTACTAAAGTTATAAATACCGCGACCAGCTGGATGAGCAATGCCTCCGCCAGTTTCACGAGAAGTCATCCCAACCGTTACCCAAACTTTATTGACTAGGTCAGTATTCTCGCGAAAACGGCTCCCCCAACCCATCCAATCACCAAATTGACTATCAACATTAGGAAGCTGACCTAACTCATTTAACTCTTGTCTATTGATTTTTGTATCAAAGTTGTAAATCCGAGTACCTGATTGACTAGATGAAGCGAGCCAATCTTCAAAACCATATTTAGAGTAGTATACGTGTTTCTCAATATTATATTTTTGCCCTTTTTCTTTATTAGAACCTGTATTACCTAAGCGATCACCGTTCGTCCAATCGTCCATAAACTTAGAAGAACCTAAAATCTCCGCTTCTTTCCCGTTAACGTTAACCTTACTTGGGGTAAACAATTTTCTACTAGAAGCCCCCCATCGGTCTACATCACTAGGATAACTAGTCATAGTTTGTAGTGTTCCTGTGTAGCTCACAGACTGCACCACCATATTTTCTGGCTTGTGAAGACCACGTGAAGTGGTAAAAAGATAGTAAGGTCTAGAAAAATCCTTAGCTACCCCCATAAATTTACCTGAGGCATTGCCTTTTACAACAATTTGCCAGTGGATAGTATCTTGCTCTCTATCATATTCTGCTCTGACACGGAGAATTTCATCAGCATAGTTATCATTCCCTCCGGGTTTTTGTGACCAACCAGTTGAAAAATCATTATTTTTAAACTCTGCATATGTTACTTCGGTAACACCGTTTCTCCATTTAATTCGAGAAATTTGACCTTTACCAGTTTCAGCCATTGTTTTAGCAACACTATTATCTTCTAATTTATCATCTGGTTTCCAATCAGCGTCTCTTGTTTGTGAACCAGTCACAAATTGAGCACCTTTTATTAAATCCGAAATTTCTGTTGTTTTAGGAGCAGACTCGCTCATCAAATCGTCTGCTACATTGTTGCTAGACTCTGTTTCTGATGCCTTTTCTACTTTTTTAGTAGTTTCAGTAGTGGAGTTAGCTTGGTTAGTAGTTAAATCAGAAGATACCGAGGAAATTTCTTCCTGTTTTTTATCTTCTTTATTATTAACCGTTGTAATTTCCTCTGAATTCAACACCGAACCTTGTGTCGCAGTTTTTGGTGTAATTTCAGTTGCAGATACTGCTGCATTCGATCCCAAAAACATTAATGTCGCGATAGCAATACTCGCTGCCCCGAATTTAAATTTTCGAATAGAAAAACGTTGTCTAGTTTGTGAAATATCGTATGTTTTCTTGTTAACCTTAAACAAAATAACACTTCCTTTCTTAATTATATAATAATCATATGGGAATAAACCCAATGCTATACTTATTTTACTGTTAATAAAATATTATTTCTATACAAATAAGCACTTTTTGTAAACTATTCACAAACTAATTATTATAAACTTGTACAAAGGTATAGTATAATAGCTAAAGAATCTAACGCTGATTGTAGAGATAATAAAATGAAAGATAAAACTAAAATTGATGTAGAATTCTTAAAAGCTTTTTCAATATTAATGTATTCAAAAGACTTATCACAAATAAGTGTAAATGAAATTTGTAAAAAAGCCAATTTGAGTAGAAGAACATTCTATAACTACTACAATTCAAAAGAAGAATTCATTAATGAGTCTATTTTAATAATACTTGATGAAATCACTAAAATATTATACACAGATCTTTACTTTGAAACTGAAATTTTAGTAAAAATGTTGTCCTATCTTTATAATAACAAGGATATCATTCTAGCTTTTATACTCTATTTTCCAGATATCATCTTAATTGTAAAAGAATATGCAAAAGAAATCGTTTTACATTCTAAAAAAATAAATAAACAAAAGCTTAGAGAGGCCTATGGAATTCCACCAAATTTTGCTCTAGATTTATATACTATGAGTATCATCAGTATTATTTTTATTTGGATAAAAAATGGTTTCAAAGAAACCCCCGAAGAAATTGCAAATTTCATAAAAATATCTGTAAAAATATAGGTTTCTCATTAGACTCTATAATTTCTGTCGTGGATAAATCCATCGCAGGGACTATGGAGCTTTTTAAATTCAGATAAAAATGGAAAATGGCTCTTTGTCAACTGTAGGGGGTAAGGAAAAGTCAACATCGAGAAAGGACCATATTGGTCTCTTCTTTTTTGATGTTTAACGTGATAAAAACAGGCTTCTTAAAGTTTTAAAAAGTTTCTAAAGACAAGCCCCTGATGTTTGACGTCTTTGGGTTCAGGAACTTTGAAAACCTTAAAACTCGTATTTTTATCGCTTTAAACATGCAAAAAGAGAAGACAAGTTTTGTCTCCTCTCGTGCTCAGCTATAAGTCACCCACTACAGTTGACATTGAGTCCTAAATCCTTACAATAATTATTTGTCCAATTTTCGAGGCGGTTTACCTCTAACTAATACTAGCTTTTTATTACTTGCAATTAAATAACCTCTCCAGCCAACCGATAAATCGTTTCAGCATAAATATCCATTGCCTTATATAGATCGTCAATCACAGTTCGTTCATTCGCTTGATGTTCTGTTTGCAAAGCACCAGGGAAAAGTGCACCAAAAGCTACACAATTTGACATAGTACGAGCAAATGTAGCACCGCCAGAAGACACAGCAGGGCTATCATCATTGGTTTTTTCTTTATAGACAGCCATTAAGGTGCTGACCAATTCACTATCAAGTGGCACATATAACGGTGCAAGATAGTCAAATTCTTCATAACGTAATTGATATTTTTCAGCAATTTGACTTAGTTCTTGTACTAATTTATCTTTGTCAGCAAGAACTGGAATCCGCAAATCAATCCGAATCTCGGACTCGTCTTGATTTATAGTTAGCCCAGAAACATTGAACGACAACGTTCCTGAAGGCTCATCTGAAATTTCACCAAACAAGCTGCTGCCTGTAGCATCTTCACCAACTGCTTCAGCCATAAATTGAATAGTAGAGTGTTGAACAAGTGGATTTAGCCCCATTGCCAAACGTACAATAGCATTCACTCCCTCAGCTGCATCTTTTGAATGCTTAGGGACACCAATGACTGTTACTGTATCTGCAGTTCGTTCGTATTCAAAAGCCTGTTTTTTCAATTCAGCTTCTAATGAATCTGCTAAATTTCCCGTATAGCTTGCTTTTGCAGGTACAACATTAAAAGCTTCTCCTGCTTCAATAGCAAGTTCTTGCGAACCTGAACCATGTAACTTAACTTGCAGTAAACCTTTTTCAGCATAAGTCAGCGGGAAAGAAGAATCCGGTGCAAAACCAAGCGTCGCTGTTTCCTCCAGCTCATTGTAACGAGCCATACAGCGCCACAGAGTTTCTTCGTCTGTACCATAGATGAAACGAATCCGCTTGTTAAATGTCACACCTGCATCCATCAGTGCTTTAACAGCATAAAGTGCAGCTAGGGACGGACCTTTATCATCTTGAACACCGCGTCCATGTATCCAACCATCTTTTATAGTTGCTTCAAATGGAGGAGTTTCCCAATCGGACAAATCTCCCGCTGGAACAACGTCTAAATGGCAGAGAACGGCCAGGAGTTCTTCTCCCTGACCGATTTCTGCATATCCATAATAGCCTTTAAGATCAATGTAAGTTTTAAAACCTAAACTCCTAGTGATCTCTAGCATTTTTTCTAAGACGTTTTGAATAGATTGTCCGAAAGGTGTTCCATTTTCCCCTTCATTAAGAACTGACGGGTAGGAAACGATTGTTTTCAGCGATTCTAAATAATCAGATTTAATTTCTTCGGTTAAAAATTGTTTCATAAAGAACACCTCGTTATTTTCCTATTATAAGAACGTTCCTAAAATAAGAAGTAGGATACTTACTACAAAGATTCCAGCAGCCAATTTTGCAACGAATTTCCACCAAGTACTCAATTCGATCCGTCCAAGAGCAAGAGCTCCCATTACGATACCAGAGGTTGGAGTAAGAAGGTTCAAAAGACCGGAAGCTGATTGGTAAGCAGTGATAATTAAGCTTGCTTGCACATTGACAAATTTTCCAAGTGGTGCCATGATACCCATTGTTGCACTGGCAAGACCAGAGGTTGATGGGATAAGGAATGACATTGGCAGATAGAATAGGTAAGTCAATACAATGAATACTTGAGATGATAGACCCTTGAGTCCTACTTCACCCCAGTGAAGGATTGTAGCAGTAATCATACCATCGTTCATGATAACTTGAATACCACGCGCAACAGCTACGATAAGCGCAACACTTAGAAGATCAGCCGCACCATTGATAAAGACAGTGATAAAGCGGCTTTCTTTCATACGGTAAACAAAACCAATGATGATACCCATTACCATAAAGAGCATTGCCCCTTCTGGGAAGTACCAGGTACCCAAAGCAGATGTTGAACTACCAACAATCTTACCAATGAACGGAAGTCCAACCAACCATTTATTGAAACTTTCAAAAATAGTTACCTTCAAGTCTGTCCATGGAATGAAACTCATAATCATGAGAACAAAGGTCAAGACAAAGAGTACCAACACTTGTTTTTGTTTCTTGCTAAGAGTGGATTCTACATTAGCAACTGCATCTACATTAAAGTGCTTCAAATCTTCTTCACGATGACTGTAAACCAAAGATTTTGTAGGATCTTTTTGAATCTTATCTGCATAACGATATACGAAATAAGTACCCAAAGCTGTCATCACAACAAAGAAGATTAACCGAAGAACGATACCGTCACCAGTACCTACACCTGCTGTCGCAGAAGCTATACCTGTAGCAAATGGATTCAGAGTAGAAGCCAAACATCCAATTTGAGAACCAAGAAGGATAATAGCCACCGCAGTCAAACTATCAAATCCTACTGCCATCATAACTGGCACAAGAAGTGGATAGAAAGCCATGGTTTCTTCACCCATACCATAAGTTGATCCACCAAGGGCAAACAAAGGCATCAAAACTAAAATCAACATCTTTTCGCGACCCTTGTACTTCTTGACGATAGAAGCAATCCCTACATCAAGGGCACCTGTTTCATTCACCACTCCAAGGAAACCACCAACCATCAAGATAAAGAAGGCGACATCAATCGCTGCTGAAGTTGGTTCTTTTCCAAGCATAGCACGAATAGGAGCCATCAAGACATCCCAAATCCCTTGTGGATTTTGAGCAACGGTCTTGTAAGTTCCTGTAATCAGATTACCAGCTTTATCAGCATCGTATTGACCTGCTGGGATAATCCAGGTCAACACAGCCATAATTGCGATGATAATCATCAAAACGGTATAAGATGATGGCATCTTAAACCCTTTTTTTGCTTTTTCACTCATTTGTTTTCCTCCTAAATGTA
>ERZ773005.1326-NODE-1326-length-13297-cov-11.644238_pt1 | contig 13297 bp, 14 predicted proteins | sample MGYA00580666_ERZ773005 | MGnify/ENA primary metagenome ERZ773005 (study PRJEB29015, sample SAMEA2737999) | human oral metagenome | biome: human oral; feature: human-associated habitat; material: dental | place: China | collected 2061 ... | reverse complement strand
GCCAGGATCCCGATTACGACCGTCATGATGAAACCTCCGAAGATGAAGAAAGAGAGAAGACGAGAAGAGAACGTGAGGAGAAGGAGAGCAGGCGCGAGGCAGAGCGCTCACTACGAACTGGCGACGTTCCGGTACCGGCCCCGCTGTACTGAGACCCGCCGAGAGGTGGCAGTCCCGCCCAGCCGAGCAGCCAGCGCTGTTGCCGTCTGGTAGTTCAGAACTGCTTCCGCGCCACCTGTCACCTGCGGGCTCGCGCTATGAACGGCGCTCCTCACCGTGTTGACAAGGCCCCAGTAGTGGCCTCACCACACAGAGCAAGCGCGCTCAGCCGCCGCCACTCCTACAGCTGCCCGATCCGCTGCCCAGCCCCCAGCGCGTATCCCGTGATGATCGCTTCGTAGAACTGGGCACCACCGGGGGCGATGCGGGTCTGGGCCTCAGCTTGAGTCACCAGCGTGGCGATATTGGTCAGCACCTGGGAGGTCAGGAAGGCCCGGGCCTGCTCGGCCTGAGCAGCCACCTCTGCCTGGGCGGCGACCTGCTCGATCTCCCGCCGAGTCACTCGGGCCTGCCCATTACCCAGCACCACCCCCATCCGGGTGCGCTGGGGCGAGAAGAGACTGAGATTGGTAGAAGCCATGAGAGGAGTCCTTTCGAGAGGAGCAGACAGAAGAGAGGAAGAGAGACGACGACCAGCCGTCCTGGCCGTCCCCGATCTAGATCTCTGGCACCGCCGGCTGGCCAAACCACCTAGCCGGCGAGCAACGCCAGAGCCATCGCCGCCAGCCCGCCAAGTGACCGACTTTTCCGTCAGATAGCGCGGTTTGCTGCGGCGATGACTCGACTCTAGGCAGGCCGCTCAGCACAACCGTCAAAGTTGGAAGAAAGTTGGAAAAGCGGGCTCACTCAGGCGTCCACTACTGGCGCACACGAGCAGCACTGCCCAGCCCCCACTGCGGCAGGCAGCACGGCCACGGCTGCAAGGAGCCAGTCCGCCAAGCCAGGCAAAGACGGCTCACCGCTGTTCGTCGGCTCCCCCGCTATATCTCCTGGTTTGTCCCGACCGCTCGGTCTAGGCTGGCTTGCGGCCCGTCCCGTCCGACTGACGCCCAAGTCGCCACTCATGGCAGGCCCGTCGCAGCAGGCGTCTCAGCCAGTACCGGCACAGCTCTGTCGGTCGCCTCGTCGCTGCCCCGCCCCAACGACTTCATCTCCGCTCATCCCGCTCCTGACTCACGCCCTGCCCCTACTCCCCCAGGAAGGCTTGCTCATGTCCCGTGCTCAGCTCGATGCCGATGATGCGGCGTCCTTGCGGCGTGAGCTGGCGTGGCTGCGTAAGCGCGATGGCTTTACGGCTGCGCGGCTGGTGCACGCCCCGATCGTCGATGAGGTGCTCCGGGGTAGCTTGGAGGACTCCTTTGAGCGGCTGCGGCATCGCTTTGTCTCGGCCATTCACAGCCTGAGTGAGAGCGGGAGTGAGCAGGATGAGCCGCTGGTAGGTGTGCTGCTGGCAGCTTTTGCCCTCAGCCCTGAGACAGCCGGGAGTGGCAGTTTGCTGGAGCGGCGGCGGGCGATGGCGAGTCGCTTGGGGTGCAGTATGGAGACGATCGCCTCTCGGGAGGATGCTGGTCTGCGCCTGCTGCACAGCCGCTTGGTGGCTGGGCGCTATGCCCAGGCACCCTTGGTGCTGGATGTGCCGGAGATGCACGGTGGGATTGTCTATGAGGAGACCACCACGCTCATCGTGGTGGAGCAGCGTCTGTGGCGGGGCACGGTGGAGCACTACCGGCTGGCCAACATGGCTGGCGAGCTGGACTTCGTCACCATCTCGCGCTCCTACCCGGCTCATGTCACGGCGCAGCCGGGCGGGGAGTTCAGCGTCAACAGCCGCCCCGTCGAAGGGGCTGGCTGGAACGACCACTTCTGGCACATCGACCCGGCCACCGGCAGGCGCACGCCGATGCAGGACGCCACGCGCTACGACCTCGCCTTCCGGGCCGAGCCCGTGCCGGGCGAGGAGCCGACCACGCCGATCTCCTTGGCCAGCCGGGCATTCCACGCCCGCTCACTGCTGGCCACCATCCAGGTGCGCTTCATCGGAGAGGTGCCAGCCAGCATCTGGCAGTTCACCGGGGCAAGCCCCTTCGCCCGCCCCCAGGCCGCCAACCAGTACAACCGCACCCACCTGGACGCCCACAGCCAAGCCACCCTCACCCAGCGCGACGTGCATGGTGGGCTGTTCGGTGGGTTTGGGTGGGAGTGGTGAGAGTGCGAAGCCACATGAGGCCGGTAACAGGAATTTAGCAGAGCAAAGCCACCCGTAAGCGACAATCCACACACTAACCCATCACGTTCAAACACCAAGACAACAGCAAGAGGAAAACATACGAAATATTGATTCTACAACCACATTGAGTTATCCGGCCACCCGTTGTAGATGTGCCACAAATCAAAGTCTAGACCATGAGAGAAACACGAGGAAATATCGCATAGAATGTGAGATATGACATAATTAACCAGGACTTGTAATGACCACTACAAAACTGCTATTATGTACGCATGACTAATTCACACCCCAACAGCCTAAAAACAGCAGTCGTTACAGGTGCCAGTCGCGGCATTGGTCGCGCCATCGCCCTCAGGCTCGGCCGTGATGGATATACGGTGGCAGTCCATTATGGATCGAACGAGCAGGCAGCACTCGACGTGGTTTCTGAAATTACAGCGCATGACGGTATTGCATTCGCCTTTGGCTGTGACTTATCCGTAGATAATGTGGGACCCACATTCTGGCAGCAGTATGACCAGGCAGCTCAACGGGCGGGTTCTAGCACAGCGGTTCATGTGTTGGTCAATAACGCTGGGGTGACGCTACGCGGTGTTATCGAGGAGTTCTCGGATGCGGACTTTATTCTGCAGCAAAAAATCAACACTAACGCCCCGTATTTCATCATTCGTGACGGACTGAAACGCCTGATCGATGGTGGACGGATCATCAACATTTCCTCAGGGGCAACAAGAATCGCCTTCCCTGAGATTATTGGCTACGCACTGACCAAAGGAGCAATTGACACATTAACACTGACGCTGGCTCAGCACCTCGGCGCACGTCGTATCACCGTCAACGCTGTCGCTCCTGGCGTGGTTGATACCGACATCAATGCAGGCTGGCTGCGGAACAACCAAGAGGCCATGGCAGCTGTAGCTGAGGATGTGGCTCTAGGACGCGTCGGAGACCCCAACGATGTGGCAAATGTGGTCAGTTTTCTCGCGTCAGATGATGCCTCGTGGGTAACTGGGCAAGTCATAGACGCAACAGGCGGTACGCATTTGTAAATAAGTTACTGTGTTAGCATTTAAAAACGATGCACTTCAAACCAGATGCTCGACAAGGCAAATATTGTCAGTTCTAAAGTGCGGTTAGGTGAGTCTCCATAAATCCCCCAGATCCACAGTCCACTAGAAGGCGCACATTCTCAAAGGTGTAAGGCAATGCCGCATTCAATCACACTAGGGATCGACCATTTTGGCCTAACGGTCAACAAATGCTCAGAAGTAATATCAATGCTTTACAAGCTTGGTATAGCAGGAATATGCTATGTTGAGGGCCCTGTAATTGACGCCTATCCTGGCTGGATGCAAGAAAAACTCGGGGCTCGCGAGCAAGATTCTCTATTCGTGCATGCGTTACGAATAAAGAACTTAAATCTCGAGTTATTCGAGTACGGCAAGCCTTCGCCTCCACCACAATTCACCCCTCCACATATAGCAGGATTATTTGGGTTACTAATACGATCAAACAATGTCGAGTCGATACTACAACAATTGCCTTCAACCGTTGACGCAAAACTTAGTAGAAGCAGCCAAGATTACTGTTATATAGCCCATTCATCAGGGCTAAATCTTGCGTTCGAAAAAAGCAATCACGAAGAAGTTCTAGGGGTCATTGCGCTGCATCAGAATACATACGATGATACTGTTGATGACTTCAAACGCGTATTTGGACTCAAACAGTTAAGAAAAATGCGTATATTTGAGTGCTCTGGCGTCGAGCTTGCCGGCCAATTCGGTAGTCATATAGTAGTACTGAGTTCAGACGGGCATAACGACAGACCTTGGAATAGCGATACAGGAGGTCACCACGTCGCATTTCATGCCGATAATGTCGATCGCTCGAGAAAACTATTGAGTAGCATTGATGGATATACGCCTATGGGGCTTCCTGAAACGATCACGCAAGGGCCTATAATCGGAGATAGATGGAACTACGTACTATCTCCCTCAGGGCTACAATTTGAACTTATTAACATGCCGGACGGCACACTTCCATATGAACGGAACGCTGAAGTAAAGCGCTCCCCAATTCTATCTCAAAGGAACTGGAAATGAGTCCTCAAACCCGCCGCAGCTTCTTTAAAACTAGCAGTATTACGTCCGCAGGTCTCGCAGCACTTGCGATATCTTCCAATACAAGTACCCCAGTAATTGCTGCACCAAATGAGATTTCCTACGGTGTTGTCACGCCCGACTCCAAACAATGGCAAGATCTTCGGCAAGGCACGAATCTACGCTGGATCGGAACCCCATCACGCATCGCCTTCCCTCGAAACACCGAAGAAGTCATTACCGAGTTAAATACCGTCATCAATTTAGGATTGCGCCCAACTGTTAGAAGCGGCGGACATTGCTACGAGGACTTTGTTTCGAACAACGATATTTCGGCGATCATCGATACGTCAGCGATGAGCTATGTCAAATGGGACGATGAACGACAAGCATTTGAAGTGGGGGCTGGAACACAACTAGGACATGTTTACCAGCTGCTCTACAAGCAATGGGGTGTATACGTACCTGCCGGAAACTGTCCGACAGTTGCAGCCGGCGGTCATATTGCTTGTGGTGGCTACGGTAGCATGAATCGACGAGACGGCCTCGTCGTAGACTATCTTCAAGCCGTCGAGGTCGTTCATGTGAATGCAGACGGTACCATATCAGCATCAACAGGGACAAGAGATCCTCACGATCCTCATCACGAACTATGGTGGGGCCACACGGGAGGTGGTGGAGGTAACTTTGGCATCGTAACGAGATACTGGTTACGCACGCCGAATTTGAGCACCTACACACCTGAATCCGCTCTGCCAACACCCCCCAGCCAAGTCATTGTGAGTACGGTCGCTTGGCCGTGGGAATTAATAGACGAGTCGAAATTTACGCAACTCCTGTCAAATCACGGATCTTGGCACGAGAAATATGCCGACGCCGGTACGCCTGAGGCCGGTCTATTCTCTCAATTGAAACTGAATCATAAATCGACTGGTTATATCACTATGGACACCATAGTCGATGCAGGAGTATCTGACGCGGAAGGTGTGCTAGATCGATACATTGCGACATTGGCGGAAAATGTCGGACAGCCAGAAATTCGTCAGAGAAGAACCGTACCTTGGATGCAAGCAACACAGTGGACCGGGTTCACAGGACCTGACTCTACAAGGCGTTTCGATGGTAAATCTGCATACCTTCGGCGGACGTGGACTACCGAGGCAATTAAAGGCGCTTACAAATCATTAGCAAACACTGAAAAGAAACTATCTGGAGCGCTTCTAATGATTGCATCCTACGGAGGAGCTGTAAATCGTGTCTCCCCAACTGATACCGTCGTCCCTCAGCGAGATTCCATTATCAAATTTCAGGTAGTGTCGATCTGGGATAATAAGTCTGACGATGATATTAATATCCAATGGACACGCAAAACATATTCTACAATGTTTGCTTCTACCGGGGGAGTTCCTATTCCTAACGATAATACTGATGGAGCCTTTGTTGGTTATGCAGATACAGATTTAGATGACCCAACCTTGAATACCTCGGGGTGGAGTGCACACGCCCTTTACTATAAAGACAACCTAAAACGATTGATCAATGTAAAGCGAAAGTATGACCCCAATAACATTTTCAAGCATAGCCAAAGTCTGCCGGTCGCGTAAAGATACTGAAACACAGTATAGGAATGAATATGAACAAAACATGGACAGTCTCAGCCAATAACCCAGTAAACTACAGCGTCGAGTTTGTGAACGGAATATTCGATCCTGACAACCTTACCCTAGTAGGCGGAGATAGGTCGGCGCGGAGATTAATAGTGACCGACGAAACAGTAGGCAAAGAGTACGGAGTGGCTATTCAGAAATATGCCAATCTGAACATGAGAGAGCATGAAACACTTGTGATCCCTCACGGAGAGGAGAACAAGGGGTGGAACGCTGTCGAAATGGTACTGAAAGCCATGAAGGATTTTCAGTTGGATCGGCGCAGGGAACCGGTAATTGCCGTGGGTGGTGGTGTCCTTACAGATATAGTCGGATTCGCTTGCAGCATTTATCGGAGGAATACACCATTCATCCGAATTCCTACAACTCTTATCGGCATCGTCGACGCTAGTGTAGGCATCAAAACGGGTGTCAACCATCATGCGGGAAAGAACAAAATCGGCACATATTTCGCTGCTACTCGAAGCCTTTTAGATCCAAAGTTCCTGTCGACATTGGACCAGAGACATGTATCTAACGGCATGGCGGAGATTCTTAAAATCGGTCTCATTAAGGATTCGATTTTGTTTGAACTTCTCGAAGACAATGGGCAAGATGTATTGCAAAGTAAGTTTCAGCATGGTACTGCCGTGGAATCTGACATACTGTCACGTGCAATCGAAGGTATGTTAGCTGAGCTTCAACCTAATCTATGGGAGCATAATCTTGAACGGCTAGTTGACTATGGACATACCTTTAGTCCTACCATCGAAATGCGAGCGCTTCCAGAACTTCTGCATGGCGAAGCCGTATGCTTAGACATGGCGCTAACCACAGCAATCGCTGTGCGTCGAAAAATGGTTACGGAGAAAGATGCAGATCGGGTCTTTAGTACGATGAAATCGCTCGACCTACCAACGAATCATGCATCTATGTCGGAGGCTGATCTTCTCGATGCACTGGATGACACGACTCGACATCGCGACGGTTTACAACGTGTTCCCCTCCCAATTGGTATAGGCCACGCTACATTCGTCAATGACCTCACGGTGGACGATATTCGACTAGGTTTAAATATGCTGAACAACCTAGCCAACTAGAAAGGTTACTCTATTCATGACGATAACAGTTTTGCCCTCCATACCACGTACGCCTTTCGGCCATTCGATTGTATATGGCGTCCACGGCAGCCCTGGAGCGACAGCTTGGAAAGCGTTTTACACTAGACGTTTCTTGAAATCACGAACAGAGGCAATCGAATGGGCTAAATTGCCGCCTGGGGCTATCAGCGGGGAACATTTACATACTAGGACCGAGGAAATATATCTGATTCTCGAAGGAAATGGCTCTCTTGCGCTTAATGGTGAACTACATGCAGTTAATCCAGGTAGTCTCGTGTTAACTCCGCCAGGCAATACTCATGGTTTACGAAACGATGGGGATAGTCCCTTGTGTTGGTGGGTCATCGAGTCTTTAAGTAAAATCACTCAGAACGTTATTAACGGGGAGACAAGAGACAGTGTACTAGAGAGAAGGTGTACCATGGCAGACGTATTCAACTTGAACGAGACTCCAATTGTCAGAACAACAGGATATTTTGACGGCCCTATTTCATCAATCGAGAAAATAGAACTTGCTCGAGGAAGCGCGTTGCATAGATCATGCAATCAGTGTGAGCAGGCTATCTACGTTAATCACGGTAAGGTTACCGTAGATCTGGACGGTCAAGAATATACGATAACGGCACCAGCGTCATTTCTTTTACCATATAAAAGCCTTAGTAAAATCATAGCCGATAGCGATACTGAACTATTTAGTGTCAAGTTGGATGTGAAATGAATGATTATCACCGAAGTCAACCCGCATGAATCCTGGGTTTGTCTGGCTCGCCGTGGCATGCTTTTTAGCGAAACAGAATCGATCGAGTTCTTTCGCTTAAACGAAGGTGATAGGTTTTCATTTTCACACGACAGTGGTGTCGACGAACTGCTTTTAGTACTACACGGAAAGCTTAAGTTAACCTCAACTCCTGTTCGACGCAATGGAGTTATCCTCATATCCGATAAGGAGGAAGGCCATATGACCGCGCTCGATGATAATACGATTGTGCTGAGTGTGACTGGATATGCGTTGCGCATAACTTCACAACTACCTAAAAGAGTTCCAGAGCTCGACAGCGAAAATCGGACACTTTAAACGATTACTAAACCATTCGCTCGAGCGCTCTTGTGGATATGTCAGCGATCCGATGCAACTGTTCCGCGGTAGCGCCGTCTCGGGCCTGCTGGCTCATGCCTTGCAGCACCACACCGACGAAACGTGCCATATCCTCAGAAATGTCATCGCGGGAGGCCATCGCAATGATGTTATCGTTTCGCATGGCGGATAGTCGCTCCCCGATGCGTCTGTTCTCAGGGTTTAGATTTACTGTAGCGCTTATGACCAAGCAGCCTCCTGGTAAATGTACAGCTGGATATATGTCGGCGGCTTGATGGAGAATGCGTTGCAGCATCGTTAGACCTTCTGACTCCTCCGCCAATGCTCGAGCGAAAAAGGCTCCGTGCGTCTGGTTGTAGTGATCAATAGCGGCGAAAAGCAGATTTTCTTTAGAACCGAAGGTGTTATAGAGACTAGGAGCATTGATTCCCATCGCTTTGGTGAGCGCAGCTATTGATGCACCTTCATAGCCAAATTCCCAGAAAATCAATGTCGCCGCTTCAAGTGCTTCATCTATTTTGAACTTGCGGTTACGGCCGGTCGTGGTGGACATAGAAGCAGACATTGGGTCTTAAGTCCTTTCTTTCATAGATGGGTATCATCAGGAACTGAAGTGTACGATAACGTTGATCATGGCCTTCACCAAGAATGGCATAGCGATTCATTATACCTGACCTTGTCAAGTAGCTAATTTGCGTATGAACATAGTTTCATAGGATGTTAGTATCGCCATGCTGACATGGAATGATTTTTCATCTTCGATGATTGCTTTAGTTTTCAGGCACCCTAGGTAATTCACTCTCATTTTTATTATCTGCACAGAAAGGATCTCACATGAATGAAGCAACCCCACTCTACCGTTTTAGTTATGCGGAGACTCGTCGTCGCATGAACATCGGACAACTTTATGTCGATTTTGGGCAGGGGCTGGATCAACTAGAGCGAGAGCGAATGGAGGGCAAAGAACGAGTAAACGCATATAACTTGACATCCGCTTACGACCTTGAGAAACGCGCATCCATGCTTAGCGAAATTTTTCAATCTTGCGGCCGTAAAGTGTGGATTGAACCTCCGTTATTTGTTGCATATGGAACTCATACCACAATAGGTGATAATTGTTGGTTTAACACCGGTGCCACTTTGATCGACGACGGGCTCATCATTATTGGTAAAAGTGTCTTACTAGGGCCTCACGTTACTATCTCTACCGCCGGCCATCCAATAGATCCTTATGTACGCGAAAGCTCCGCACAGTTTTCGGCTACCGTTACCATCGGCGATCGCGTTTGGATCGGCGCAAACGCTACGATTCTTCCGGGCGTGACAGTCGGAGACGGTTCGGTCATTGCGGCAGGTTCAGTCGTGAATAAGAACGTTCCTCCGATGACTGTAGTAGGAGGAGTGCCTGCCAAAGTGGTTCGGCCTATTTCCCCAGATAACGAGAAATCTTATCACCCTCCGTCGGATATGTAGCAGGTGTACTTCGGTTTCGCTTTGTCTTGTAGAATACTTTATTCTCAAGAGACTTGTCATGTCCGTCTATGGAACCTTGCCGTCGTAAGTTGCCTTCTCCAGTATCTTGAGCAGTTCACGGGTCTTTCGGCTGGGCGCGATAAGTTCACGCTATCCGAACTTTTCGATGGTGATTCAACGCTGTATCTGCAGGCACGTTCTAGCGATACACAGATCGTCGCACCCTTCGTCGCAGCGCTGATTGGCTCGCTGGTGACTCAGTGGCGCACCACCGCGGTAGAAGAGCGCCCAACAGGGTGCATACTTGCCCTGGACGAGGTGGCAAACATCGCCCCCATCCATACCCTGCCCGAACTCATGTCCACAGCCGGCGGCGACAGCATCACGGTCGTCCTTGGCGTGCAAGACATCGCGCGCATGAACGCGATCTGGCCCGGCCAGGGCTACGGCATGGTGGAGGGAGGCAGCCAGTTGCTCTTGGGTGGCTACCGCGACGCCGCCTACCTGCAGCGTGTATCCCAGCTCACTCCCCTGGTCAACCGCTACCACACGAACGTCACGGTCGATCACGAAGCGCTCAAAGCCATCCCACATCGCGGCATCACAACGACCGACCTGATCGAGTCGGCAACACGGCGAGCTCGGAGCGTTGAGCGTGTCGACCCACGCATCCGTGGCCTGTGCGACCAGAACTTTCTTCGCATGGAACGCGCCAACATGCTGATGAAGGGGCAACAGATCGGCGAAATCGGCGACTCATTCGAAGTGTGGGCGCAGCACTACAACAGTGTCGTGTCGGTCGACCACGTCGGTACCCTGCGGCACGCCCTTGAGCCACACGAGCTCTTCGAGTTGCCAAACGGCGAAGCGCTCGCCATCTCCGGCACGAACATGACCATGCTCAAACTATCCGGCTGGTGGGAGTCGCCCTTGTGGCGGGAGGTGCTTGGAGTGTCCTGACGCTTGCCGGAACTGTCGTCATAGAACTACCACAGTAGGCACCTGCGGCCTCTTGACCGTTGCAAAGTTTACGTCGTCGCTTGTGAAATCCTCCAGAAGACATGCGAAGTCGCACTTACTCGAGACATCGGACATTTGAACGATTGACATATAACAGATTGGTTGCGGACATGGGTGCAGACCTCAGCATCGCTTGACATTCCTTTACACTCAGCCACACTAAAGCGACTTAGGAGGTAGCATCATGCCAGCCAATGTCGAAACATACAGCGAGGACGGTCGATGGAAGAATCGCGTCCTAGGCAATAAGCGGGCTAGCAACACATTCGACACCAAGGCTGAGGCACAAGCCAAGGGACGCGAGATGGCGCAGAAACTCCATAGTGAGCACATCATCAAGAAGCGAGACGGTACCATTGGTGAGCGCAACTCCTATGGCAATGACCCTCACCCTCCGAAGGGCTAACTGAAACTGACCTCACCAAAGTACGACAGTATCTCTGCGATAAAGCGGGCACATCCTCCTCGACCAAGAAGGATGTGCCCGCTCTCTCTCGTGGGTTCGAGGCGATGAGTTACAAGTTGATGACGCGGCACGGACACTCTGTCGCTGATAGCTTTCGCAAACACAAGGTGACCAACTTATAGGCAGTAATTTAATGTCCTAACCGGCAACCTTCGATACACCTACCCAAAGGTCGACAAATTGCCTCGAGTATGGGCGACAAAAAGCAGTGGTGCTAAGTCGCACGTGCATGGCGCTATGCTTGCGAAGGCGTCCGCTTCGGCAGGAACACCGAAGCTTCCAACGTCTCAGCTCGCTGCATATTCAAACTAAATTAGGAGAAAACCATGGCCAACGAGGAACCGCTCTACCGCGCCATCATCCCCGAAGGAACCCACCTCGCACACTCGAACAACACCGAAGGTGCGTTCCGAGGTGCCGTTCTTGACGATGAGACCAACCAGGTAAGCGGGCAGGCTGAGCTGGTTGAAGTTGATCGTGATGAGGATGATGAATCGAATGAGTCCCCCGATTTGAGCACTGCAGTTACTATGTTGGCAGTCGCGGGAGTGTCCATCGCAGGCACCATTTTTGTCTCAGCGGTTGCTCCCAAGATTAAGACTTGGTGGGGCGACACGGCGTATCCATCATTGAAGGCAAGGCTCGGATCGCTGCTCACTCAGAAGACTCAAGAGGAGCAGAAGGAGATTGAAGCGGCGATCAATAGTACAGCTCTGGCGAAAATTTCATCTGCCGATGCGTTGACTGAACTATCCACCGTGACGGCTGATCCTGAGTTTGTAATGAGCAATGAGGAAGCACAACAACGCTTTGCCACGCTTCTATATGCCGCCGCCCTTGCCGCCCATGAGCTTCGCACGCTTAAGAACGCATCGATTGTCGATGAGCCCGAACGGCAGCAAATTCAGGACGTACTCGACAGGTTCGCCGATGAGTCGGTAGTCAGTCTCGCCAATAGAGTGTTTGAGAATAATACTGCGTTGGCTACGATAGTGAATGCAGCGCTACAGAGAAATCTCGGTCAAAGCAGTCAAGACGATGGAGCGTATCTGCCACTGCAACATGAGCAGTTCCACGAGCTGCTGCAGCTGTCGTAGGAGACGCAGTTACTCACTCATCCCTCCCACCAGCTCCTCCACCCGCACATCCAGCGCCGTTGCCAGGGCGATGAGGGTGCGCAGGCGCGGGTTCATGGGGGTGCCGGGGCGGGACTCGCCCTTCTCGAACTTTTGGTAGGTGTAGGTGGAGATGCCGGCGGCGTGGGCCAGGGACTCCTGGCTCAGGCCCTTAGCGATGCGGGCGCGCTGCAGCCGCAGGCCGAGCTGGCGGGCGATAGGCCACCACTGCTCGTCTTGGCTGGTGGAGGAGGAGTCGCGCACGGCACCAGCGTCGAGCGGGCACCAACTTGGCACCACCATACATGTATGGCAATCTAGGGATGTCAGCCGAGATGGAGGGAGGTGAGCAGCATGGGTGGCGACTGATCACACGCCCCACGTAGGGGCCAATTCATCCTATGGCTGCCCCTGTACATGGCAGCTGGGCGGTGTCCGTCAGGCTGCACGAGCTTGGCGGGCGTCGTCTTCCGTGGCTGGTACTGCCTTGACGGCGTTCTCAGAACTACCGGCTGAACGTGGTGGCCTGGCATCGGTGTCGAGAGCAACCTCGCCCCAGTCGTCCTGCTCGTCTGGCAGCGTCCAGACGAAGACCATGCCAGCTCGCGGGAAGAGCCAGCCGTCGTAGCGGTAGCGCAGCGTTGGTGCGTCTGGCACTTGGGTGAGGCGGCCACCTTCGCCGATGGAGGCAAAGTCGAGGATGCGCATCTGGCCGACTTGCTCTGGGTCGTAGCGCAGCTCGACGTCGAGACCACGCGTGGGGCGGTCGATATCCAGGTGCACCACATGGCCACTGCGGAGCGTGCGGGTGCGGAAGCTAAAGGAGATGACGACCGCCTGCTCCTGCTGGATGACCTGCTCGCCAAGATCAACGGTATAGACCTGGGAGACCTCATCCACCTGCCGCGTGAACGGCACTGGCGTGCCGTTGACGGTGAACTGCTCCAGGGCGAAGACCTCTGGATCGGAGACGG
>ERZ773005.1325-NODE-1325-length-13300-cov-5.827558_pt1 | contig 13300 bp, 12 predicted proteins | sample MGYA00580666_ERZ773005 | MGnify/ENA primary metagenome ERZ773005 (study PRJEB29015, sample SAMEA2737999) | human oral metagenome | biome: human oral; feature: human-associated habitat; material: dental | place: China | collected 2061 ... | reverse complement strand
AGTGGACTCGGGCACAGATGGCTTTGGAAGCTGGAGCGGATTTGGTCCTTGAGCTGCCTTTCTTGGTCAGCGTTCAGGCGGCGGACTTTTTCGCTAAGGGGGCAGTAGACATCTTAGAGAGACTGGGCATCGAACAGCTGACTTTTGGGACCGAGGAAGTGCTGGATTATGAGAGTGTTTCCAAGGTATATGGTCAAAAGGCAGAGCAGATGGAGGCTTATCTGGCTGGCTTGCCTGATTCCTTATCGTATCCCCAGAAGACTCAGGCTATGTGGCAGGAGTTTGCAGGGCTCAATTTCTCAGGCTCTACGCCCAACCACATCTTGGGCTTGGCCTATGCCAAGGCTGTGGCGGGAAGAGATATAAAACTGTGCTCGATTCAACGTCAGGGAGCTGGCTACCATTCCTTATCGGCTAATCAGGAATTTGCCTCCGCAACTGCCCTTCGTCGGAATCTGGACCAGCCGGGCTTTCTCAAGAAATTCACTCCAGCCTACCACTTGCTTGAAAAGGCACCCAAGGTGACCTGGTCGGACCTCTTTCCTTATCTTCGTTACCAGATAGTGACCTGTCCGGATTTAACAGACTTTTATCAGGTCAATCAGGAGTTGGCCGTCAGGATTAGAGTGGCCTTGAAAAGCAGTGAGACCATAGAAGAGCTAGTTGAGCAGGTAGCAACCAAGCGCTATACCAAGGCTAGGGTTCGGCGTCTGCTGACCTATATCCTAGTCGGAGCTAGGCAAGAAGAGTTGCCGTCTGGCATCCATATTTTAGGTTTTTCCGAGCAGGGGCGCCAGCATTTGTCCAAGCTTAAGGGAAAAGTTGAATTGGTCAGCCGTATCGGCAAGGAGCCATGGGATAGTCTGACTCAGCAGGCTGACAAGGTCTATCAGCTAGGAAATCCTGCACTTAAGGAGCAGAACTTTGGACGGGTTCCGATTATAAAAGATAAGTAAGGCTGAATGTTCAGCTTTTTGCTTTGTTTGCGACGGTAAATAAAAAATGGTATAATAAACAAATAAACTTGTTTTCACTAAGAAGCACGATTTGCTTTTTAGTGATTTGACTGTAGATATGAAAGCTAGCATTTGGTCAATAAAACATTGCTGTGCTGATTGAATGCTTATCTTTCCTATCCATGTCTCAAAGGAGGAAGACTCATGAAAATTCAAAAGATTACCTTTATGGCACTTACAGCCTTGCTTACGCTTAGTTTAGGGGCTTGTAGCTTGATTGGGCAGAAGCATTCTCAAAAGAATCAGGGTGGAACTGAGAATAGCTCCCGTGAGAGCCAAAAGAATACTTCTTCTGATGATATTGAAGAACTCTTGGAGAAAGCAGAAACTGCGAATGAAGATCTAACTTCAATGAAAATGAAGGTGAAATTATCTATCACTGTAGATGGTTCCAATAAAACTCAAACGATGAGCGGAGACCTTCTCTATGATAAAAGCACGGATGAGCTGGCCAAGGGGCATTTAGTCATAGATGGAAAAGAGAGTGGTCAGGAGAGTTATCAAGAAGCGATTATGCCAGGCGGAGAGAATAAACTTTTGTATACTCGTTCTTCTAAAAATGGAACCTGGTCTAAGCAAGAAATGGGAAGCGGTGCAGATTATTATGTTCAGCCCGATTATTTCAAACTTATGGACGGCTTTTATCAAATGGCTGATGATGTCACTGTAAAGGAAAGCGGCGATGAATATATCTTTAAATTAAGTAGCAAAAATGCTGATTTGCTAGGACTTTTTGGTGAAGAATTCAAACTAGAGCTGTCAGGTGTTACTCAGGCAGATATGGATAAGAAGTTAGAAGTACGCTTGGATAAAAAGACCTTATTCTTAAAAGAATTTAAGCTAGGTTTATCTTATAAAGGTGAAAAAGGTAGTATGGATGTTCAAACAGATACTCATTATTCTGACTGGAACACTATAGATGAAGATGAGATAAAAGCACCTCAGTAAAGCATTGACAGAATAGCTTCTAAACTATTAGCTGAGAAAGAAAGGAAAAGTCATGCCTTTATTGTTTGCTTTTCGCTACCGTAGAGGATTCTATTTGACCATAGTAATCTTGACCTCTGTCTTCTTAGTCTCAGGCATCATTTTCGGCGCTTTAGCTTGCTTGCTCTTGTTTTCAATTGATAAAGCCATGCCTGGAGCAGGAATTCGTTCATTCGGTTTGCCTTTTATACTTGCTTTTTTCATGACTGCTATAGTCGAAATCTTTGCAATAGTCCATGCGGGGCGCAAGCTGAGTAAAAATTGCTTTGTTCTTGCGGGAACAGAATGGGGCTTGACCGTGCGAGGTGTTTTGTTGAAAAGGCATAGCTTTGCTTGGAATCAGCTGGAAAGCATCTTGTACCGGCCGGCTTGGGGCCGGACTTCTGACGGGCAGGCTTCTTTTCGACTGGGAGTCAGGTACTATCGGAGAGACTACCTATATATCAAGCCTTATCATGGCAAGTCCGTTCGAGTAGATGTCACTTTTTTAGATGGCAGAATAGAGGATGTTTTTGCCTGTTTAAGCAGATGCAAACCGGATTTACCTATTGTGAAAAATTATCAGTGATATTTTTGATGGATTTCGGTAAAGGTCCGTTATGACAGACCTGCCAGTTCCAGGAAATAGAATGTACCGTCCAGTTGCTGTTTTAGCGACTGGATTTTTTATGGAATAGAAATAGGTGTAAAGTTAAAGAAACCAAGCTGGTTCTTCTAAAAGCTATCATTTTTTCTTAGTGATTTTTCTGATTCCCTGTGTTATAATAAGAAAGATTAAAAATGTAATTTATCAAAAGGAGAATCTCCAATGGGACGTAAATGGGCCAATATTGTGGCAAAGAAAACGGCCAAAGACGGCGCAAACTCAAAAGTGTATGCTAAGTTTGGTGTAGAAATCTATGTAGCAGCTAAAAAAGGTGATCCAGATCCAGAGTCTAACACAGCTTTGAAATTTGTTATTGACCGAGCTAAGCAGGCTCAAGTGCCGAAGCATGTCATTGACAAGGCTATCGATAAGGCAAAAGGAAACACTGACGAAACATTTACTGAAGGCCGCTATGAAGGATTTGGGCCAAGCGGTTCTATGCTGATTGTCGATACTCTGACTTCAAATGTCAATCGGACTGCAGCCAATGTTCGTGCTGCTTTTGGTAAAAATGGCGGTAATATGGGAGCTAGCGGCTCTGTATCCTATTTGTTTGATAATAAAGGTGTGATTGTCTTTGCGGGTGACGATGCCGACAGCGTCTTTGAACAGCTGCTGGAAGCGGATGTGGATGTTGATGATGTTGAAGCAGAAGAAGGAAGCATCACTGTCTATACAGCGCCAACTGACCTTCACAAGGCTATCGTTGCTCTGCGTGAATCTGGCATTCAAGAATTCCAAGTAACCGAGCTGGAAATGATTCCTCAGTCTGAAGTAGAGTTGACCGGCGAAGACCTCGCAACCTTTGAAAAACTTTATAGTGTTTTAGAAGACGACGAAGATGTCCAAAAAATCTATACGAATGTAGATGGATTCTAAAGATACTTGACCTGTAGTTGGAGCTACAGGTTTTTCTGTGATTAGAAGTTTCAAACTGTATTTACCAATGCAGCTAAGTATGGTAAAATAGAAAGGTCATATTATTAAGTTATTAAGGAGACAATGATGAAAAAAGTATTTCAATACACAACCTTGCTTTTAGCAGGAATGAGCTTAACTGCCTGTGCCTTGCTTCCGACTCCAAATCAGGATCTTACAAGTAAGCAAAGTCAGGAGAAGAAGGACAAGAAAGTAGCCAGCAATGGACAGGTAGATATCAAGATTAAGGATGGCCAGTTTATTTTGCCAAGCAACGGGGCCGCTGATTCAAAATACTTGGCTTTGTCATTGGAAATTAAGAATAAAACGGATGAAAAAATTATGATTTCCTCCTCAGACATTGGTTTCTACGATTTAGAAGGTGAGAAAATCCAACCGGTCGGAGTTTATGATGATGCAGAAAACTTTAAAATACTAAAATATGAAGATTTAGCTAAGGGAAAGACTCTGTCTGGTTATCTTGTATTTAAGGTTGAAAAGGATAAAAAATATGAACTGCACTATGAGAAGAAAACTTATGATGCTGATGAGAAAAGCAAAGAAATCAAGCTAAATGTTGATCCTTCGAGTTATCCTGATCAAATCGAAGATTCAAAGAAATTAGCTTCTGATTATCTGAATGCCGTTTTCTTAGGTGGAGACGCCAAAAGCAAAGACAAGGCAAAGTCGTCCAAGAGCAAGGAAAATTTTGTCTTGGGCGGCGATTTGGAGCAAGATAAAAAGGACTTTAGAGCAGCTTTTGCTGAAGACTTCAAACGTAAATTGCATGACTATCCCTTTACTGATAAGGAAGTCAATGCCTTTATCGATGCCTATGTGGAAAATAATGCAAAACGCTCCGAAATTTCTTATACAGTAGCCCAGTACATGCCGAATGAGATAGTGATCAAGATTAAACCGAGAACGGTCAGTCTAAATAAAACCATGTATACCTACCGTCAAGATTTTTATGACAAACATCGTTCTGAATATGGAAGCCTGAGTGACGTCTACAAAGCTACTGATAAGAGCTATGCTAATGATATGATGGCTGGAATGGATTCACGTCCTCTTCTTACGCCAGAACGAGATTATCAGTTGAAATTTGTCAAAACAGATGGCAAATGGGTTCTAGAACGTGATTATTCTTATGAATCTATCGTCAGAGCTTTTGAAGGCGATATATCTTAATAGCAAGATGAGAGGGCAGATGCTTCATTCTGCTCTCTATTTATTTTGTTTCCTAGTCTAGCCTTTGTGCTATACTGGAAGGTAGATATGCAGAGTAAAGGAGTCTAGCATGAAAAAAATCTATGATACATTAGTAAAAACGCGTCATCATCTCCATCAGCATCCAGAGCTGTCTGGTCAAGAATATGAAACAACGGCTTTTCTAAGCCGTTATTTGCAAGACTTGGGGATAAAAATCTTGGACTCTGGCCTAGAGACGGGCTTGATTGCCGAAATCGGTCAGGGAGAGCCAGTCATCGCCTTGAGAGCAGATATTGATGCCCTGCCCATTTTAGAGCAGACAGGTCTGCCTTACGCTAGCCAAAATCCTGGTGTCATGCATGCCTGCGGTCATGATTTTCATCAGACTAGTCTTTTGGGAGCGGCGGAGTTGCTCAAGGCTATGGAAGAAGATTTACAGGGAACCATTCGATTGATTTTTCAGCCAGCTGAGGAAACCTCCCAAGGAGCCAGTCAAGTTCTGGCTACGGGTTTGCTGGATAATGTAGTTGCGATCATCGGTTTTCATAATATGCCCCAGTTAAAAGCTGGGCAAATGGCCTTGAAGCCGGGAGCCATGATGGCAGGCGTAGAGAAGTTTAAGGTGACTGTGGAGGGAGTCAGTAGCCATGCGGCTCGGCCGGATCTGGGAGTGGATACGGTGCTGACTTTGACCAGCATGATTCAAAATCTTCAGTCACTGGTTTCTCGGACTGTCTCGCCCTTTGAGCCAGTTGTTTTATCTGTGACCCACATTGAGGCTGGGACGACTTGGAATGTCTTGCCGCAAAATGGCTTTTTTGAAGGCACGATTCGTTGTTTTAACCCTAATTTGCAAAAGCGTTTGAAAGCAGATTTTATCCGTATTCTGGAGCATACAGCGGGGAATTTCGGTGCTAAGGCCACTATTGTCTGGGATCAGACTCCGCCAGTGACCTATAATGATCCAGAATTAGCCGAGCTTATTTTTAAAAATTCTCAAAATATCGGGGAGCTACTGCCTGCTCAGCCATCTTCAGCTGGCGAAGACTTTGCCTTTTATCAAGAAAAAATCCCTGGTGTCTTTGCTTTTATCGGCTCAAATGGTGCAGCAGATGCGCCTGACCTGCACCATGATAGCATGACGATTGACGATGCGGCCTTTCAGGTTTCTGTGCCTTACTATGTCGAAAACGCCCTCTTCCTCCTTAAGCACTATAAGAAATAACTATAGTCTTTCATAGAAAATAAGAACTAGGCAAGCTCCTCTTCTTTTGTTATCATAGAAAAACAAGATTTCGATATTTTCAAATAGTTTGAATAATCGAATCAGTGATAAAGAAAATCTATCACCTTGATAAAAAAAATATAATGGTCAGGATTTTCGACTTTTGGTATGATAGAAACATGCTCTTTAGGAGGAGATAGAGATATGAATATTAAAAAAATATTGAAATATACTGCCACTGCTGTGGTAGGAAGTCTTGCAGTTGGGCTGCTTGTAGCTTGCTCGTCTTCTGCAAGTAAAGATAGTACTACAAAGAAAAAGACGATTGAAGTCGGAACGGTTGGAACAACCAAGCCTTTCTCTTATGAGGATAAGGACGGAAAACTAACTGGTTACGAAATTGAAGTGCTTCGTGAAATCTTCAAAGGTTCAGATAAGTACGAAGTCAACTTTAACAAAACCAAATGGGCTTCTGTTTTCTCTGGTCTGGACAGTGACCGCTACCAAATCGGTGCCAATAACATCAGTTATTCAAAAGACCGTGCTGGTAAATACCTATATACCAACCCTTACGCTAAAAACCCAACCGTCTTGGTGGTTCGTAAGGGAGTGAATATCAAGTCGCTGGACGATATCGGAGGCAAGTCTACTGAGGTTGTTCAAGGTACTTCAACAGCCAAACAACTGGAAAAGTACAATGAAGAACACAGTTCAAATCCAACAACCATCAACTACACAGATGGTACAATCCAGCAAATCTTGGCTAATTTGAATGATGGCCGTTCAGACTACAAGATCTTTGAGCGTATCACAGTAGATACCATCATCAAAGACCAAGGTTTAGATAATGTCGAAGTGATTGAACTTCCAAGTGACCAACAACCCTATGTCTATCCGATCCTTGCTTCAGGACAAGAAGAGCTTCAAAACTTCATGAACAAGCGGATCAAGGAACTCTACGAGGATGGAACACTTGAAAAATTATCAAAAGAATTCTTTGGCGGCACTTATTTGCCAGATGCCAAGGATATCAAGTAAGTTTTTTGAAGACATTAAAGGCGAAATAAACTATGTTTATCTCGCCTTTGAATAGTAATATTTTAAACAGGATAGGCACTTTCCCAAGTGTATGCAAGCATACCATCACTTCTGTACATCCCGATAATATAAGTAGTTTCAACCCGACCCGCAACTACACGAGTATATCTTCTAATGACTTTGGTGTAGAACCAAAATTGTTTTCTAGAACTAGCGTGGACAATATTGTCTTGATTCAGTACAGTTTGTTGAAAAACTTCACTAATTCCTAAGCCTAAAACTAGGGCTAGAGAAATTTTGGAAAATGTTTTAATAATTGATTTTCTTTTTGACATTAGACATTTCTCCGTATTCCGTATATTGATATTTTAGTTAGCTAACAATTATATTTTAATATTTAGTTTATATTTTTGTCAATGCATAATTTATAAAAACTATATAGTTAAATTTTATGGCTATTTATAATAAAAAACAATCTTATCTATCTTGTTTTTGAATAGAATACTTGTATAATAAAATAATAATAAAGAATGGAGCTTAATTATGTTTTTTAAAAAATGGTTGAGTGTTACAACACTTTTGATAATTGTAGGTTTAGGTTTATCAGCATGTTCTTCATCGGCTTCTAAAGTTAATACTTCAAATGATGGAAATATAATAGTGAATATTGGAGTAGTAAACTTAAGCGATACAGAAGAAGCACGCTGGGACAAGGTTCAGGAAATCCTTGATAAGGAAAAAGCAGGTATTAAATTGAAGCTTACTCAATTTACAGACTATTCTCAACCTAACCAAGCAGTTCGCGATGGCGATGTAGACATCAATGCCTTCCAACACTACTACTACTTGAAAAACTGGAATAAAGAAAACAATGCTGACTTGGTGTCTGTCGCAGATACGTATATCGCACCAATCCGTCTTTACTCTGGTACTAAAGATGGCAAAAACAAATACACTGCTGTGAAAGACATTCCAGAAAACGGAAGCATTGCCGTACCAAATGATCCAACAAACGAAAGCCGTGCTTTGAACCTTCTTCAAGCAGCTGGTTTGATTAAGTTGGACGTGGATTCAACGAAGCTTGCGACTGTTGCTAACATCAAAGAAAACAAGAAAAACTTGAAAATTTCTGAATTGGATGCTTCTCAAACAGCAGCTTCTCTTACTTCTGTAGATGCAGCGGTTGTCAACAATACCTTCGTTCGTGAAGCTGGTATTGACTACAAGAGCGCTCTTTACAAAGAAAAGACAGATGAAAATTCTAAACTGTGGTACAACCTGATTGCCGCTAAGAAAGATTGGGAAAAATCTGACAAGGCAGATGCCATCAAGAAAATCATCAAGGCTTACCATACTGACGAAGTTAAAAAAGTCATTGAAGAATCTTCAGATGGTATGGATCAACCAGTTTGGTAAGATTTTATAGAAAATAATTGAAGATAGAAAGGGCGGGGAATGGATTTCTCCAGCCCTTTATCTGCTATTAGTTAAAGTTTTTATCAGCAGAGATGACTTAGCAATATTAAAACGCAGAGTCACAGACTTACCTGACAGCAAGTCTTTGCTCTTTCGTGAATCATAGCAGATAATCTTTAAACAGATGCGATTAGTAGGAGTTACACATGCCTTTCTCAACTGAGAGTGAACAAATTAAAAAGTTTGAAAATGATGAGGTGGCCCAACACTATTTTGAAGTGTTGCGGACTTTGATTTCTAAAAAGTCTATCTTTGCCCAGCAAATTGGGCTCAAGGAGGTAGCTACCTATCTGGGAGAAATTTTCACTGCCGCGGGTGCTAAAGTGATGATTGATGACAGTTACACGGCTCCCTTTGTATTGGCAGAGTTTCAGTCGGACAATCCTGAGGCCAAGACTATCATTTTCTATCACCACTATGATACGGTTCCGGCCGATAATGACCAGCCTTGGACCAACGACCCCTTTACTTTGTCGGTCCACTACGGTGTCATGTATGGCCGCGGTGTCGATGATGACAAGGGACACATCACTGCGCGTTTGACAGCAGTGCGTAAGTATATCCGCGAGCAAGGTTCGCTGCCAGTTAATATCATCTTCATGATGGAGGGAGCAGAGGAGTCGGCTTCAACAGACTTGGATAAATATCTGACCAAGCATAAGAAACACTTGCGGGGAGCAGATTTACTGGTCTGGGAGCAGGGCACGCGTAATAATCTAGGCCAGTTGGAGATTTCTGGTGGAAATAAGGGTATTGTCACTTTTGATATGTCTGTTCGCAGTGCGGAAGTTGATATTCATTCTAGCTATGGCGGTGTCATTAATTCAGCTTCTTGGTACTTGATGGATGCTATCTCTAGCCTGCGTAGTGCTGACGGTCGAATCTTAGTGGAGGGCATCTATGAGCAAGTACAGGAGCCCAATGAGCGAGAGCTGGCTTTGATTGCCCAGTACGCTCTGAAGACACCAGAAGAGTTGAAGGAAATTTACGGCCTCCAGCTTCCAGTCTTGAAAGAGGAAAGGCAGGAATTCCTGCGTCGCTTCTATTTTGAGCCAGCCATTAACATTGAAGGCTTCGGTTCGGGCTATCAGGGGCAAGGAGTCAAAACGATCCTACCAGCATATGCATCTGCCAAGATGGAAGTACGCTTGGTACCAGGCTTAGAGCCTCATGATGTCTTGGACAAGATTCGCAAGCAACTGGACAAAAATGGCTATGATAAGGTAGAATTAACTTATACATTGGGAGAAATGAGCTATCGTAGCGATATGAGTGCCCCTTCTATCTTGAATGTGATTGAACTGGCCAAGGATTTTTATCCAGAGGGTATCTCAGTGCTTCCGACCTCGGCAGGAACAGGGCCTATGCATACAGTCTTTGAGGCTTTGGAAGTTCCGATGGCTGCCTTTGGCTTGGGAAATGCCAATAGTCGGGATCATGGTGGCGATGAAAATGTCAAGATTGCCGATTATTATACCCATATTGAATTAATCAAGGAGTTAATCAGAAGTTATGAGCAATGAAATTATCAAATTAGACCGTATTGATGTCACTTTTACACAGAAAAATCGTGTCATCAAGGCGGTTGAAGATGTGACCATTCACATCAATCAGGGGGATATTTACGGTATCGTGGGTTATTCTGGTGCCGGAAAGTCAACTTTGGTGCGGGTTATTAACCTCCTGCAGAAGCCATCTGGTGGACGCATCACTGTGGATGGGACAGTCCTGTATGACAAAGAAAGCGTCCAATTGAATGCGGCTCAACTGCGGGAAAAGCGCAAGGACATTGGCATGATTTTCCAGCATTTCAATCTGATGGCCCAGATGACAGCTAAGGAAAATGTCGCATTTGCCTTGAAGCACTCTTCCTTGTCTGCTGCTGAAAAAGAGGAGAAGGTTCGTAAACTTTTAGAACTGGTAGGTCTGGAAGATCGAGCGGATAATTATCCGTCTCAGCTGTCTGGTGGTCAGAAGCAGCGCGTAGCGATTGCTAGAGCCTTAGCCAATGATCCAAAAATCTTGATTTCAGATGAAGCGACTTCGGCATTGGATCCTAAAACAACCAAGCAAATTTTGGCCTTGCTTCAGGATTTGAATCAAAAGTTGGGACTGACGATTGTACTCATCACGCACGAAATGCAGATTGTCAAAGATATTGCTAATCGTGTAGCTGTTATGCAGAATGGGAAATTGATTGAGGAAGGCTCGGTTTTGGATATCTTTACCAATCCACAGAATGAATTGACCCAAGACTTTATCACAACGGCAACAGGTATCACTGAAGCTATGGTTAAAATCAATCAACAGAAGATTGTGCAAAACCTGCCAGCGGATTCTGTATTGGCGCATTTGAAGTATGCTGGTACGGTGACAGATACAGCCATTATCAACGATATCTACAAGCAGTATCAAGTTTCAGCCAATATTTTACATGCTAACATTGAGATTTTAGACAATGTTCCTGTCGGGGAGATGGTAGTCATTTTGTCAGGAAATGCAGAAAACCTTGCGTCTGCTCAAAGCAATTTGCAAGCTGCTGGCGTAGAATTAAAGGTGCTTAAGGGAGGAATTTAGATTGATAGACTTGATTAAAACATTTTTGCCCAATGTCTATAAGATGGGCTGGGCTGGTCAGGCTGGCTGGGGAACAGCGATTTATCTGACCCTTTATATGACGATTATTTCTTTCCTGATCGGTGGCATTCTAGGCTTGATCGCTGGACTTTTCCTGGTATTGACAGCGCCAGGTGGTATTTTAGAAAATAAAACAGCCTTTTTCATCTTGGACAAGGTCACATCCATCTTTCGGGCAATTCCCTTTATCATTCTCCTAGCTTTGATCAATCCTTTCACACGGATGATTGTGGGCACAGGGATTGGTCCAACAGCGGCTCTGGTACCCTTGTCTTTGGCGGTCTTCCCTTTCTTTGCCCGTCAGGTGCAGGTGGTTCTATCAGAATTAGACCGCGGTGTGATTGAAGCAGCGCAGGCGGTTGGGGCTAACTCATGGGATATTATCGGTGTTTACCTGCGTGAAGGCTTACCAGACTTGATTCGGGTGACAACAGTGACCCTAATCTCGCTAGTTGGTGAAACAGCTATGGCGGGAGCGATCGGTGCAGGCGGCCTTGGGAACGTAGCGATTGCCTACGGTTATCAACGTTTCAACCAAGACGTGACCATTTTAGCTACTGTTTTGCTCTTGCTTCTTATCTTCTTTATCCAGTTTCTGGGAGATTTCCTAACTAGAAAGATCAGTCATCGCTAGACAGAGAGTGGGACAGAAATCGGTAATTCGTTAGAATTCGATTTCGTCGTCCCACCTCCGCACAGTTGAGTAGGGCTGTAAAAGCTGATGAAATCAGCGTAGTAGAGCCCACTCAACCACTGCGTCTTGCTCGACAATCCAAAGACAATTTAGAGGCTAGGACTTTTGTCCCAGCCTCCTTTTGTCAACTATCATCCTTTGAAAAGTCTGAAAATTTAATTTACATTCTATTTTCATAATGCTATAATAAATAAAGCTAAGTATAGAAAAATAGCATAATACATTACTTCTTGGCAGTGCTGGATTTTGCCCATGCCGAGGAAAGTTGCTTTAATAAACAACTAGTTTTCCTAGGAAGAAAGCTTATCAAGGATGCTAGATCTACAAACCTTGCTAGAACTTCCTCCTGCAGGAAGGATGGCAAAGCATGAAATGCGCATTTGCACGTATCAAGGATATAGCTATCAATAGTTTTATGAAGTTTAGCTTCACAATTAGAAAGGATTCAATAATGACATCGTTAACACTGAAAGAGTTGAAATGGACGGGAGTCTTTGCTCTGCTCTACTTTCTCTGTGTCGGACTAGGAGTACTAGTAGGGCACTTTTTTGACAATGCTGGCAATATGCTCTATGCTCCAGTCTTTGCTGCAGTTTTTGGCGGAAGCGTTTATATGTGCTTGCAAAGCAAGATTAAAAAATTTGGAGCGATCAGCTTAGTAGGCCTAATAATGGGAGGCTTTTTCCTCCTGTCTGGTCATTTTATGATTGCTGGTTTGCCGGGCTTGGTGTTCGGTCTCTTGGCGGACACGATTGCAGGCTTGGGCAAATACGAAAATAAATTCTGGAATCTGCTTTCTTTTGTTTGTTTCTCTTTTGTCAATTCGGGCCCTATTATCCTCATGTGGCTAGCGCGGCGAGCTTATATTGATAGCTTGGTGGCGCGTGGCAAGACAGCAGAATACATCAATCGGATTTTGCTGCCTTTGGATTTTCCGACCATCGCTAGTTTTATCGTGATGGTAGTGGCAGGTGCTTTAATCAGTGGCCTGCTGGGCCAATATCTGGTAAAAAAGCGCAGTGTAAAAGCTGCCTCTCAGTCATAAAAAGTCAAGCCAGATGAAAGTTGCTGGATTTTCCTATCCTAGCTTACTCAAGGAATTGTTCTGGCATAAGTTTGATCCAGAAAAATACCCTAGCTTGCATGCTATATCTTTGAGAAATAGACGGTTATAAAAAAATTCTATGCCTCCAGCTCTAGCGAAAAGAGCCTAATTTTGGTAAGATTAGAAGACTTGGAGAATATCAGGCTCAAGGCCTGGGAGGAATAAGATGAACAACATATTAGTGCTGCAGTCGGACTTCGGTCTGGTAGATGGAGCAGTGTCGGCTATGATTGGAGTGGCTTTGGAGGAATCACCAACGCTGAAAATCCATCATTTGACCCATGACATCACCCCTTACAATATTTTTGAGGGCAGTTATCGTCTCTTTCAGACAGTAGATTACTGG
>ERZ773005.1322-NODE-1322-length-13320-cov-3.283151_pt1 | contig 13320 bp, 10 predicted proteins | sample MGYA00580666_ERZ773005 | MGnify/ENA primary metagenome ERZ773005 (study PRJEB29015, sample SAMEA2737999) | human oral metagenome | biome: human oral; feature: human-associated habitat; material: dental | place: China | collected 2061 ... | reverse complement strand
GCGGAGGCGTATGCACGTTATATGACTTGTATGAAGGAGATCCAAAAGACATACGACGAGCTTCTCGCGCTCGGTGTCGCGAAGCAGGATGCGCGCTTTGTCCTGCCGGGCGGAGCGTGCACGAATTTCGTCACGACGCTCAATCTGCGCTCCTTTATGGATGTCTATGAGAAGCGCGTCACAACGCCCGGCGCACAGTGGGAGATTAAAGAGTTGATGCTGCGGATGCGCGATCTGATTGTCGCTGAGGAGCCGTGGCTGGAACGCTTTATTCCGCGCGGATAATGGAGCGTCGAATGAAGCATACGGAACAACACCAGCGCGGCACGCGCCCTGCAGAGCACCGCTCCGACATTCTTGCCGGCCGCCATGCAGTCATGGAGGCGATGAAGGCGGGGCGCGGGATCAACCGCATTCTGCTCGCTGACGGGCTTCACGGCAGCGGCGTGCGGGAGCTGCGCGACCTTGCGCGAGAGTATGGGGTTGCGACAGATGTCGTCAGCCGCTCGAAGCTGGATGCTGCGGTGCCTGAGGGTGTACGCCATCAGGGCGTGATTGCCTATGCTGCCCCTGTTTCCTATGTTTCTGTTGAGGAGATTATTGCAGCAGCACGTGCACGCGGCGAGGATCCTCTTCTGCTCCTCCTTGACGGCATTGAGGACCCGCAGAACCTCGGAGCACTGCTCCGCACAGCAGATGCGGCGGGGGGACATGGGATTCTTCTGCCGCGCCGTCACAGCGTCCCTCTGACCGAGACCGTGGCACGCGTCTCAGCAGGCGCGCTTGAATATGTTCCTGTCGCCCGCATCGGCAATATTGCGCAGACCATGCGCGCGCTCAAGGAGCAGGGCTTTTGGATTGCGGGTGCGGATATGGACGGAACAGAGACCTATGATCGTGCGAATCTCACCGGCGCACTCGTACTCGTCATCGGCAGCGAGGGGCGCGGTATGAGTCGGCTTACACGAGAGATCTGCGATTTCACCGTACGCCTGCCGATGTGTGGGAAAATCAACTCGCTCAACGCCTCGGCCGCTGGTGCTATTCTCATGTACGAGGCGCAGCGGCAGCGCAGGGCAAAGGCTGCGGTGCCGCATGGCTAGGCAGAGGAAGTCGGAATATTATCTCGTTGACGGCTACAATGTCATCAATGCATGGCCCGAACTTATGCGCCTACGCGGCAATCTCAACGAGGCACGTGATGTCCTTGTCCATATCCTTACGGAGTATGGCGCATTCGAGAACTATGAGATGACCGTGGTGTTCGATGCGTTCTTTACCGAGGAAGAGGAGCATGAACTGCAGATCAGTGACCGCATGAAGGTTATCTACACGGGGGCGGGGGAGACAGCGGACAGCTGCATTGAGCGCCTGGCCTACACAGCAGTGCGTGCGGGGCGTGAGGTGTATGTCGTCACCTCGGATGGTGCGGAACAGAGCGTCATCCTTGGCGCGGGTGCGTATCGTATTACCTCCCCCGAGCTGCGCCGCTCGGTGAAAAAGGCAAAGAAGCTGATGAAAGCAGAGTATATGAACCCGCACAGCCGGCCGCTTGGACGCATCGAAGTCCATGAGCGTCTCGACTACGATACACGCGCACGCCTTGAAGAACTGCGGCGCAGAAAATAAGCACAAAAAAATCTTTGAACTGCTGTTCAAAGATTTTTTTGTATGCCGATATACTACCATCGCTTTGTCTTGCGCCAGAACGAGGGACGCAGGAGAATCAGCAGCGTAAATATCTCGAGGCGGCCGAGGAGCATGGAGCAACAAAGTACTGCTTTTACAAAATCAGAAAGCGGTGCATAAGTTGAGGTTGCATTCACAATACCGAATGCCGGGCCGATATTGCCGAGCGTACTGACCGCAACGGCGATTGCATCAAAGGGAAGCAGACCGTCCATTGTGAGCAGGAATGCAGTTATGAAGATGATCGTGAGATAGAGAAAGAAGAAGGAACCCACGCGCAGGAGCATTGCACCGTCAACGTGGGTGCCGCCGAGCGAGATATCAACGACGCGGTGCGGATTCAGCTTTTGCAGGATGACGGCACGCGCGTTGCGCACAAGGAGAACGATACGCGCTACCTTGATGCCGCTCGCGGTCGAACCGGCACATCCTCCGATGATCATGAGTAGGAGCAGGAGAAGTTTTGAGAATGTCGGCCAGGTCTCGAAATCCGCTGATACAAACCCTGTCGTCGAAAGAGATGTCACTTGAAAGACGGCGACGCGCGCTGCCATGAAAGTATCCATGCCCATCTCTATGATGAGGTTCAGAGCGATGAGGAGCATTGCGATGAGCGCAATACCGAGATAGGTGCGGAACTCCGTATTGCGCAGGATGACGGATGGCCCTTTGACCCAAGCGCGGTAGTAGAGTGAAAAGCTCCCCCCCGCAAGGAACATAAAGAGTGCGGTCCACAGCTCGAATGGAAGATTGTGGAAGTGCATGGTACTGTCGTCGTAAGTTGAGAAACCGCATGTTCCAATCGTGGACATCGCGTGTGTAACGGCAATGCTGAAATCCACTCCGCAGAGCATAAAAACAACGGTTGTGACCGCCGTGAAGAGAAGATAAATCTTAAAGAGCGCCATCGTCATATCGCGCAGGCGCGGCATGACGCGCTCCATTGTCGGCCCCATGCCCTCGGCATTGTACATATAGATCGTGCTTGCGCCGGACTGCGGGAGAAGCGCAATAAAGATAACAATAATACCGAGGCCGCCGATCCATGCCGTCATCATACGCCAGAAGAGAACGCTGTACGGAAGGGCCCCGAGCGAAGAAAAAACCGTTGCGCCCGTGCCGGTAAATCCTGAGATGCTTTCGAAGAGCGCATCGAGAAAATTGAGATAATGACCGAGCAGATAGGGGAGCATTCCAAGAAATGTCCCTGTAAACCATCCGAATGCTGTGATGGCGATGCCCTCGCGTGCCGTCAGTTCCTCTGCAGGGCGGCCGAAGCGACGAAAGCCAAGGCCGAAGAATGCGCTGATGAGCATAGACAGCATGAAGGCCTCTCGGCTTGGCTCATCGTTGACGATGGCGAGAACGAGCGGAATCATAAGCGCTCCTGCCATTGCAAAAGAGAGTCGCGAGAGAATGTAGTTGATGGTGTAGATATTCATAACGTCTACCAGTTATGTCCCGTCTCTTCGAGGAGCGAGCCAATGAAGAGGAAAAATGCAAAGATCTCAATACGCCCGAGAATCATGAGCAGCGCGCAGATAAACTTTGTCCAGGAAGGCAGCACCGCAGCCGTATTCAAATCTGCAAGCGAAGCGACGCCGCCTGTGGTCGTCAGGCAGGAGACCGTCAGCGTAATCGTCTCGATGGGGCTGAGTCCCGCAAGGGCAATAAGGAGAGCACCCGCTGAAAAAACTGCGGCAAAGAGAAATGCAAGTACGAGAATCCGTCCCGCAGAATGCAGGGGAACAACCTCTCCTCCTTGGTGCACGGCGATTACCATTCGCGGGTGCAGCGTGCGCAGAAGCTCTGTCCATGCCAAAGAGATCAGTACCAGCACGCGCGATATCCGGAAACCACCTGCTGCTGAGCCCATGCACCCTCCAATTATGGCAAGGACGATGAGCAGCAGTTCAGAACCGTTGTGAAAAGGGATCTCCTCCTGCAGCATCAGGCCGTTCGTTGAGAGAAAAGAGATGGCATAGAAATATCCGTAGCCGATCGCACTTGCGAGACTTTGTGTGCCGTGCAATATGGGGGGCACACAAAGCAGCGTTCCGGCACCGATGAAAAGAGCAAAAAATGCCCGCAGTTCCATATGACGAATGATCTCTGTACCGGAGCGGCGGTGCAGCATTTGCCAGATTGTGAGCAGCGGAAGCGCCGAGAGCAGGGACACCAGGCCGCCGCCGAATATCAGCCCCAGTGTCGGAGGCAGTCCCGCGGTCATTGGACCCGCACCTGACGAAACCGTAAAGAGTGCCAGGATAAGTGCTGGAAATATTTCATCTCCTGCCATAAGATAGATACAGACCGCGACAAGAGTGATGGCAATGTAGAGTACTGTCATCTCCCGCATGGGACGTGTCATGCGGTTCCAGAGCGGGCTGAACAGGCGCTCCTGCTGTACGGCGAAATCGACGCCGAAGCATCCCCCAACCACCGGAAGCACCGTCACAAGAATGACGATGAAGAGCAGCCCCCCGAACCAGCTCATGAGCGCTCGCCAAAGAATCAGAGAAGGAGGAAGTCCCCCGCCGAGTGCCGTCATGCCCGTTGTCGTAAGTGAGGATATGGAGTCGAAGAATGTATCGATTGGAGAGAGATGAAGTCCTGCGAGATGGAACGGCAGCATACCAAGCACTGCAAGCAGAAACCATACGACGAGGAGAAACAGCATTCCCTCCTGCACCGAGAGCTGCCGCATATGACTGCGGCCCATATTGCCGAAGACCATGCCGAGTATTGCGCTCAATACGGCAAGCGCAAGAAAAGAACCTGCCGCAGGATCACCGAAAGCAAAGCCATAGGCAAACGGGATGAGATACAGCGGCGCAAAGACATATGCTGTGCGCCCCATAAGCACCCAGAATAAATCAAAACGCATCAGTCATCTCCAAAATAAGCAAGTGCCTTTTTTGCGAAACTCTTGAGGACAAAGAGGATCACGCGATCCCCCGGCATAAGCTCCGTCATACCGTTTGGGATAGCGGCCTCCTCACTGCGCACATAGGCGCAGACAAGGCATTCGCGCGGGAGATTCGCGTCCATCAGTTTCTTCCCGACGACCGAAGCGCCGGGACTGACAATCACCTCGAGCGCTTCCGCACGCGCTCCCTCGAGGAGCGTTACGCGCGTCACATCGCCGCCGCGTGCATAGGCAAGTACCTCGCTTGCTGAGAGCAAACGCGCCGAGAGCGCGATATTGACGCCGACCTTCTCCATAAGGTCGATATACTCGTTGCGGTCGACACGCACGACTGTCTTAATTTTATTGTCTGAGAGGTGGCGCGCAAGGAGCGCCAGCATAAGATTCAGCTTGTCATCCTCCGTCAGGCAGACGATGACATCCGCCTCGGCAACGCCCTCCTCCGTCAGCAGATCAATATCTGTACCGTCTCCGCAGATTGCAAGGCCCGATGTCAGCTTCTCCGCGAGCAGTTCGCAGCGCTCACGATTGCGGTCGATGACCTTTACCTGCACGCCCTGGCGCTCGAGCATCAATGCAAGCGCGCGACCCGTCCGTCCTGCACCGATGATGGCGGCACGTGTCAGTTTATGAGTGTCGCTCGGTACGAGACTTTGGCTGAACTCCTCGATGCGGTCGGGAAGACCGATGAAGTAGGCATTGTCACCCGGGAGAAATACGTCATCGCCGTGCGGGATAATCATACGATGATCGCGAAAGATCAACCCTGCGAGTACCCCGTGCGGGAGCTGCAGCTCCTTGAGCGGTTTGCGCGCGATGGCAGAGCGGCGGCGGATGCGCGTCTCAAAAAGGCGCACCTTTCCCTGTGCGAAATCCTCTACGTTGAGCGCAGCGGGCGTCATTAGAATACGATTGATTTCATTTGCCGTGATGAGTTCCGGGTTGAGGACGAGATCAATATCGAAATTTTCTTTAAGATATCTTCCGGCATCCACGGTGAAATTCATATCGCGAATGCGGGCGATTGTATGCGTAATCCCATGTTTTTTCGCAAGCACACAGGCGACAATATTTACCTCGTCGCTCTCCGTCACCGCGATGAGAATGTCCGCGCTCCTGATGTCAGGGTCGTTCATTGTGAGCGGGCTTGCGATATTCTCCGCAATGGTCAGCACATCGAGTGTCGTCTTCGCCGCCTCAAGCTGACTCTCTTCGCCGTCGACTACAACGACATCCATACCCTCCTCTGAGAGGAGCGATGCAATGCTGTAGCCCAGCCGCCCTGCTCCTGCAACCACAATACGCACAATGAATCCCTCCTGTGCACCACTTAAGTAAATATAAAGAAGTATACCATATATTCTTGGCAAGTTAAACTCATATTGAAGCAGGGAGAGGAAATGGATTGAGAGAAGATATTATTATGATATAATTAAAAAGCGGATTTTTCTGACTGGTCTTCTTTGGGAAATGGGGAATCATTATGCAAAAGCAAAAGAATACGCGGTCCTGCGAAATATCAGAGCAACGATATCTCGCTCATATAGATAAGGCAACAAGTCGAGAACAGTACCTATACAATCATCTTGAGAATGTTGCCGAGCGTTCAGCTCGTTTTGCTGCTGCTTTTGGAGAGGAAGCAGTCGGACGTGCGCTTGGCAGGTATCATGATATTGGAAAATATTCAAATGAGTTTCAAGACTATATTCGTGCACCTAAAGAAGAACAGCAAAAGAAACGTGGTACGATTGACCACTCGACTGCTGGAGCTAAGGAGATGGCGCAGCTGGGGACTGCGGCAGGTGTGTTGGCATTCTGTATTGCGGGGCATCATGGAGGAATCCCGAATCGCGGAACGAGGGCGGACACTGCGGTAAAGCCTACACTCATCGGACGGCTGAAGAAGGTGGTACCGGACTACCATACCTACCGTAAGGAGAACCCAGTACCGCTTCTTCCAACATCGTCTCTGTTGTCCAAGGTAGTGCGTGTGCCATTTTGGGTGATGCTTTATACACGTATGATCTTCTCCTGCCTCGTCGATGGAGATTTTCTGGATACGGAGTATTTTATGTTTGACGGAGCGGTTGAACGCGATGACTTCCCACCAATAAAGGTGCTCCTTGAACGATTGGAGAAGAGTATCGCAGAGCGTTTCTTTGCGCCGAGATCTGCAGAGGAACAGAAGCGGATGAGCGAACCCCTCAATCAAAAACGTATGGAGCTGCTTCGCGAGGCTATTGCGGCAGGGAAGGGAGCTAAGGGGAATCTGTACCGTATGAATATTCCGACGGGAGGAGGGAAGACGATTTCATCCCTTGCATTCGCGCTGCACTACGCTGTGCAGGTGCAGCGCAGACGAATTATCTACGTCATACCGTACACAAGCATTATCGAGCAGACTGCTGCGGTGTTTCGCGGGATTTTGGGAGAGGAGTGTGTCGTTGAGCATCATCAGAATGTGGACTATGACGATGCCGGCGAGGAGATGAATCGCAAGAGACTTGCTTCCGAGAATTGGGATGCACCGATTATCGTCACTACGAATGTACAGTTTTTTGAATCCCTCTTTGCTAATCGTCCCTCGAAATGCCGTAAGCTCCACAATATTGCGGAGAGTGTTGTGATCTTTGATGAGGCGCAGATGATTCCGCTCGACTACCTCTGTCCTTGCATGGAAGCCATACAGGAGCTTGTACGTCACTATGCCTGCACAGCCGTTCTATGTACGGCGACACAGCCCCCACTGGAACAATTCTTTGCTGCGGATATGCAGCTAATTGAGATCTGTCCTGCTGTCATGGAGAATGCCGCATTTTTTCGACGAACAAAGATTGAGCTGCGTGAGCATCCAATGTCGCGAGAGACTCTGGCGGCGGAATTGGAGAAATATGCGCAGGTACTCTGCATCGTCAATGGGAAAAGAACAGCACAGAAGCTTTTTGATCGGATAGAGTCGAAGGATGGTGTTTATCATCTGTCTACAAATCTCTATCCTGTACATCGTGAACGAGTTTTAGAGGAAATTCGTTCACGGTTGAAAGCTGGACAGCCCTGCCGTGTGATCTCAACCAGCCTTGTGGAGGCAGGAGTCGATCTTGATTTTCCGTGTGTCTATCGAGAGCTGAATGGGATCGACAGCATCGTGCAGGCGTCAGGACGATGCAATCGTGAGAATCGGCAGGGAATCGAGGATAGCCCCGTATATGTATTTTCCTTTGAGGATACTAAGAAGAAAAACTTCCTTGCTGCCGATACAACGCAGATCGTCGCTCGAAAATATAGGGAAAATCTCGCGAACCCCGCAGCGATTCGGATGTATTTTAACGAACTTTATGACTTGGGCGGAGAGAAACGATTGGATTGCAAAGATATTATGGGAAAGTCGCGAGAACTTGCATTTGCGAAAATCGCCGAAGAGTTTCGCTTGATTGAGGAACAGACCATATCCGTTTTGATTCCACTGGAAGATGAGGCCAAGGAATTGCTCCGGCATCTCGAAGCGGGGGAACGCTCACGCAGTCTCCTGCGAAAGGCTGCACGTTATATGGCTTCTGCTCGGTCGAATATAGCAGAAGAGCTTCTGATGCACGGAGCGCTTTACAAGATGGATGAAGAAATTACTGTTCTTGTCGATTTGTCGGCTTATGACATGAAGAAAGGCTTGATAGAAAATGAGGCGGAAGAAGAGCGGAAAAAATAGAGTGGGGAGATTTTGCAATCTCCCCACTCATGGTACAAATATGACAAAGCACAAATTTCAATCCCCACATAGTATTTGTATCTACGCGACAATGGCATTTTATTATGAATGAACGTTCCTGTCAAATTTTGATTTCTAATTTGGCGTTGACATAAGCATTATTTTATAATAAAATTTAATATAACAAAACACAAGAATATAATGGAGGTGAGAATATGTCTTATGGAGTTCGACTCGAAGTATGGGGAGATTTTGCTTGCTTTACGCGACCAGAACTTAAGGTAGAGCGCTTTTCGTATCCTATCATAACCCCAAGTGCAGCACGCGGTATATTGGAAGCCCTGTTTTGGCACCCCGGATTAAGATGGATTATAGACAAAATCTATATTTTGTCTGAAATACAGTATACTAACATTCGCCGTAATGAACTCAAGGCGAAGATATCAGCAAGTAATGTACTGAGCTTTGCAGCCAAAGGAGAAGGGGAGTTGTATCAGTCGACCAAAGATGACATTCAGCAGCGTGCATCTACCGTACTCAAAGAACCACACTACATCATCGAGGCACATTTTGAGATGACGGAGCATGCGAATCCATCCGATAATCCGGGGAAATTTCGAGAAATCTTCTTGCGGCGTGCACGAAAAGGCCAGTGCTACCACATGCCCTACCTTGGATGCCGAGAGTTTCCTGCGTATTTTCGCCTGTATGAGGAGGAGTCAATTGCAGCAGCATATCATGGTGAAACGAGAGACCTTGGGCTTATGCTCTATGACATCGACTACAGTGATTCAAATAATCTTCGGCCGATTTTCTTTCATGCACAACTGACCAACGGCGTTCTTGATCTGCGCGATTGCGAGGTGTATTGCTGATGCTGGAGACCTTGGTACAGAGATATGAAGATGAATGCAGAGAGGGGCGTCTGCCAAGAGACGGTTGGGAGAAACGGAATGTTTCGTTTGCCCTCGTGATTGGGAAAGACGGAGAATTGCTTCAGGTGATTTCGATTCGTCAGGAAGTACTGCGCGGAAAGAAAACTGTGCTGCGTCCGCAGGAACTCCTTGTTCCTATTGGTGAGACACGTGCAAGTGGAATTTGTCCGTTCTTTCTCTGTGATAACGCATCGTATTTTTTGGGGGTGGATACCAAGGGGAAGCCGAAACGGACGGCAGATTGTTTTGCTGCTGCCGTAAAGTTGCATGAGAATATTTTAGCAGATGTCAGCAGCGAAACGGCAGAAGCCGTTATTTCCTTTTTTCGTCGTTGGAAGTCGGGAGAGGATGCGGTTCGTGCACATCCGGTACTTGCATCCCATGCCGATGATATTCTTGCGGGCGCGAATCTCGTGTTTCGCTATGAGGGGCGCTACGCTCATGAGGATCCGGAGATTCGGGCAGCATGGGAGCGGTATCGACAGAAAAGTGACGGAGAAGATTTGCAGCGCTGTCTCGTGACAGGGGAACTGGCTCCGGTTGCCGTCAAGCATCCGGCACTCAAGGGTATAAGCGGCGCACAACCGACAGGGGCGATGCTTATATCGTTTAACGCAAATGCCTTTGAATCCTATGGGCATGTCGACGATCAGGGGAGAAATGCTCCTGTATCGAAGTATGCGGCGTTTGCCTATGGAACGGCACTCAACGCTCTGATTGCTGACGACGCACACAAGAAAATGATCGGTGATACGACAGTGGTCTACTGGGCGGCTGAGAAGAGCAGCGAGGCACAGGATGTATTTGCGGGCGTACTCGGTGATGGCGATTTGATGACAGATGATCTGCTGGATGAAATCCTGCGGAGAATAGAGGCAGGAGAGGACATCGACTATAACGGTGTATCTATCCCGTACGAGAATCCCTTTTATATTTTGGGACTGGCCCCAAATGCGGCGCGGATTTCCGTGCGCTTCTTTTTGCAGGATTCCTTTGGCACATTTTTGAAGAATCTTGCTCTGCATATTGAGCAGATGGACATCGTTCGTCCTGCCTGGGTGAGGGATCGAAATGTTCCTCTATGGAAACTGCTCCTAGAGACAGTGAATCCAAATGTCAAGATGATGATGGCATCGCCTGTCATGGCAGGTGCGATGATGCGTGCTGTACTGACAGGCAGGAAGTATCCTGCCTCCGTATTCCAAAACATCATGCTCCGTATCCGTGCACAACAAGGGAAAGAGAAGGTCAACCCCAGGCGTGCCGGTTTTTTGAAGGCGTATTTACTGCGCAATAAAGAGAGGAGAATTACCGTGGCACTTAATGAAAACGAAACAGATGTCGCCTACTTGCTGGGACGGTGGTTTGCTATTTTGGAGAAAGCGCAGGAACTGGCTCTTCCGGAGATCAAAGCAACGATTCGTGATCGTTTCTTTAACTCTGCTTGTGCGACACCAGCTTATATATTTCCCCTTTTGCAGAAGCTTTCGCTCCATCATATGAAAAAGCTGGAGGGACCGGATAAGATACGTGTTGACAAGGCATTGACGGAGATTCTTGCAAAGTTGGAGGCGGGAGGGATTCCCCGTCATTTGACACTTGAGGAGCAGGGGGTATTTATCCTCGGATATTATCATCAGCAGCAGAACTGGTATCAAAAGAAGGAGGACAAATAAAATGTCTGATGCAATCAAGAACCGATATGATTTCGTTGTCCTGTTCGATGTGGAGAACGGTAACCCCAATGGAGATCCGGATGCAGGGAATATGCCTCGTGTGGATCAGGAAACAGGGCATGGCCTTGTCACCGATGTCTGTCTCAAACGTAAGATTCGTAATTATGTAGAAGCAGTAGAGGAGGGAGTACCCGGCTACCGTATCTATATCAAGGATGATGTGCCGCTTACGCAACGTGATCAAGAAGCCTGTGAACATTTTGGCATTGAGGACATCAAGAACGTTAAAAAGGACAATCCGGATATCGACAAGAAAATACGCGACTTCATGTGCGAAAACTTCTTTGACATCCGCACTTTTGGCGCAGTTATGACGACATTTGTGCAGGGGGCACTGAACTGTGGTCAGGTGCGCGGACCTGTGCAGCTCGGATTTGCACGCAGCATTGAGCCGATTGTTCCACAGGAAATCACCATCACGCGAACTGCAATCACAACAGTCAAGGATTCACAGGGAAAAAGAACAACAATGGGGCATAAATTCATTGTTCCCTATGCGCTTTATAAAGTCGAGGGCTATGTCTCAGCGAACCTTGCGCGTAAAGCAACAGGGTTTTCGGAGGAAGATCTCGAACTTTTGTGGAAAGCTATCCTGCAAATGTTTGAACTCGATCGTTCGGCGGCACGCGGCAATATGGCAACGCGGGAGTTAATTGTCTTCCGCCATGAAAGTGAACTCGGCAATGCACCTGCCTATCAGCTATTTGACCGAATCTGTATCAACAAAAAAACGCCAGAGGTTCCTGCACGGAGTTATCATGACTATGATGTTCATGTAGACACGGAGAATCTGCCCGAGGGGGTGACCTGTACACGCATGAACTGAGGAGGTAAAATAGAAGGAGGAAGTGATCCAGCCTCTATGGAAAATAGTGAGTGCGAAGATGAAGTGAACAGAATAATATATGCTAAAACAATGTCTAAAAATCAAGCTGTATCAAGTTTGTGGAGGTGAACATCAAGAAAAAACACATATGTGGCGAATAATCGTTATGGATGCATCGCAAAAGAGCCCTTTTATGTCCACTTTTGCTGTCGCGCTCCCTGCGGAGCGCGTGGATTGAAATTTTCTTGTCGTACTCAAAGACCAGTTTGCCTTTGTCGCGCTCCCTGCGGAGCGCGTGGATTGAAATAGATCAAGTTTGTCATAAAAGACAAATCGTTTTGTCGCGCTCCCTGCGGAGCGCGTGGATTGAAATGGCGAAAGAGGACATCAACCGCCGGGGGCAAGCAGTCGCGCTCCCTGCGGAGCGCGTGGATTGAAATTTCTTGCCGACGCCTGCGCCGATGCAGAAACGGCGTCGCGCTCCCTGCGGAGCGCGTGGATTGAAATTTGGGGTTATCGTCGGGCGACAAAGCAAATTTACGTCGCGCTCCCTGCGGAGCGCGTGGATTGAAATTCCTCGCCGATGGTGTCGAACAGATCGTTGAGAAGTCGCGCTCCCTGCGGAGCGCGTGGATTGAAATCTCTATGTGACGGGGCGCAACAAGAACACGCTCGTCGCGCTCCCTGCGGAGCGCGTGGATTGAAATAGCAAGGTGGCTATCTTTGCTTCCAACTCCTTAAGTCGCGCTCCCTGCGGAGCGCGTGGATTGAAATCCTGCGTACCGTCTGCCTTGGTATAGCAGTATGGTCGCGCTCCCTGCGGAGCGCGTGGATTGAAATTTTTCTTCCTTGGGCGGCGTCAGCGCCGTCTCAAGTCGCGCTCCCTGCGGAGCGCGTGGATTGAAATGCTTGTTGTAAATCATGACATACGGGTCATATCGTCGCGCTCCCTGCGGAGCGCGTGGATTGAAATATCTCTGACCACATTTCCGCACGCTTGTTGGCGGTCGCGCTCCCTGCGGAGCGCGTGGATTGAAATCGTAGAGGTATCTATGCGCCTCTTCGCCGAGCAGGTCGCGCTCCCTGCGGAGCGCGTGGATTGAAATATTGCGCGATATTCGGCATAGCGCTCGCCGGTCGTCGCGCTCCCTGCGGAGCGCGTGGATTGAAATCTGACGCAGAACGGTGAACAGCTTGATCACCTGGTCGCGCTCCCTGCGGAGCGCGTGGATTGAAATAGTCTGTGCGTTGTCTGCATCAGGCACAGCCTCTGTCGCGCTCCTTGCGGAGCGCGTGGATTGAAATTGTGCGTATGATGAGATCGTCGCACTCGGAGATGGTCGCGCTCCTTGCGGAGCGCGTGGATTGAAATATGTCGGACCGCATCAACAACATGGAACGCGACGTCGCGCTCCTTGCGGAGCGCGTGGATTGAAATAAGCGCAGGATCCGCGCAATCTACCAGAAGGCGGGGTCGCGCTCCTTGCGGAGCGCGTGGATTG
>ERZ773005.1310-NODE-1310-length-13406-cov-8.788181_pt1 | contig 13406 bp, 14 predicted proteins | sample MGYA00580666_ERZ773005 | MGnify/ENA primary metagenome ERZ773005 (study PRJEB29015, sample SAMEA2737999) | human oral metagenome | biome: human oral; feature: human-associated habitat; material: dental | place: China | collected 2061 ... | reverse complement strand
GACAATTAAAACCCCTTCTTTGGCATAAATATGATGATTTTTGGGCTTAAAAGAACTGCCTAAAAGTCCGACCACCAAGAGGATTCCAATTGTGATGCTAATGGAAAGTAAATTTTGATGAGGCTCGCGATAGATGAAAGCCACAATGAGTGGAACTAGAAGTAGCCCAGCTTCAATGATTAACAACTTGGAGAGGAGGAAACGAATCATATTTCTATTCATGGCTTACCTCTCTAACAAATCATATATTTGTGTGATACTTTGAATGAGCGTTGTGACAATGATTTGGTCACCTATTTGAATGTAATCCTCACCCGTCGGGAAAATAGGTTTTCCATTTCGGATAATGGCTGCAATTAAGACACCTTTCTTTAGTTTCAAACTAGAAAGTGGTCTTCCAGTCATTTTATTTTCTTCCTTGATTTGAAATTGCAAGGTTTCAAGTTGTCCATTAGCTAAGTGGTGCATAGCTTGCAAATCGGAATACTGAGCATTCACACGTCCGCGGACAAAGTGCATAATTGTATCTACTGCAATTCTCTTAGGCGTCACAATACTTGAAAATTCCTGACTGTCAATGATTTCAAGTAAACTAGTCCGATTGACTTTCGTGATATTTTTTTGAACCCCCATGCTTTCAAGGAACATAGAAGAAATGATATTTTCTTCGTCTACACCAGTCAGGGTCGCAACTGCATCATAGTGTTGAGCACTTTCTTCTAGTAAAATGTCTTTTGCAGTACCATCACCTTGAACAATATGTAAATGCGGAAATTCTTGACTAAACCATTCAGCATGTTTTGAATTAATTTCAATCACTTTCAGTTTGATTTTGCTATTTTTTAGAATATTGAGTAGGTAATAAGCAATCTTCCCTGCTCCAATGAGCATCAAACTTTTAATGACTTTGGGTCGCACGAAATTATGGAAAAGAATGACATCTACCCGATTTCCGGTGACATAAATAATATCATTCTGCAAAATGGTAATTTCACCATCTGGAATGAGCAATTGATTATCACGTTCAATAGCACAAATCAAGACATTTCCAAATTTCTTCCGAAATTGAGATAAAGTCATCTGACACAGATTACTATTTTGTTTGACTTTAAATGCCATTAAACTGACACGTCCATTTGAAAAATGTTCCACAGAAAGTGCGTTAGGAAATTCGATGATATTGGCAATGTAACGGGCTGCTAGTAGCTCAGGATTGACAATAAGTGAAAAACCAAGGATATTTTTTTCTTTAAAATAAGAATTTGAATATTCTGGATTGCGAGCGCGGACAATCGTTTCTTTTGCCCCCATTTTTTTAGCCAGCACAGACGACACCATATTGACTTCGTCATGCTCTGTCATGGAAATGAAAATATCACAATGCTCTACATTAGCCTGCTCTAAGATTTTAAAATTAGCACCGTTACCCACAATGCCCATAATATCATAACGTTTTGTGATCCGATTGAGTACGGACTCATTTTGCTCGATGAGAATCACATCATGTTTTTCAGCCACAAGTGAACGGCAGAGTGCAGATCCGACCTTACCGCCACCAACGACAATAATTTTCATGTTATACCTCCCAAGTATACTTCTATATCATACTCTTTTTTTGCAAAAATTTCATCATTTTGAAGAAAGAAAAATGTATATTTTGTCCTATTAAAGCGTTCTGATGAAAACGACAAGAGAATTCTTGAAAAAATTGACAAATAATCTAGAAAATATGAAAATTTTAAGCTTTTTTTGTTGACATGTGCAAAGAAAGTGATATACTAAGAAAGTACCTTCATTGATTTACCTCAAACCTGTTGTGATGTAAGTTAATGATGCCTTAACCACGCTGTTTGCTGAGCTTGACTCCGAGCAGTGTGGCTATTTTTTTATAGTAGTAATGAAATCAGGAATGAAAAATTATGATATGTAAAAACCACATTGTTCTTTTTGAACCGCAAATCCCACAGAATACGGGTAATATTGCTCGGACTTGCGCAGCAACGAATTCATCGCTTCACATCATTTTACCAATGGGATTCCCGATTGATGATCGTAAGATGAAACGAGCAGGTTTGGACTATTGGGATAAGCTGGATATTACTTATTATGACAATTTAGAAGAGTTTATGAGTAAAATGGATGGACATCTCTATTTGATTTCTAAATTTGCAGAGAAGATTTATGCAGCAGAAAATTTTACAACCGCTGGAAATCATTATTTTATGTTTGGGCGTGAGGATAAAGGATTGCCAGAGGATTTTATGCGTGCTCATTCTGAAAAAGCCCTGCGTATTCCGATGAACGATGAGCATGTCAGAAGTCTGAATTTATCAAATACAGTTTGTATGATGGTGTATGAAGCCCTGCGCCAGCAAGATTTTACAGGATTAGATCTAGTACACGAATACGAACATGACAAATTAAAATAATGGTGTCAGAATAATTTTTGTATATCAGATAAAACGCTTGCTCTTGCAGGCTTTTTTTGTTATGATTAAAGGGTCTTCAGGGCAGGGTGAAATTCCCGACCGGCGGTAATTTTCAGTCGTTGATAATCTTTTACTTTTTATATAGTAATGTAGCTTCTTGATAGATCTTTGAGGTGCAACATCATCTAAAAATAAAATCTTTGTCGACTAAGGGAACTGTTTTAAGTCCGCGAGCGCAAGCTGATGTGGTGTAATTCCACAACCGACAGTACAGTCTGGATGGGAGAAGACGAAAGGCAGGGGAGAAGTCCCAAGACTGTGGCTTTTAATTTTATTTAAGGAGACTTCCTTATACTATCATAAAGGTTTCACTGACTGGGATAAGTTATTCTTCAGCAAGCCTTTCCAGCTTCTCTAATTTAATAAAATTGGAGGAACCTGTTATGACACATACACGCAAAATGGCTATTATTGCCATTCTTTCAGCTATCTCATTTTTGCTGATGTTCTTTGATTTCCCGATTTTGCCGGGAGCCAGCTTTTTGAAGTTGGATTTTAGTATTTTACCAATTCTATTGGGATTAGTGGTACTGAATCTGAGAGGAGCTTTAAGCATTTTACTGGTTCGTTCAGTGCTCAAACTTCTACTGAACAACCAAGGGGTCAATACCTACATTGGTTTGCCGATGAATATCATTGCAGTTGCTGTTTTCGTAATCGCTTTTGCGCTTATTTGGAAAAAAGAACAGACAATCGTTCGTTTTCTGATTGCTTCTGTGGTGGGAACACTGGGATTGACTGTGGCAATGCTTCTTTTGAATTATATCTATGCAATTCCGCTATATGCAACGTTTGCTAATTTTGATATTTCAAAGATTCTTGGTGTAGCAAATTATCTGTTTGCGATGGTCATTCCATTTAATCTATTGGAAGGTGTAGTTTTTGCAATTGCCTTTTGGGTCATTAACTTGCTTTTAAAACCGATTTTAATTAAATATGAAAAATAAACAAACTTTTTTAACCAAGGGCTCTTTTGCCCTTTTACTTTTTGTGATTCTAGGCTATGTTGTCAAGTTTCATCCTAATTATTTAAAAGACTTTGATAGTCTAATTCAGATAACTTTACGTGGAGATTTGCCACATACTTTGACATTTTTCTTTTCTAGCGTAACGAGTCTGATTAATACGCCCGTTATTATGACCTGGGTCGCAGTTTTGGCTGGTTTTTTCCTTTATAAGAAATGGTGGAGTGAGGCTATTCTTTTAATTGGGAATCTTGCCTTGACGGGGCTTTTAGTTGCTTTTTTGAAAAATATCTATCAACATTCGCGTCCTGCTATTCAACATTTGGTAGAAGAAGGTGGATTTTCTTTTCCGAGTGGGCATGCCTTGGCTTCTACACTAATCTTTGGTACGCTGTTGATTATCGTTAGTCAACGAATAAAATCAGTGCAGACGAAGCGTATCTTGCAAAGTTTGATGATTGTGATGATTTTTATCATTATGACGTCACGTGTGTATCTGGGAGTACATTATCCGACAGATGTGTTGGGAAGCTTTCTCTTAGGTCTAGGAATTTTGCATGTTGAATTTCCTTATTATGATAAGTTGCGTTTTCAATGGCGTTTCAAAGGAAAACAAAAATAGCATTACTACAAGGAAAAAGATGATGCGAAAAGTGTTAAATGACAAGTTAGTACATCAAATTTTATCAGTTGTGTCCTGTATTCCCTTAGGGAGCGTAGCGACATATGGGCAAATTGCGCAGTTGATTGGGCGAGAAAGAAATGCTCGTTTGGTAGGTCGCGTCCTGTCTCAGGCTGGACTTTATGGGAAGTATCCTTGCCATCGTGTGGTTAATTCCGCAGGACGCTTAGCGCCAGCGTGGGAGGAGCAGAGACATCTCCTTTGGGCCGAAGGAGTGACTTTTAAAACGAATGGCTGTGTGGATTTAAAAAAACACCAATGGAAGCCAACGGATATTAGTAAAGTGTAAATGGAACTCCGAGCGCGAGTTCTGTTTTATTTTGTGGTACAATGAAAGTTATGAAACCTTATAATTCTTTGAATGCTTATTATCGAAAACTATTTGGAGAGAAGACTTTTAAAGTTCCGATTGATGCAGGATTTGATTGTCCCAATCGAGATGGAACGGTTGCTCATGGTGGCTGTACTTTTTGTACGGTGTCAGGTTCTGGTGATGCGATTGTAGCTCCTGAAGCACCGATTCGTGAACAATTTTATAAAGAAATTGCCTTCATGCATCGAAAGTGGCCTGAAGTCAAAAAATATCTAGTTTATTTTCAAAATTTCACCAATACCCACGATAAGGTAGAAGTTATTCGTGAGCGTTATGAACAGGCCATCAATGAGCCAGGGGTTGTAGGTATCAATATCGGTACCAGACCAGATTGCCTGCCTGATGAGACGATTGCCTATCTAGCAGAATTATCTGAACGTATGCATGTGACGGTAGAGTTGGGCCTGCAGACGACTTATGAAACTACTTCGCAATTGATTAACCGCGCACATTCATATGAATTATACGTTGAAACGGTTCAACGGCTGCGGAAATTTCCAAAAATCGAGATAGTTTCCCACTTAATCAATGGTTTGCCTGGTGAAAGCCATGAGATGATGATAGAAAATGTTCGCCGCTGTGTGACAGACAATGATATTCAGGGGATTAAATTACATCTTTTGCATTTAATGACTAACACACGGATGCAACGAGATTATCATGAAGGACGCTTGCAGTTGCTTAGCCAAGATGAGTATGTTGCTATTATCTGTGATCAATTAGAAATAATCCCTGAACATATCGTCATTCATCGAATTACAGGAGATGCGCCACGGGACATGCTCATTGGACCCATGTGGAGCCTCAATAAATGGGAAGTGCTAAATGCGATTGAGCAAGAAATGAAACGTCGTGGTAGCGTGCAAGGTTGTAGGGCAAAGGAGCAAAGATATACATGTTGAGACCGTTGGAGATGGCACATGCCTTTTTATCAGAAGTCATAACCAAAGAAGATATAGTCGTAGATGCTACTATGGGAAATGGGCATGACACCCTTTTCTTGGCACAATTAGCTAAAAAAGTCTATGCTTTTGATATTCAAGAACAAGCTATTAAGCAAACCACTAAGCGCTTGGTAGAAGCTAAAGTAGACAATGTTGAATTGCTTTTAACAGGTCACGAAAATGTGGGGCAGTACATTAAGAGCACGAAGGCAGCTATTTTTAATTTAGGCTATCTGCCGTCAGCAGATAAGTCGGTAATTACCCAGCCACATACAACCATACAAGCGTTAGAAAAATTATGTCAGTGTTTAGTAGTTGGTGGTCGAATTGCTGTTATGATTTACTATGGGCATATAGGTGGTGATGTGGAGCGAGATGCAGTTTTGGATTTTGTTGGTCAGTTGCCACAGCAGGAATTTACAGTCGCTCTTTATAAAACTATCAATCAAATTAATTACCCTCCTTTTTTGGTGATGATTGAGAAATTAAGAACGACTTAACTGGAGATAATTATGGATAAATACTATCTACATGAAAAATTAAATAATTTGCGTAGTCAATACCTTGAGTCGACCAATGGAGAAATATTGAGCAAGCAATTAAATAATGCGCATATGAGCAAAAAGATGCTTCGGATTAAGAAAAAATTGGTCCATCTCGAAAGGGAACGCTGCCAAAAAATCATTGAACATCGTGATGTATCGAAAATTGAACAGAAAATTTCAGAGCAAAAAACTTTGTTTGAAAAATGTTGTAAACAAAAATAAAGGAGGAAAATGTGAACTTACTCCTTTATATTATTATCTTCTTATCTGTTTTGATTGTTTCAAATGCGATGAATAAGCTATTTCCTAGTCTGCCAACACCTCTTGTACAAATTCTTTTAGGAATTGGCTTGAGATTTCTTCTACCGATCGGCAGATTCCATTTGGAAACGGAGATTTTTCTGGCTCTCATCATTGGACCGTTACTGTTTCGAGAGGCAGAAGAAAGTGACGTTACTAGTATTCTTAAGCATTGGAAGATTGTGGTTTATTTAATTTTTCCAGTGATCTTTCTCTCTACTTTGAGTCTTGGTTTTTTAGCGCATGTACTTTGGGCAGTTCTTCCTCTTGCGGCTTGTATCGCAGTTGGGGCCGCTTTGGGGCCAACTGATTTAGTGGCCTTTGCGTCCTTATCTGAACGCTTTACCTTTCCAAAACGTGTAGAAAATATTTTGAAAGGTGAGGGTTTATTGAATGATGCGAGTGGTCTGGTTGCTTTTCAATTTGCTTTGATGGCTTGGATGACAGGAACGTTTTCTATTAAGCAAGCAAGTTTTTCTCTGCTTATTTCCATCATAGGTGGCTTTATAGTAGGTAGCTTTACTGCTTTTTTGAACCGGCAGTTACAAAAGTTACTTCATACGGTTCGAGCCTCAGATATTGCAGGAGAATTGTTGTTAGAACTAAGTTTACCATTATTGACTTTCTTTCTAGCAGAAGAAATCCATGTATCAGGGATTATTGCTGTGGTCGTGGCAGGAATTTTTAAGGCCAGTCGTTTTAAAAGGATTACTTTATTAGAAGCTCAAGTTAATATCGTGACAGATACGATTTGGCAAACTGTTACATTTATGTTGAACGGGTCTGTCTTTGTTATTTTAGGAATTGAGTTGGAAACGATAGCTGAGCCTATTTTGAAGAATCCTGTATATGATAATTTCTGGCTTCTTCTGACAATTCTTTTGTTAACGATTGTGTTGTTTGCCATTCGTTTTGTAATGATTTCTGGCTTTTATTTTTTGAGAAGTCTGCGGTTGAAAAAAGAATGTCAAATTATTGGAGGGATATGGCATTGTTGACTTTTTCAGGTGTGAAAGGAACGGTGTCTATTGCGACTATTCTCTTGATTCCAACAGCTTTAGAGAAAAAATATCCCCTTTTACTTTTTTTGGTGGCTGGAGTTACGTTACTTAGTTTTTTGACAGGACTTGTAGTATTGCCTCGGTTGTCAGAAAACAAAGAAGAATCATCAGACTACCTCATGCAGATTGCTATTTTAAATGATGTTGTCCAAGAATTGGAAAAAGAGTTGAAACACACTAAAGTTAAGGCTCCTCTTTATGCAGCTATTGATAATTATCATGGACGGATTGAGCATCTTATTTTAGAGCAAGAAGGAAAATCTGTTCAAAAGGACTTGACAGATTTGCAATTACTGATGTTAAGTATCGAAAGCGATGGTCTAGAACAGGCTTACGAAGAAAGGAATATTAGCAATCGTGCCTACTCCATTTATCAGCGCTATTTATGGAGTATGGAACAAAGAATCAATCGAAATCTCGCTTCGCGCTTAAACTATTTTTTGATTGTTTCTTTTCGAATTGTTCGCTTCCTACTTCATGAGGTATTTACGCTGGGTTCTACTTTTCGTAATTGGCTCAATCAAGATAGAATAAATCCTAGTAAAACTGAAAAAGAAGAAATTGCCGAGCTGTATTTAGCCAATACAGAAGTGATTATTAGTAGTTTAGAAAATTTGAAGGGTGTTTATAATACTGCACTCATCAATTTCTTACAAGATTCGCGCATTCGTGAGACAGCGATTATTGAAAGTGGTGCTTTTATTGAGCGGGTTATTACGCGTATCAAACCGAATAATATCAAGGAAATGCTGCGAGGGTACTATTTGGAACGGAAGATTATTTTTGAGTATGAACACAAAAAGCTCATCTCAGCGAGTTATGCAAAATATCTTCGTCAAAATGTTAATAATTTAGAAAACTATTCTTTAAAAGAAACTGCTAATACGTTACCATACGACATGATGGATTATGTTAAACAAAAATAATAAAACGGGAGCGGAGTGAGTACTTTGTTGCGAACCCCCTCCTTTTTTAGATAAAAAAATAAGCCCTGTGAGGCCTATTTGGTTGGAATGGATATTTCAATAAGATTTGTTGAATAGAGCGTCTTAATTCGAGATGCATCAATCGATTTTGTATTAACCTTTCGTTTCAGAAAAAATTCTCGAATTTTTTCAACTTCTTGTTCACGAATGGCACGGTGTTTATTTGAAATCAGAATTTCATAATGAAGAGGGGCTTGCGTAAAGACGACGTCTGTATTTCCGGCGGAAAAAGTCTCAACTAGTGTAGCATCTGTACTTTCTAATTGACTTTGTACAAGGCGTGCATGGCTGTTTGTCGTGTTAATAAGCTTCATCTGACTTCCTCCTATATTCTATCCCTATTATAGCACTTTTCCATAAGAAATGTGAACAATTTCTCAGACTTTATGACTCTTTTTCCACATTTCAATTCCCCATTTATGGCTTCCGCGTTTTAGTTTGGAAATAGCTTCTTCGATTGGAAACCAAGCAAGCTGATTAAAATCCTCTAAAGGTGCTTGTGATTGCTCATAATGGCTCACTTCGTAAATGTAGGCAGGATTGTAAAAGTGGGTATCACGATGGCGAGAGTAGAAGTATTCGTCTGCTTGTCCGTAATATTGCTCGATTTCAGCTGTGAAGCCAAGTTCTTCAATCAATTCGCGTTCAAGTGCGGTTCGATGGTTTTCACCTTCTTCGATTTCACCACCTGGTAAAAACCAGGCTCCATTTGGTGCTTGCACTAAGATGATTTTTTCTTTTTTAGCATCTGGAATAACTGCGTAAACACCATAGCGATTTACATATTGAACGCTTTCTTTCTTTTCTCCAAAAGTTGCGACTGTCATATTTGTTCCTCTTTTGTGACTAGTTTACTATTATCATAAAGGATGAAGTGATTACTGTCAAGGGTTTAATAAGATTTCTTTTTGTTCAATCACTTGGTATTAAAACGAGACAAGATTTGGCAAGTTATAGTGGTATAATTATAGAGAGGTGAGAACATGACTCAAGGAAGATTACTAGGTATCATTTATTATCTACTGGGGAATGGGCATGCTACAGCACCAGCATTGGCTGAGAAGTTTGAGGTGTCGATTCGTACTATTTATCGTGATGTGGATCGGTTAAGCAGTGTAGGTATCCCTATTTATTGTAATCCGGGGAAAGGCGGTGGTATTTTTTTACTGGATTCATTTGTACTGGATAAAAGTTTACTATCGGCTCAGGAGCAAGAAGAATTGCTTTTATCTGTACAAGGCTTACAAACTTTACGAGAAGAACATCAAGTATTAGAAAAGCTGCAGGCTTTGTTTCAAATTAAAATGGATAACTGGCTACAAATTGATTTTACAGATTGGCGTGGACAAAAATACCATCAAGAAACGTTTGAGCAGATTAAGAGAGGAATCTTTCAGAGGCGGCTTCTTCAGTTTGACTACTTGAATCAACAGGGTGAAGGGACAAGCAGATGGGTTGAACCTATGCAATTGATTTTTAAAAGTCAAGATTGGTATTTATATGGATTTTGTCGGAGAAAACAGGATTTTCGGTTATTCAAACTAAGTCGAATCAATCACTGCCAGCTATCAACTGAAATATTTGACCGAGAGTTAAGACAAGCTGACTTTCAAAGTAAAGAAAGCCAAAAGGAAACAATTCGGCTACAATTGAAATTTGAAAAACATCGAGCTTTTCGTGTCTATGAAGAATTTTCTGGTTTGATTTCGACAGATGTGGTAGGAAATTTACTTGTAGAAGCAGAATTTCCGAATCATGACAGTCTTTATGCTTATCTTTTATCCTTTTTGGATGGAGTGGAAGTGTTAGAACCGCCTGAAGTGCGACAGAATTTAGCAAAAAAATTAAACGAAATTTCCCAAAAATATAAAAGTTGACAGAAACTGACAAGTTTACTTTGTTATGATTATGATAGAAAAACGAAAGGGGTAAACAAATGAAATATGAATGGAGAAAGGCTGAAACAGCTATATATGGTGTGAAGGTAAGTCCGACGCTAGTGACGGTTCCTGAACAGGCTTTCATTATGATTGACGGAGAAGGCAATCCAAATAACTCTGATTTCTCTGAGCGGGTTTCGGCTCTGTACTCTCTTGCTTATGCAGTTAAAATGGATTATAAAAAATCCAATCCAGAGCTAGAAGTGACAGATTTTACAGTCTATCCGCTGGAAGGGATTTGGCGGCAAAAAGAAGCAGAAATTTTAGTAAAAGATGACTTGGTTTATACCATTATGATTGCACAGCCGGAGTTTATCACCAGAGAAATGGTTGAAAAAGCTCTTGCAAAAGTAAAAGTGAAAAAACCAAATTTACACTATGATGAAATTCGCTTTGAACGAATGGATGAAGGAAATAGTATTGCAATGCTTCATGTAGGACCTTTTGACGATGAACCGCAAACTTTTGCGAAAATGGATGCTTTCTGTCAAGAAAATGGGTTAAAACGTTGTACGTCATATCATCGTGAAATTTATTTGAACAATAAAAATCGAACAGCTCTCCAGAAGTTGAAGACAATTTTGAGATATAAAGTTCAGTAACGAAAAATTACTCCCTAGAGAAACTTCTAAGGAGTGATTTTCATAGTCAGTTAGCAGTGTCGTCTGCTGTTGTTTTAATTTCTTTTTCGGTCTCGTTTTCAGACTTTTTGGACGACTTGATAACAATCTTGCTATTGCTCGTCATGACAGCTTTGAGCTCTTTTTCGCTTGGATGTTCAAGATAGTAGTCGGTGATAGCATCCTCGATGTGATCTTGGATTGTCCGACGAAGTGGACGAGCTCCCATTTTTGGATCGTAACCAAGATTAACTAATTTTTCCTTGACTTTGTCTGTTACGTCTAGGTGAATACCATTTACAGCTAAGCGTTTATTCACATCTTCAAGCATCAAATCTACGATTTGTAGGAGATTTTCCTTGCTAAGAGATTTGAACTCAATAATACCATCGAAACGATTCATAAATTCTGGACTGAAGAAGTTTCCTAATTCACCGATAACAGAATTGGTTCGTCCTTCACGCGCTGCACCAAATCCGACGTTTGCTTCAACTTTTCCGGTACCGGCGTTGGAAGTCATAATGATAATCGTATCTTTGAAACTGACTGTCCGACCTTGTCCATCTGTCAGACGTCCGTCATCCAGTACTTGTAAGAACATATGCATGACATCTGGGTGAGCTTTTTCTATTTCATCAAGTAAAATGAGAGAATAAGGATTACGACGTACACGTTCTGTTAATTGTCCAGCTTCTTCGTAGCCAACGTAACCTGGAGGCGCTCCGACGAGTTTTGCTACGCTATGTTTTTCCATATACTCACTCATATCAAAACGAATCATGCTGTCAGCTGAACCAAAGAGCTCAATCGCTAGTTGTTTAGAAAGTTCTGTTTTGCCGACACCGGTTGGCCCAACAAAAAGGAAAGAACCAATTGGTCGGTCTGGTGTACCTAGTCCAACTCGATTACGGCGAATGGCCTTCGCAATTTTATCAACAGCATCATCTTGACCAATGACATGAGCTTTCAAATCATCAGCCAGACTAATCAATTGTGATTGTTCCTTTTCTTTCAAGTCGCCAACTGGAATATTTGTCTTTTGCTCAATGATATGTTCAATGGTTTTTTCACTGATAAGAGGCGTATCTTGATCAGCCATTTTATTTTGCTGCATTTCTTTGTATTTGGCAATTTGGTCACGGAAATAAGCAGCTTTTTCAAAATCCTCATCACGAGTAGCTTGTGCCTTGAGGTTTTCAGCTTCTACCAATCGTTGATCAATGATTTTTGGATCGACAAAGTTAAGTGTCAGATTCATCTTAGAGCCTGCTTCATCTAGCAAGTCAATGGCCTTATCAGGCAAGAAGCGATCTTGGATATAACGATTGGACAAGACAGCTGCTGCTTCAATGGCATCGTCTGTGTATTTGACGTGGTGATAGTCTTCGTATTTCTTTTGAATACCTTTGAGGATAGTGATCGTTTCTTCAACTGTTGGTTCATCAACTTTTACAGGCTGCATACGGCGTTCCAGTGCAGCATCTTTTTCGATAATCCGGTATTCATTGAGAGTTGTGGCACCGACTAATTGGAGTTCACCGCGAGCAAGTGCTGGTTTTAGGATGTTTCCAGCATCCATATTTCCATCGCCAGCAGAACCAGCTCCAACAATTTCGTGAATTTCATCAATGAATAATATAACATCTTGTCGAGAGCGAATTTCGTTCATGAGTTTTTGCATTCGTTCTTCAAATTGACCACGGATACCAGTTCCTTGAACCAAACTAACGACATCTAAACGAATGACTTCTTTGCCTTGGAGTTTATGTGGCACATCACCGTCTACAATTTTCTGAGCCAAGCCTTCGACAACTGCTGTTTTACCGACACCGGGCTCTCCGATGAGGACAGGATTGTTCTTCGTTCTACGATTGAGGATTTCAATGACGCGCACAATTTCTTCGTCACGACCAATTACAGGGTCAATCTCGCCCCGCCGAGCAAATTCAGTTACATTGATACCAAATTCTTCTAGGAGGCCTTTGGGTTGTTGTGGTACTTGTTGGCGCGTGCTGCCACCTTGATTGGAACCATAGCCTCCGTTACCGTATCCGCCACCTGATTGAGTAGGAGGGGTCTGCGGTTCTTGATGATTTTGAAAATTCCCTAGATTGCTAAAGAAATCATCAAAAGGGTCTAAATTATTTTGATTGTTCATATTGGTCATGCCACGAAATAAGGCATTATTTGGGTCTGTTTTCATGATTTGATAACAATTTTGACAGAGGTCAACTTGGTGTTGTTTTCCATTCACATTTGTGTAAAGGTGAATAGTTGATTCGTTTATTTTACAATTTTGACAAAGCATGTGCTACCTCTTTCTTTTAAAATTTGCTTGACGGAAATCAATTGGTCAATAATAGTCAAACTTCTTATTTTCATTATAGCAGTATTCTAAAACATTGCAAGAATAAAGTGTTAAAAGATAGAATTTTATATTTGAGCATTTCATTTTGTGTTAAATTTACCAAAAATGGGTCTTTTGCTGGTATTTCATCTTT
>ERZ773005.1308-NODE-1308-length-13410-cov-34.239536_pt1 | contig 13410 bp, 10 predicted proteins | sample MGYA00580666_ERZ773005 | MGnify/ENA primary metagenome ERZ773005 (study PRJEB29015, sample SAMEA2737999) | human oral metagenome | biome: human oral; feature: human-associated habitat; material: dental | place: China | collected 2061 ... | reverse complement strand
TACAAATATATGAATACAGTAATAAAAGCCGAGCTAATTCTATGAATTAAAAGCTGGCGGTAATCGCTTACACCATAAAAACTTTAAAACTACATTTCTTATTGAGTTAATATATTAATCCATTCCATATACCACGGTATAAATACTGGGCTCTCTTCAAGTTTCTCCTTATAAGACCCTTCTTCTCGCCATTGTGGCTCTTTTCGTAATCTTGCCGCATCATCAAAGCCCACATATTCGATCATATCTCTCAGTTGTTTATGTGTATAAGATGTTTTACTTTCATCATAATTAATACGATAACTGTAAACGTATACAGAATCTCTCACAACATGACGGAGATAGGATTCACTATTAGGCTTATGGGAATCAACTAAAGAGCCTGCAATCCCATTATTCCATACTACTGCATACTGTGTAGGTGTGTCTAAATCATTATATTTATGTAAAAAATATAATGTTGGGATCTTAATAATCGTTACATCTGGCTTTTCTTTCTTGATTAAGCTACGTATTACCCGCATTTTAAATCCTGTATCTTCATAGGTTCTTACATCATATGTCTCGTCTTCCACAGTTTCACTAATGAGCTTAGCCGTTTTAGGAATACGATAGTTAAAATTCCCCCAATGCTCAACATTAGTATAAGCATCTAATCCAGATAATGACTCTATAGATGGAATAATATAATTACTCATCACCACTTCAGGCGCTTTATCTTGATAGGGATCCTCTGTATTCACCCAACCACCATAGGTAATGCCATAAGATGTATTTGTATCATTTGGTGTAAATTCCGTATACATTACATGGGCATTATTTAACATGAGCTTCCAAGATGTGTTCCGTAATCCTGGATACATATATTTTCCTTTACTTTCAGAATATTTATTAAGCTCTTTAGCATGCGGTGGACCGACAACTAAAAACGCACTAAGGCTTCGAACAGCAAACAAGGGCCCTTGTTTTCCGAATGGAGACTCTACAACATCACCCCGTAAGCTAACATTTGGTACGGATAATCTGATATTCTTATCCCCTTCATGAAGCAACACAACTGTAGACTGCGAATAATCTGCAAGCTCCGAAGCCTTAACAAAACCAGACCGTTCTCGATATAACTTATCCAGTTTCGATGCCGGATTTACAGACTTCGATTCTACAAATTGAATATATGACTCTACCTCTTGCTCCGCCACCTTATTAATATGTCGATAATCTTCATACGCATTAGCAGGAATACTCGCATCCGCCCCAGGCATAGGTGGTTGCCCCTCTGGCACTTTGATTTGCACAGCGTTTACGTTCATGGTGAAAGCAGTTGCTAGTGCCATCATAATCAAACTTTTACGTAACATAGTACCCTCTCTCAATTTTTATAAAATAAATAAGCACAGACTTATTAGCATAAGTATACTATGCAAATAAGTCTGTGCCTATGATTAATAATTTTATAATTTAGTATATAAGATTTACCTATATTAATATTTATAAGGTTTATCTCAATTTGACGATATAAATCTTTATCCCTATAATATAGGTAGATAGTCAGACGAGTAGTGCCGTCAGGCTCATCTCTAAATCAGTAAAACATTAGGAAATGGCCTTTCAGTTATCTAGTTACACTAGGCAACGGAGGGCTATTTGCTTCTTGTAAGGCAAATAAGTGCTATTAAAGCCCCAAAAGCAATAACAATAGCCATTACTTGTAACAGGAGCATGATTATTTCATAATCGCTCATAGACTTATCCCTCCCTTCAAAAACGAAGAGAGTCCCAACCTCGTCTAACTATCCTAAATCTATTATAGAGCGAACTAATATACGATACAATAAGCATCATATTATATAAATATATAAATTAACAAATAAAGCCGAGCTACTAAAACAAGGTAGCTCGGCTTTTTATGTCGTTTCACAAATTTATAATCTACTAAATTCTAATTACATTACTCTCAAACCAAATCTTTAAAGAAGGATCTAATTTGCTCGTTTTAGAGGTTTACAGAATCACACTACTCTCAAACCCTCTGCTAGTTTTGCATAATCCCAATCGCATTTTAGAGGTTTACAGAATTACACTACTCTCAAACGAAGCTATGGAGAAATACATAAACGCTAATGTTTTAGAGGTTTACAGAATTACACTACTCTCAAACTTTTCGCCAGTCGTTAAAGTATTCATCGTAGTTTTAGAGGTTTACAGAATTACACTACTCTCAAACACCTAACAATGCGGATACTGTTTTTATATCGTTTTAGAGGTTTACAGAATTACACTACTCTCAAACCAATGGGACGTAGCCGTTAAGAAGTTATCAGTTTTAGAGGTTTACAGAATTACACTACTCTCAAACGAGATTCCAGCTAGACAGTTCTATGGAAAAGTTTTAGAGGTTTACAGAATTACACTACTCTCAAACGGCTGGAAGAAGTAAAAGACTATGGCAAAAGTTTTAGAGGTTTACAGAATTACACTACTCTCAAACTGGGTGATTGGTTTAAAACACGTTCAAATAGTTTTAGAGGTTTACAGAATTACACTACTCTCAAACGATACATACCTCACAATTCGTCGAATTATTGTTTTAGAGGTTTACAGAATTACACTACTCTCAAACCACAGGTCTCCGTATTGGCGAGCTCCTTGCGTTTTAGAGGTTTACAGAATTACACTACTCTCAAACCAGGCAAGGGCAAACGCAACCTGTGATTATGTTTTAGAGGTTTACAGAATTACACTACTCTCAAACCCCAAATTAAATTTGAGGCTCAAGAGTAACTCGGGCAACCACCAGGTGTAATTCTGTATACTCCTTAAATAACACAAAAATCATTATCTAAAATATACCCATTAATAAGACTTTTATCAAGATTTTCTTTAACAAAAGATCCTGTCGTTAAACAAACTAATCGTAATTGTCTACTCAACATGTTGTGATAAAATGCATTAATCTCATCATCATTTAAAACTAAATCTAGATTTACCATAATATATACCATGGGAGATAATAATTTATCAACCACTTCTATGTAGGACATGAAATCCATAATATCCCCTGTACGATTAAACTCAAAGTTAAAGCTACCTAACTTAATAAGTTCAGCAGTACCAATTTCAAGTTTATGTTGGATTGATAAAGGATATCCAAATTCTAAAGAATAATAAAAAGCATGAAGACGATTTACAATATCTGCCACCTCTTCTGTCATCAACAAGGCTTCTTTAGATAATTGATTTTGTAATTTGGTTAATAAGGCTTTACTATTTATATCTACATATAATGGATTAAGTATTATATGTCCATATTTATCTAAATTGAACGCCTTATTATTATCATTTAAAATCCAGGGGCCTTCCCCTCCATCGCATTGTATATCAAGCTCTGTGACCATACGTCGAAATACTTTACAATTCTCAAATGATATAACCGTTACCTTATCACTAGATACTTCAAAGTCTAACGTAGAATCTTGATACATCAATTTCATATCATAAGCACCCTCTCCGTTGAGTCTATAACCTCACTTTGCTTATCTCCTACTACAATCTCCATTCTTGAAAACTGTTTTTCTGTAACAGTTAACATAAACAAGCTACCACTAGGTGGCTTATTTTTACGTACATGGTCCATTATAATGTTGGCACTAGTTGTATTAAGAACTAATTTTGAGTACACAGATTCTTGTAACATGAGGAATCCTGATACAATTAAATACTTTCTAAAATTCCTATATTCTTTTCTATCTACCGAAGTCGACGTCGGTAGATCAAACATCACTAGTATTCTCATAAATCTATAGCTCATATTCTATAAACCTAATCTCTGAAGCATCTTGATTCCGCAATGCATCAAATACACTTTTACAGTAAATGCGAATAGCAGCACTAAATGTCTGAATAGTATCATTAATTTTTACATCTTCAGATAGTAATTCTATAAGTGACAATTTAACATCTCGATTGAATTCTGTAGGTATCGACTTGATAACAACCGCATCAACAAAGCCTCTCAACGGTTCCATCAAATCAGAACCTAAATTATACGGATTAAATTGATTACAATGATTAAGACCTAGCTGAGTAATATAACCTAACGATAAAATCTCTCGATTTACCGCAGAAAGCAATATCGCATATCCATAATTCAGTGCTGCATTAATAGCATTATCCTGTTCGCGAGAAAATGATTTTCCAAACAAAGCATTAAAATATACTTTTGCAGCATGCCCCTCACGTTGAGTTTCATCATTTAGAGTCAACTCATCAAGATATTGGTATAGTAAATCTGCTTCAACTAACTCCTGATGCTGTAATAGCTCTGCTTGATTCATAATCTTACGTCGTACAATTTCTGTCCATATAGAAGCTTTCAACTCTTTAGACCATTCAGCCTGTTCAAAACATCGTTTACTACTATTGTGACTACCATGTAACGGAAGAAGCTCACTGGCTGGATTCCGTTTCTCATCACAAAACACAATAGCCACTTTTTTCTTAATCAACTCGTTTAGTAGTACGGCGGTGAGACTCACCGCCGTAGATTCAACAATCAGCATATATATTTCATCAATATATACCTTAGTCGTCTCAAAGTCTTTGCGAATAATCATGTAATTCATTTTAAAATCTAACTTAGAACGACTACTTATGACTACCGTACGCCAACTCATAATAACCCCTAATACTAACACATTCGTTTTAAACTATAGTTACTTCATTAGAATATAATCCTGTAATGGATTCATTGATAACTTTAAATTCATCTTGATTACTTATTTTACTCCCCACAGTTGATCTAGATGCTGTTATTCCTAAAGGCTTAACTTCAAAAGTAGTTTTTTGATTTGTTAATAAGTTTAAAAGCTCTATCAAATGAATACTCTGTTCTTCTAAAGACATTTTTTTAAATAAACCATATCCCTTTTCTGATAATTCAGCTGCTTTATTCCCTTTCATCTTTTGATATATAGGCATTTTAAGTTTACTTACCAAGTAATCAAAGAACTCTATATTTTTCTCTTCTACGATTCTAACCTCTATCGTATGCTTATTATCAAGAGCTCTTGTTGATACAACATTTGCCTTCAAATCCTTATTATCTTTTCTCATATTATTAAACTTCTCAAGCACTTTGAGGTATGGAATCCATTCATTTGAAACAATGACTTGAATCGCATTATCAATACAGAATTTACTATTAGTTTTCCCACCCAAATAATAATAGAATCCATTAACCTTAACTAATTGATTAATGCACAGTTTTCCATAAATGATAGAAATGTCTTTTGCTTGTGGAATAATAGATGCTACATAATTAATTAAATCTTGATCAGTTGTATTTCGATTTGTTAAATAGATTGGCAATGGCACGATTTCCTTAATCACTTCGCCTTTTTTACCTGTATATTGAACAATAATAGAATAGGCATTCTTAATTTTTGTCATGCCACCATACTTAGAAACATCTGCAAACACACTAGACTTGGTTTTCATCCCTATATAAGCACCATCTTTAGCTTTCCCTGCAACAGTAGCTTTATATATAGTTGCATCAGCTAATGCACCAGTTTGTTCTAATAAACGTTTCGTCACTCGAACATCGTTGCTGTCCATCATTTTCTTAACAGTATCCATGCTTGTTTTTACATCCCAAGCTTTTCCATCTTTAGCATTTGTGCAATTTACATCATAATTGAACATCTTCGCTAAGTTATATGTACGATTAGCTCCATTCTTTTTAAAGAATGCACGGAAGTTACGAGTAAATTTTTCATGGTATACATTGCCTACTACAATATTTAAATATGCATCTTTAGCATGATGGTGATGATTCAATGAGCGAACTTTGATGAAGTCATTATCATGACGGAAGTCTGTTACATTTTCAGCCTTTACAAAAACTACATCAACACCTGGGTAAAGACGACGCAGTAATGTTGTGGCTGCCTTAACTGATTGATTAGTTTCAACTAATTGACGAGCAATAAAGCCACTTAAATCATCAGCTGTAAGTGGTGTAATGCGAGTAAGACGCTCATATTTCCGTTCACTAATAAGACCTTGTTGTTTTAAGAATGTCCAGAATGGCTTTTGTGCCTTTTGAATGTCTTTACTAATTGGATATGTATCTGATTTCTGAGCATTTGCAGTTCGTTTACATAACACTAAGTTATCAAAACTATCATCCTTGGTAAGGCTACGAGGATAAATATGATCAATATCATAGTTATCTGTATTTAACTGACTTAAATCTATAACTTCACCAGTATAAGCACAGCGTCCCATTTGAGTGTAGTATAAATAAAGCTTTTTACTTCTTAAAGCCGCATCATCATATTTAGCTAGTCCTGATTTTAACCCTCCAAACTCTTCGTTCGTAAGTCCACTTAATAATGCATCATCTTTTTTTATTGCTGCATATAAATCTGATAATCGTTTTTGGCGAGAATCTTTTTTCTTTTTCTCCGCTTTATTTGACCGTGTTACTTCTACAAAGATACGAGCCGGTAAAGCTTTTTTAATATGTACAATTTCATCAACGATGCGCAATGCTTGCCATACCGCACGTTTAACAGCAGGTGAAAGCGCTAAATCATCGATAATATCATGAGGGTTCACGATTTGACCTTCTGTTAATTTATCATTTATCTCTTGAATACGTTCCATAAATGAAAATCTATCGCCTAATAGTTCCATCAAGTTATAGCTAAAATCACGCATTTCTTCAATAATGGTTACAGAAGTACCGTCTCCAGCCTTATCACAGCCATCGATACCATTTAGTAATTTCTTAGAAAGACGTCCCCAATCTCGATATCTTAATTTTGACAATTTTTTGATAGCTTCATCATCAAGGCGCGAAGAAAATTTATTACGCAATGTTTCTCGTAACATTTTCTTACTTTCACCAAAGATAGTAATATCCGTAATAATCTCTTCAGCCATAGATTTATCAAAACCATCGCCAAGGATACGAACCATATCACGATAAGAGGCTAAATCATTTTTAATTTCTCCATCAAGACCTGTAATCTCAGGTTTATGCTTCTCAGGGATATAATTATTATCCTTTAAGAATTGCTCTATACGATTTTTAGTCATCTTCTTATGGTCTTGCTTAAATACAGCCTCAATAAGATGTTCTTTTACTGCTTTCTCTAATGGCTTACCATCAATACGTACATTATTTAGTTCGTTAAGCAACATAAACTCACTATACAAAAGTGATGATTTGGGCAGCACATCCTCGCCCAAAAGGTAAGTGCATTTATTAGTAAGGTTTTTGATAAAAGCTGCTGCTGATTTTTCCCGATCAATTTTATCATCAAAATTCCACGGAGTTACTCGTCCAGATGCTTTCCGAACCGCCCAAGCAAAACCACCGTTATCTACATTATGATGAGTATTTAAAGGCCCTACGTAATACGGAATGCGAAACTCTAGCATTTTAATGAGTTTATCTGCTACAGAATAACCATCTGCCACTACATTTAAGAATGGGAATTTAGATTTACATGTATCAAGAATAGTTTTAAGCTCTTCCAAATGTAATTGATATGGAATAACACCATTATCTTTAATCCGCTGTAATGGCAATAACGTTTGTAATTCAATTTCACTAAGAATATATTCTTTATCCTTAGAGTCTGGTAGTCCCTCTACGACCTTCTTAGTGTACTTATAAAACTCTTCGCGATTACAACTTGTTTCCTCTTTACGACCTTGTTTAATATAGTGTACATAATTGTGTAAACCTTTTTCATCAGCCTTAAACATCTCATTATAAATGCTTCTATCAGCCTTTAATAAAGATTTCAATATAGCTAAATCATCTTTATGCTTGTTGAAAGCTTTTACCTTAGATTCAGAAATAGTAAGACCGGGTTCTTTAATGGACAGGAGTATAATAGCATCATATACAGATTTACAATCATCAATAATATAAATCTCATCACTCCAAGCTTTAGCTAGCTCATCTCGTTTATCGTCATATGTGTCTCCTGTTATTTGAAGCTTTTTAAGGTCTTCTTCTAACTCTTCTACAGAGCCGAACAAGTCTATAAGACTAGCATTTAAACCTAATACTAAATTTGCAAATGCTTTAAGTCTTTTTTTATCTTCTTTGACTTGATCTTTTTGAGTTTTACTAGAAGTATCTACTGTATCAGTAGCTATATATGTATCAACCAAATGTTCTATGGCTTTGGCTTTATCAGATTTTGTTTTTCCAGCCTCCATAAGGATTTGCCCTATAGAGCTAATAGCAGAATTACAATCAAAGCAATTAAATGTAATATTTTCTAAAGCTTGTTTAATAACATCATCAAGCGTTGAAGCATTAGAGTCAAATGTAGCCCCTTCATAAAGGAAGTTACCACGATATTTTAAAATATGATGTACAGCTAAAAATAGTTTGCGAATATCATCAGTACCAGATTTCATCAATTCTGAACGCAAATGATAAACAGTAGGATACTCTTTAAAATAATCTTGATCATTATAGTTTTTATCGATAAACAAAATATGTTTTGAACTATGACCGGTCGTTTTATCCTCATAGTGGTACTTACTTTCACGAAGGCGCATAAAGAATGTAGGATCCACCTGTGCCATAGCATCAGCAAACAATTCTTCTAATAGTTTTAAGCGTAATTTACGACGTTCCAAACGACGACGCATGGACCGGAATCCACGACGTGCTACAGCGGATTCTCCCTCATCAAACAAACGACTTCCCCACATTTTATGAGATCGAAATTTCAGCAACTCATAGGCCTTATTGGTTACTGCCCAGCCCACTGAGCTTGTACCAATATCTAACCCCACAAAATAATCTTTAATTGGATATCCTTTCAAATGACTTGAAATAAGTTGGTTCGATGCTTGCGTTTCCATAAGTCCTCTCCTTTGGAAATTAATAATTGACATTCATCAAATGCTTAACTATACTATAATTAATCCAACTAGTTTTGGAGGTTTACAGAATTACATTACGAGTTCAAATACAAATTAATTTACAATGCCTTCGGGCTGCCCGACGTAGGGCACCTACTCTCAATTCTTCGGAATTGAGTTTTTTATTGCCAAAATTTACCATTTAAACGTGATATATAATCTATAAGTCGCCAAACACCGTATAATTAACTTCATTTTAGCATAAAACAATAAATTAATTCATATGTTTTTCATAAATCTTATAATTATACTCATAATCGAGTACATAAAAGTTAATAAATAGTTATGTTTATAAGTAAAGCCGAGCTACTCAAAATTTAACGTAGCTCGGCTTTTTCGTCTCTTTTATTCTAATATAATTATCTATAAATCATAATTTTACTTACTTTATCGCCTTTTTGTTCAAATTGTATGCCATGCATCATATCCGTACGATAGCGATATTTCCCATAAAACCATCGATTATTAGAGTCTACTAAATCAGGTCTACCGTATACATTAAGGACTTTTCGCATGGAGTCGCCTACGGCAATGCCTCTATGTGTTGTGGCATCACGATTCTCGATCATCATATAGGTAACAACTGACTCTACACCATCCATTTTAAAACTCCCAAAGGTAACACCACCATAGGTGAGTCCTCTACTAGTTTCTTTAGTAGGCTGCCCCAAACTTGCTTTCACACTATCAAAGGTATTACCTAATGAAACACCAAGAACCATCATATCCTCGTCTGGTAAGTTAGCACCTACAAGTTGTCCTCCCGCATAATGAGTATACTGCTCAGCTTTCGGCCAATCGTAAGACTGTTTCGCTGCATTTGTTTCAAGGCGATCCCACGTTTTGCTCAACCAACTTGCATCTGTCACATAACTATAACCACTTACCAATTGCAGGCCGATAACAAGCCCCGTAATCATGTATTTTCTTTTCATGTTCTCTCTCCTGAACGATCTTATAAACAACTGAATTACATTTTATCTTTACTTTGCATACGGATTACTTTATTCCGCAGTGTCTCAACATTTGCAAAATCAGAATATTCTACCGTATTACGCAGCTGAATATGAGAATATGGCGTAGCCCCATCAATATAAACTAAGCTCATTATATATACATTCTTGTCATCACGTAAGAATCGATGCATTAAAGACGTTTTTCCTGGTTGATAGTTATCTACTAAAAGACTAGGAACGCCATTATTCCAAACAGATGCTGATTGAATAGGTGCATCACCTATGATTTGACTTTCTGGCTTTATTTCCGAAATCTCGTCAATAAATGAATAGATATATTTATCATCTACTTTTACAGGTTTCTTAGCTACAATAAGTCGGATACCTGATCCACGATAGTCTCTCATTTCGGCAGAGTCCTTTAACGATTTCTGTGCTATTAGTTTGAGCCCTTTAGGAATACGATATGTGAAATTATCCCATTGAATACTTTCACTATAATGATCCATGTCATCTAACGATCGAATCGACGGAATTACATAATTACTCATAACGTGCTCGAGCTTGCCGGTAACAGGCTGATTTTTGTAGCTAAGACCTACCATATATTCTTGATTCGGTTGATTAAATAAACCAACTACAGCAACCATAGCAGGCGTATTCTCACCGAAAGACTCAGTTTCAATAGCCCATTTACCATGTGTGATACCCGGATATGTAAACTCCCCTTTTCGCTCTGATTTTAATTTGCCTAATGCATCATCATAATTCTGTTTTGTACCAATCGCAAAAAATATGGAATTCTCTCTTACAATAGATAAACGTTCACCATCACTGCGTTTTGGGTAATACTTACTTGCTAATAGTAGTCCAGGAACAGATGCCCGAATGTTATTACGCTCATCATGCAACAACACAACTGCAGACTCATTAACAAGTAAGTCCATCAACTTCTCCGAATCGCTTGCTATCTGATTGACTTCATCTCGTGTTAGTCCCCAGTCAGTTACATACATGTCCATGCGTTTTTTAGATTCAGAATGTAATTTTATAACATCACTAGCTCCTACATTGCTCAAGCTACCGGCCCGATAGTTTTCATAGGCATTGGCAGGGATATTCGCATCTGCCCCTGGTATAGGTGGCTGTCCTGCTGGCACTTCTATCTGTACAGCGCTTACATTCATGGTGAAAGCAGCTAGTACAGCCATGATAATCAAACTTTTACGTAACATAAAACCCTCTCTTTTTTCTCTCACATTACAACATAAATAAGCACAACCTTATTAGCATAAGTATACTATGTAAACAAGGCTGTGCCTATTATTAATAATTTTATAATTTAGTATATGTATGATATATCTATAATTGGTATATATAAGGTTTATCTCCATTTGACGATATATCCCTTTATCCCTATAATATAAGTAGATAGTCAGACGAGTAGTGACGTCAGGCTCATCTCACAAACAAATAACATGTAGAAATGGCCTTTTCGTTTTATCTAATTTCCGAAGAAACGAAGGGCTATTTTGCTATTTCTAGACAAATAAGCGCCACAAGTGCTCCAAAGGATATCATGACTGATAAAATCCCAAGGATAATCATAATGATTTTATAACCACTCATAAGCAACCCTCCCTTCAAAAACGAAGAGAGGCCCAACCTCGCCTAACTATCCTAAGTCTATTATAGAACGAACTAATATGCGATACAATAAGCATTATATTATATAAATATACGAATAAACTAATAAAAGCCAAGTTATTCCTAACTATGAATAGCTTGGCTTTTACATTATGTAAATAAGTTAAAAATATATCAGAAATCTAATATGCGTATTTAGGAGCTTTCAAAAGCTAATGAAATATCAGTCCAATAATAATCAGAATCGGAGCCAGGTAAGAAACACAAAAATAACAATAGCTAAAACAATAATAGTGCCATACATTAATATCCCTAGCTTTATAACAAAATCTATACTATAAAAGATAAATGTCCCCACTAAAGATTGGTCTTTCAAAGAAAAGTACCAAGCTTTCACTCTATAATAAATTTTTGGTTTATCAAACGCTGGATATAGTTTCTCATGCCACAAAATAAGCCACGGTAAAACCCAAATATTCCCAAAGGTAAATATCAATACTGGCAAATAATCCCTTAATGGATATGCTTCTAATACATATCGATCATAGAGCAATGTATAGAAAGCCCAAATAGAGATTCCCCAAATAAGTAAAAGTACAAGCTTTATTAGGAGTCCAAAAACAAGTTTTATCTTTAATCTATGTTTATTCACTGTTTTAACCACTCTAGTGCCATACATAAATATTACAACTCATCATCATAAGATAGTCCAAAGATCTTTTTATAGATCAAATTAGGCAATTTATATTTTTCATCACCAAATTCAGCAGGTAGAATCATAGCTTTTAGATTTTCTGCATATATACGTTGTTGGCGAATTTGTCCATTATTGTAATAGGTACCGCCATCATTAACGGTCCCTGTAATTCCTGAACTTCCTTGCTTTGCACGCCAAATAGAGATATATGGGGTCTTATCACCTTGTTTTAAACTTCTATCATGATCATTAATCAAATGGCGCAAAGAACGATCCATTTGGTAATCGTATTGTACTGAAAGTCCTTGAATCATATTCGCAGCAGGCATGGAAACATAAATGACGGCTTCAATACGACGATGGCCATTCGGCGCCGTTACAGACTTAACAGATGAAAGATCCAAATATTTTCCATCTCCTCTTCCAGAGTCAGCACTCGAATCGATGTGTTCAAATCGTTCTGCGTTTAATAAGTCAGCTTGTGATACGGCTTGGATTTGCATTGGCAACACGAGGCAGCTTAGTAACCATAGTGAAAGTAAATATATGCGTTTCATCATCCACCTCATTGGGCCACAATATCATCAAAATGCTGCTGATATACAGATACAAACATAGCATCCGCTATATCATATATAATAGTATTATTACGGTTAAGTGGGACCTTACGCGTATCGTTTACATAATGCATTGGCTTTGTCGCCCCATCAAATGTATATCTCGCTACATCTACCCCTGTCATAGCTAAACCAGACTTACTTTCACTAGCCTCAATCAAAGCCAGCATAGACGGGCTCGGATTCATGATACGAGACGAATGAATAAGTGTCGCTAACGAATAGTTAGTATCATAATCCACGGTGAGCTGTCTCTCATTGATGATAGATTGATAAGACGTATCCATCACAATATAGTAAGTCCCGCGCAAGGAATACTGTGGCGGTGCATAGCGTAGGGCCTCAATCGAATAAGTGTTTAAATAGATATACAAGCCACCACTCTCTATGGGCCCATTCATCGACTGAGAATAAACAAGCTTAAACTGTGGCGACGTTTTCAATTCCTGATAAGTAATTGCCTCTGTAGGCATGGTGAAAGCCAGCAACACAAGAGCTAGCATCAAAATACGTTGAATCATAAAAACCTCTCTCA
>ERZ773005.1305-NODE-1305-length-13431-cov-8.033418_pt1 | contig 13431 bp, 12 predicted proteins | sample MGYA00580666_ERZ773005 | MGnify/ENA primary metagenome ERZ773005 (study PRJEB29015, sample SAMEA2737999) | human oral metagenome | biome: human oral; feature: human-associated habitat; material: dental | place: China | collected 2061 ... | reverse complement strand
GTAGTATTCCCATTCTTTATGGTTCTACTCTTCCAAAATTTTATGAATACAGATGGCACTCAAGGGAAAGCACTATTGTATAGTTCTTTAACAATGGCATTCTCATTTTCTTCTGGTTCAATGATTTCAAACTCTATTGCAGAGGAAAAAGAAAAAAGAATTTTTAAAACTCTCATTTTAAGTGGGGTTCGCCGTGGAGAATATCTTATTTCCGTTTTGTTTTATCCTGTAATCTTTGCCTTGGCTTCAGTTATTTCTTTCCCTATTATGGTTGAAGTGGATTTCGCAAAAGATTATCCTGTATACCTTGTAGTAGCTTCTCTGGTAGCATTATGTACAATTCTCTTAAATCTAGTAATTGGAGCTATTTCAGAGACACAAACGCAGGCTCAGGTTTATGGTTTGATTCCAATGCTTGGTCTTTCATTCTTACCGATGTTTTCTCAAGTTAGCTCAGAGGTTAAGAAATTTATGGACACAACCTTCTTAGGAGCTTATGTAGATTTCTTTAATAAACCAGATTTCAAGTTGAATTTTGACAGTTTGGGGATTACTTTTGCTTGGGTTGTAGCATTACTTGCCCTTAGTTATTGGGGATTAAAAAATAAAAAAAGAGTACAGTTTGGGAAACTAACAATTAATCAGCTTCGAAAACTAACTTTTTTTAAAGCTTAGTTTAAAACAATAAACCAGCGCTTAAAATGCTGGTTTTTACTGTCTTTCATTCTTATGTTTCTTCGTAGTTGAACACCTCATATTTATTGTATTCGCTTACATAAGGTGTTATAATATAATTATAAGAAAGAGGGTGTTTTTATGATATATACAAAATTGGTGTTGTTTATTACCTTTCTTGTAATAAGCTTGTTACCTGATAAGATTTTTGGAAAAAATAAAAAAATTTGGAAAATAGTTCTTGCAATATTGATGGCGGCGACAGCATTATCATTTATGTACTAAGTTATTTTAAGAATGTAGGGTTTATTTTGGATTTTATTTATAATTTTGACCTGCCTCTATATAGGTAACTACGATTTGTTTCCTCTCAATCATCAAGAAATCTCTTTTCGTGGTAGTTTATGGGGTTTGGTACTGGCCTTATATCACTTACTGTTTATTTGAATGCTGTGGATTTGGGTCAATCTTGTCCAAAAACAGATAAATCCTAGATACAGTGAAGGTTTAGAAATGCTGGTTTTTACTGTCTTTCATCCTCATGTTTATTCGTAGTTGATCACCTCATATTTCTTGCATACGCTTACATCGAGTGTTATAATATAATTGTAGGAAAGAAGGTGTTTTTATGTGGAAAAAATATTTTTCAAAATATAAATGGACGGATTTATTTTGGATTCTATTTGTTATTTTAACATGCCTCTTGGCGGGTAATAGTAATCTTTACCCCCTTACCCATCAAGAAATCTCTTATCATGGGTGCTTATCGGGAATTACACTTGCCTTATTTCACTTGCTATTTATTGATAAGTTTGTCATTTCGAATCGAAAATAAATGGAGAAGCTAAAAGCTTTAAATGTTTTAGACTTTTGGGATAGATAGTTTAAAAATTGAAATTTAAAACCGCAGATTTTCTTGAAATGCGGTTTTTTGTGTCAATTAGAGTACTTTCCCAACCAGAATCTCAGCCTCAATGGTAATCTCTGTCAGTTGGCTCCAGTCAATCTTGCTCTGGTCAATGTGAAAGAGGAGAGGAGTCATACTGAGTAGGGCTTGGAGCTGCTCTGCTGTGATAGTTTTAGTCAGAGAGGCAGTTTGACTAGATAGGATGGTAAAGTGTTCTTGGAAATGATTTTTGATATCTTGGTTGGAATAGTCCTTGTTTGTCAGCTGGTCTTGTACCTTCTGACGGATTTCCTTGAGGTGATTTTTAGTTGGAATGACCTTTATCAAGATACCGTCTTTGGATAAAACGCGACGAAATTCTCCGTAATTGGCAGGGGAAAAGATATCAAGTAAGATATCCATGCTGGCGTCTTTTATAGGAAGACGAGCTAGGTCGCCAACGAACCAATTGACTGCCCAGTTGGGTTCGCTCTTGGCAGCGATTTGGACGGAATCTTTGGAAATATCAAAGGCATAGAAGGTTTTGTCAGGATGCCTTTCTTGGAGTTTGCGAGAATAGAATCCTTCACCACAGCCGATATCTAAAATTGTTTTGGCATTTTTTGAGTTTGAAAGTAAATCAGAGACGGCCTCTAGAATAGCTTGATAAAAGCCGGCTTCTAGGATTTGTTGACGGTTTTGAAAATTTTCCTTGTCATAGTTAGCAGATTGCTTGATTTGAGGGGCTAGATTGACATAGCCGAATTTCGCCAAGTCAAAAGAATGGCGATTGCTACATTTGAGACTACTCTCTACCAGAGTCAGATTTTCTTGACAGATAGGACAGGCAAAGGTAGTCGCAGAAGCAAAACGCTGAAGTTTGGGTTTGAGATTTGTATTCATAGTTTAAGTGTATCAAAAGAGGCAAATGAAAGCAACTTTAGGAATAAGTAGATGGGAGATTCAGTAGAAATAAAACTAATTCTCCAATTTATGAAATGACATTGCTTTTATATCTAAATTGCTATATAATAATGATAAGGAGGAAATAAGTATGTTAAAAGAAGTACTAACCGTTGCAAAAGTTGCGAAAAAATCATCACTCTTTTTGGGTGGTGTCGCATTTGGTACCCTTGGTTTGAAAATCTTGGCAAGTAAGGAAGCTAAAAAAGGTTATTCTAAAGCTTTGGCTAAGGCTTACAAGTTGAAAGACGGGCTAGATGCATCTGTTTCTGTTGTGAAACAACATGGAGACGATGTCTTGCAAGATGCCAAATATTTGTACGAGCAAGAGAAAAAAGAAGAGCAATTAGATAGCCTTATAGGAGAATAATATGTCTTTTAAAGTGCTACATAGAGGATACCAACATATCCGACTATCATCTTCTTTTTCACTCACCTTGGATATTCAAGACTATCTTCGTTCCTTGGCGAGAGATGAAAAGGGGATTGAGTCTATCCAGTTTTACATGGATCAACAGCACTTTACTCTACGCATAAAAGAAGGCTTTTCTGTATTAGATAATGCAGAAGCCTTTTTAAAAAGAATTGATAGAGGGAAAGTTTCTGAGTTGATGACTCTTCCCATTCGTAGAGAAGAGAGTGCTTATTCTATTGTTTCAGGTGCAGCGATTAAGCGTGTACTTTTTCGTAGTTTTGTGCCGTATCCTATTCGCTATATATGGACTTGTTATCAGGCTTTGGGTTATATTAGAGAAGCCTATCAAACACTAGCGCGTAAGGAACTAACGATGGAAGTCTTGGACTGTTCGGCGATTTTATTGTCCTTGTTTATGAACCAATCCAAGACAGCTAGCAATATCATGTTTATGCTTGATTTGGGGAATCATTTAGATCAGTGGTCTTTGAAAAAAACTGCAACAGATTTAGAACAAAGCCTTCTTGCAAAAGAGAGCGACGTATTCTTAGTACAGGGCGATACGGTTGTTAGTATCAAGAGTTCCGATGTTCAAATAGGAGATGTCTTGGTCCTATCTCAAGGAAATGAAATTCTGTTTGATGGACAAGTAGTTTCAGGTTTAGGTATGGTCAACGAAAGTTCCTTGACGGGAGAGAGTTTTCCAGTTGAAAAAAGAGAGTCTGATTTGGTTTGTGCAAATACAGTATTAGAAACTGGAGAGTTACGCATTCGTGTAACCGATAATCAGATGAACAGCCGGGTTTTACAACTGATTGAGTTGATGAAGAAATCTGAAGAAAACAAGAAAACGAAACAACGCTATTTCATCAAAATGGCGGACAAGGTCGTCAAATATAATTTCTTGGGGGCTGGACTGACTTACCTATTGACAGGTTCTTTTTCTAAGGCTATTTCTTTCCTATTGGTCGATTTCTCCTGCGCTTTGAAAATCTCTACTCCTGTAGCTTATTTGACAGCTATCAAGGAGGGGTTGAACCGTGAAATGGTGATTAAGGATGGAGATGTTTTGGAGAAATATCTGGAAGTTGATACTTTCTTGTTTGATAAGACGGGAACAATCACAACTAGCTATCCGATAGTTGAAAAGGTGTTACCTTTTGGAGACTATAGTGAGGAAGATATTCTCAGAATCAGTGCCTGTCTTGAGGAACACATTTATCATCCTATTGCTAATGCCATCGTCAAGCAAGCTGAGATAGAGGGGATTGAACATGAGGAAATGCATGGGAAACTCCAATATATCGCAAGCAAGGGGATCAAATCTCATATAGATGGCCAACCAGTTCTTATTGGGAATTATGTCTTGATGCAGGATGAGCAGATTCATATCAGTTCAGAACAAAATGCTTTAATTGAAGAGTACAAGAGTCACTACAATCTCTTATTCTTGGCTTATCAGAATGAATTGATTGGAATGTTCTGCATTCATACTCCTTTGAGAAAAGAAGCAAAAACAGCCTTGGATAAACTTAAGGCACAGGGGAAAAAATTGATTCTGGCAACAGGGGACACCTTGGTTAGGACAGAGGAATTAGTCAAAGATTTGCCCTTTGATCAGGTATATACAGACTTGAAACCTGATGGGAAATTTGAGTTAGTAGAGGAACTGCAGAAAGCAGGTCACACTATTTTGATGGTTGGAGATGGATTGAATGACTCAGCGGCTCTAACCCTATCAGATATCGGTGTGGTGATGAATGAGAGTGCAGATATTTCTAAGCAGATGAGTGATATCTTATTGTTAGATAATCGTTTGGATTTCTTCCAAGAGTTGGATTCGCTATCATCATCTTTGCAAACACTCATTAAGAAGAATATTCAAGATACCGTTGTCGTAAATAGTAGTTTGATTGGCTTTGGCTTGTTTAACTGGCTCAGTCCTTCAAATCTCTCTATCTTACATAATCTAACAACCTTACGCATTGTACTGCGTAGCCTGTCTATTAAGGGATAGGTGGGGACTATTCACAGCAAAAAGGAGTTACCTTTCTCAAGGTTAACTCCTTTGTTTATAGGTAAATGTTGAACAATTTAGTAAGTCAATACAAAGTATTTTTTCTTCCCACGGCGGATAACAGTCAGTTCGTTCTCTAACTTGTCGCTATCCCCCAAGACATAGTCAAGGTCTTGGATGCGGTCGCCGTTGACGTAGATAGCTCCGTTTTGAACATCTTCACGGGCTTGGCGTTTTGAGTTAACCACACCAGAAGATACGAGGATTTCCACGATGTTGTGGTTTTCGTCTGCTTGAACTTGGTAGTTTGGCACTCCACGAAGTCCTTGTTTGAGTTCTTTGACAGAAAGGTTTTTGATGTTTCCTGCAAAGAGTTGCTCAGTGATGTTAAGGGCTTCTTTGTAAGCTTCTTCTCCGTGAACAAGAGTCACGACTTCACGAGCGAGGACTTTTTGTGCCAAGCGTTCGTGTGGAGCCGCTTCAAACTCTTTGCGGATGTCTTCAATTTCATCCAGTGACAAGAAGGTAAAGATTTTTAAGAAACGAACAGCGTCGGCATCCATGACATTCATCCAGAATTGGTACATTTCGTATGGAGAAGTCTTTTCAGGGTTAAGCCAAACTGCGTTTCCTTCTGATTTACCAAATTTCTTACCAGTTGCGTCTGTGATGAGTGGAACAGTGATCACGTGACCAGTCTTGTCAGCCTTACGACGAAGCAATTCGGTACCAGCTGTCATATTTCCCCACTGGTCAGAACCACCGATTTGCAGAGTTACATTGTGGTCTTGGTTAAGGACAAAGAAGTCGTAACCTTGCATGATTTGGTAAGCAAACTCTGTATAAGAAATCCCTGTTTCAATCCGTTTTTTCACGGATTCCTTGCTCATCATGTAGTTGACAGTGAAGTATTTACCGACATCACGGAGGAAGTCAATGAAGCTGATGCTGCCAAACCAGTTGTAGTTATTGACCATGACAGCCTTGTTTTCGCCATTTTCAAAGTCAAGAAAGCGTGACAGTTGGCCTTGGATAGACTGGACCCAGCCATCAACGGTTTCTTTGGTTTGCAGGCTACGCTCTGCATCTTTAAAGGATGGGTCGCCAATCAAACCTGTTGCACCACCGACGAGGGCATAAGGCTTGTGTCCAGCTAACTGTAAGCGCCGGCTGGTCAAAATAGCCACCAAGTGACCTAAGTGCAGACTGTCCGCTGTTGGATCGTATCCAGTATAATAAGAGACCTGCCCTTCTTCTAAGGCTTTACGCAAAGCTTCTTCATCCGTAGTTTGAAAAATCAAACCACGCTCTTTTAGCTCATCAAAAATGTGCATAGTTGTCTCTCCTTTTCTAAGATAGCAAAGGATTTTGCCCTTGCTCAAGTATTTTTTTGTTTTATCCCTCTATTGTATCACAAACGCGACAAATAGCAATGAGTAGCCAGAAAATAATTCCCGCAAAAGCGCTAGAATTAGCTCTTTCTTGATATAATCTGCTGATGTTTGCTATAATAGTCGATAAGGAGAATCTATGTTGAAACCATTTATAAAAAAGTTAAAACAGTTTGGTAAGGGGGAGCCCTCACCTGCTAAGACGTCTAAGCCAAAAGGAGAGACATGGTCGGTACTTGATATTGTTTCCGTTATTTTTCGAACAGTAAAACTACTCTTAAATGTCGCTTTTGTGTTTATCTTTTTTGGAATAGTATTGGGGGCCGGACTCGGATTGGGCTATGCCGCCAGCCTTTTTAGTGATGTCTCCGTGCCTAAGCAGGAGGAGCTGGTAAGTCAGGTCAATAAGATTTCTGGGATTTCCAAGCTAACCTATGCTAACGGAGAGCTGATTTCTGAAATCGATAATGATTTGTTGCGGATCCCAGTTGCCAGCGATGCGATTTCTGATAATGTCAAAAATGCTATCATTGCGACGGAAGATGAAAACTTTGAAACTCACAATGGTGTTGTGCCCAAGGCTGTTCTGCGGGCAACCTTGGGTTCTGTAGTTGGAGTTGGTTCATCCAGCGGGGGCTCGACCTTAACTCAGCAGTTGATCAAGCAGCAGGTCGTGGGAGATGCTCCGACTTTCAAGCGGAAGGCAGTAGAGATTGTTGATGCCTTGGCTTTGGAACGCTATATGTCTAAGGATGACATTCTGACTGCTTATTTGAATGTGGCACCTTTTGGCCGGAATAACAAAGGACAAAATATTGCTGGAGTGGAAGAAGCAGCTCAAGGGATTTTTGGTGTATCAGCCAAGGATTTGAGTGTTCCGCAGGCTGCTTTCATTGCTGGATTGCCTCAGAGCCCGATTGTTTATTCGCCCTATGCCTCTGATGGTAGTATGAAGAGTCCAGATGATATGGCTTTAGGTCTAGAGCGGGCTCGGAATGTTTTATATAATATGTACCGTACAGGTCGACTGAGTGAAGCAGACTATCAGCAGTACAAAGACTATGATCTGACGCAAGATTTTAAACAGACTGAGAGCCTTCAAAAGAGCTCGCATAGTTACCTCTACCATACAGCCTTTTCAGAAGCGCAGACGGCCATGTATCAGTATTTGATTCAGCGGGACAATGTATCTCAGCAAGAATTAAAAAATAATGCAACGGTTGAAGCCTATCAAGAGTTGGCTCGAAAAGAGCTGAGCGAGGGCGGCTATACGGTCACGACCACTATCAATCATTCGATTCATCAGGCGATGCAGAACGCAGTTGCCAACTACGGTGGTCTCTTGGATGATGGGACAGGAATGGTCGAGGTTGGAAATGTCCTTCAGGACAATAAAACAGGAGCCATTATTGGTTTTGTCGGTGGTAGAGACTATAGCTCTAATCAAAACAACCATGCTTTTGATACGGAAAGATCTCCTGGTTCGACTATCAAGCCGATTTTAGCTTATGGGATCGCCATTGACCAAGGGCTGATGGGAAGCGCAAGTGTCCTTTCTAATTACCCAACGAACTTCTCTAGCGGTGAGCCAATTATGCACGCGGACAGTCGCGGGACAGGCATGATGGACCTGCAGGAAGCCCTCAATACTTCTTGGAATATTCCAGCTTATTGGACCTATCGTGCACTTCGTGAGAAGGGTGTAAATGTCCGAGGCTATATGGAAAAAATGGGCTACCATATTGACAACTATGACATTGAAAGTCTACCAATGGGTGGGGGAATCGAGGTTTCGGTTGCCCAGCATACCAACGGTTTCCAGACCTTGGCTAATAACGGTTCTTATCAAGAAAAATATATGATTGAAAAGATCACAGCTCCAGACGGCAAGGTGGTTTATGAGCATAAGGCAAAACCAGTTCAGGTTTATTCGCCTGCTACTGCAACGATTATGCAAAGCTTGATGCGAGGCGTGCTCAACTCTGGTGCAACTACGACCTTTAAATCAAGGATTAGTCAAGTCAATGGTACCTTGGCAGGCGCAGACTGGATTGGCAAGACAGGTACAACCAACAGCAATGGTGATATGTGGCTCATGCTTTCCACTCCAAGGATGACCCTTGGAGGCTGGATTGGTCATGATGATAATACTTCTATGGCTGCTCTGACAGGCTACAATAATAATGCGGCCTATATGGCCTATCTAGCCAATGCCATTTATGAGGCGGATCCAAATGCCTGGGGAATCGGAGAGAAATTCAATCTTGATTCGAGCGTTATCAAGTCTGATGTTCTCAAGTCTACTGGAGAAAGACCAGGAACCGTCACAATCAACGGTCGCTCCATCAATCTAAGCGGTCCGACCGTTCCTAGCTACTGGGCTAAGAATGGCGCTCCAACGACGAGCTATCGCTTTGGTATCGGTGCATCTGATGCGGATTATCAGAAAGCTTGGGGAGCAATTTTGGGTGGTACAACTGGAAACACCAATCGTAATAGCCAATGAGAAATTGCCTAACAATTAGAACGAAAGGTAGGGAATACTAGATGTCAGGGAAGATTTCTTCAGATACTATCGCAGCAAGTTCCGCAATTAGTGAATTAGTAGGAGTGGATACTTCAGCCTTCAGGAACAATCAAGTTGAATTTGGCTATACAAGTGATATTGCTGGAATGGAAGCTGGTCGTCAAGCCTGCAATCAAATGTTGCAGGCTGTCAGTGACTTCAGTTCGGCCGTCTTAACTCAGGCTAATAAATTTCCAGAAATTGCTGCAAAAATTGAGAAACGTGATATAGAGCAGGCACAGCGTTGGAGCAACTGATGATAAAAGATAAAAATCAAGAAAAACGTGAACAATTATATAAGCAAATCATCCAGCTTGAGAATCAAGAAGAAGATCTTTTAGTTATCAAAAGACGTTACGAAGAGAAGGTAATGGATTTTCGTGCAGATATTTGGACGATAAATGCCCAAATAGAAAACTTGATGGATCCCGTATCAGAGACAAGCCATACCAATCGTAAAATATGGGAAGAAAATCAAGCCTTGCAACAAACAATTGACAGCTACGTAGAGCAAGAGTTGGACAATGTTTCCAAACAAACAAGGAAAGTTCGGCAAAAATTAGATGAAAATCGAGAAAGATTGACGAAAGAAAGGAACTCTTTACCATGGGAGTAAAGTACAGTGCATCGGAGTCTTCACAGCTGATGGAGGCTATGGCTAATAATATTCAAGTGGCCAATGAGGTGACAGACCGATTGTCTCAGGGATGTGACCACTTAATAGCTACTCTAGACTCTGGAGAACTCATGGGAGCAGCCTATACAGCAGGTAAGGGTCTTTTTTCAGAGATTATCATTCCTGCCATTAAGAAGCTACAGGCTGCAGTGGACGACATTCAAACGGAGTTAAATTCATATAAGATTGCCGATGCTCAGGTATCAGAGTATGGAAACCTCGATCTGGATCAGCTGAAGAAGACAAAAGAATTGAGAGAGAAACAGCTAGCCTCTATCAAAAAGGCTATTGAAGCTAAAGAATCATTCTTAGAGCGGATGAAGTCTATTGCTACATTTAATATCGTTTCTCACATGGAGTCTCTGGTGATTCTTTCTAGTGCAGAGTCGCAAATTGAATCACAAATTAAAGAATTGGAAGAGAAGATTGAAAAGCTGGAGTTCTTTGTCGCTCAAGTTTCTCAATATTTCAGTGATAGTCTAGAAGTTCTTCGTCTAGCTATCCAAGGAGCCACACAACTAAGTGAAATCATTGTCGATAGCGATGGCAACTACTATGCAGACGGTGTGGACATGAGCTGGGTACAGAAAATGAAGGATGTGAAGATTGAGTCACATAAGCTTGATAAGGATATTTCAGTGACTCAGGCTGAAAAAGATAAGAAAAAAATTGTGGAAGATTTAATCTCATCTTACAATCTAGATGAATCTACGGCAAATGTACTTTATAAGCTCCAGCAGGGAATTTTGAAGAAGGCAAAACAAGAAGGATGGACTAATGAAAAAGTTATCTATGAGTACAATAGACTAGTTGCATCTCCAGTCTATGGAGTAAGGGCAACCTGGAGAGGTCTTGCGGGAGTTGTTGATGCCAAAAATACAAGTGATTTAGATGATATTTTGATAAATACGTATTCTTTATCTGAAAGAGAGGTAAAGATATTTAAACGAGGGATTACTGACCAGTATAAATATAATTATAGTAAAGATTTGGCTCATGAAGCTGTTCAAATTGCTAGTTTTACTGAGTTATCTTGGGAAGATAGAGACTTATCGAAGCTAGATGGCAGGAAGGGATTAATCGCCCACATTATTAGCACAATCGGAAATTCAACTCGGATTGGAGATCTCTCTGTAAATACTGAAAAGTATGAAAGTTCCTTCAAAGGAGACATTGATTCAGGGAGATATGATGATGCCGATTTTAATTCGGATTTAGATGCTATTACTTCTTACGAAAGAATGATTTCTAAAGATGTAGAAACAAAAGATGTCTTTAAAGTTCAAGCAGATTACAATCAAAGTATCCAAACAAACCAGAAAAATCGTGTTGAGGAATTCTATACTGTGATGGGAAATGGGGATAAATCTAACGGTAAACTAATGGTTGAAACTCTTGTTGAAAATAATACGATAGGAGGCAACTTTATTAAATATGGCTTTGACCTCAATATTTTTATTGGAAAACCTAATGACAAGGAAGAGGGTTGGAAACAAGACTTCTATGATTACTTAGATAGAGGGGGTGAAAAAAATGTCGGGACTTAAAAAAATACTAATCGTGATTGCTTCTATAATTGCCTTAGCTACTGGCTTGAATCTTTATTTTCAGTATCAAAACCACCAAGAACATATGCAATTAAAAACCTCCTTTGAAGAGAGAGACAATATAGCCGTATTACAACGTTTGATGGCATCAGAAAAATATGCACCTGACATCCGTAAAGCGGGTTATGTCGTTCCTCCCGATGGAGCTATTCGCTTGGATGGAGGAATTGACTCCATAGAGATAAAAGGAGACATCGATTTGGATATCTCAAATCCGGGACGGAATGGGGTTACTGCTTATTTTAGAATAGAGATAGATGGTAAAATAACTAGTGTACTATATGAATTGGATAAGAACTTTGATTTAGTTTCTAGCGCCTATTTTCAAATAAATGAAAAAAATATAAAAGAGAGTGTGATTATCCCCCAAGCCGAAGAAGAGCGCCTATTAAAAATTGTTCAAAAAGAGCTTGAGGCTTTCATGGAAAAGATGTATCAGACTTTGTATGGATAGTTTGTTATATTAGACTCAGGTGAGCTGACAGGAGCAGCCTACACAACTGGCAAAGGTCTCTTTACAGAGATTATCATCCCCAGCATCAAGAAGTTACAAGCAGCGATAGATGATATCCAACTAGAGTTGACTTCCTACAAACATGCGGATGCTCAGGTCTCAGGATATGGTGATTTGGACCTGGACCAACTCAAGGAACTGAAAAAATTGAGGGAAGAGCAGTTAGCTATCGTAGAAGCTCAGATTCAAGCGAGGGAGAACTGGCTAAATCAAATCAAAGATCTCTTTACACTTAATTTGGGGAAAGCTTTCTCTGAGAAGACCATCCTCTACAATACTAAGTCTCAAATCGAGTCAGGTATTCAGGATTTGGATGACAAGATTGAAAAACTAGAATTTTTTGTCTCACAAGTTTCCCAGTATTTCAGCGATAGTCTAGAAGTTCTTCGTCTAGCTATTCAAGGAGCCACACAACTAAGTAAAGTCATTGTCGATAGTGATGGCAACTACTATGCGGACGGTGTGGACATGAGTTGGGTCAAGAAGATGAAAGAGCAGAGGATTGAAAGTATAAAATATGATTCTTCTAAGAAAACAAAAGACTTGCATAAAGAGTATCAAAGTATTTTAGACAAGTTGGAAAAGGGCAAAGATCTGAGTGATAAGGAATTTGAAACTCTAGAATCTTATGCTCGACGTTATCCAAAAGTTCAGTTACCAAAAATTGTCACCAACAAGCTGGCGACAGAAGCTGCTAATAGAGCTAATCCAGAGAAACTACAGGAAAAGATTGAGAAAATCAAAAAGAGTGATAAGACCTCAATTGAAAAAGCAGACCAAATCGTCAAAGCTTATGAAGATTATCTGTTTTACAATAATAGAGAAGCGTTTGATGAGTATTGGAAGAAGAGAAAAGAGATGGGGGAAGACTGGGGGAAAAATAATCAAATAATCCAGAATAGGATGAATGATATAGAAAAAGAATTTTTAAAAAATTTGACCTCGAAAATTGATATAAAGGTAGTAGCCCAAAATATGGGAAATGATGTGCTAGATGTCAAAAAAATAGAGGATAGAGAGAAAGCAGATTTAGTCAGAAAAGGTAGGGAAATTTGGAAAAGTCCAGGAGATAATGGTTTAGTAAATAATTCTGCTGCTGTTGGATTAAAAATTGGGGATAATTTTACGTTTATAGATTTAGTAAATACTAAGAAACCGCTGGATCTTAAGAGTCGAATTTATCGTGATGATTACCCATTTTCCGTCTGGGGGCGGCAATGGGAAGAGGGGATGGAGTCCGACTATATGGGGAATTACCTCTTTGGCTATGTTGGCAAAGGTTACTTAGAATCTAGTGATGACTACTTGAAAATAGGAGCTGGAGCAGCTCAAGGGGTGTCTGATAAAGACGCTATCAAGTATATAAACAATGTTATCAATGGAAATTATGGAGACAATCTAGGAGATGCGCAAGATATCCAAGATGGTATGGATGACTATAAGGAGATTCACAAATGACCTTGAAAAAAAAATTGAATTGGAATTTAGGTTGTAGTTTATTGCTTGTTGGAGTTCTGGCATCTGCTTTTCTCTTTTATTTATGGTCACAAAATCTTGGTAAATATACCTTACAACCTGGTCAGTCTATTAGTCTGAAAGTCAAACCTCGGACACAAGATGTGGAATACTATTCTGTATTAATTTTGAAGAAAAATAATAATAATAAGCTTAAATTATCAGGTTCAGGAGTTTGGTTTGAGATGCATGGCGATATTTTTTAT
>ERZ773005.1303-NODE-1303-length-13468-cov-5.940580_pt1 | contig 13468 bp, 10 predicted proteins | sample MGYA00580666_ERZ773005 | MGnify/ENA primary metagenome ERZ773005 (study PRJEB29015, sample SAMEA2737999) | human oral metagenome | biome: human oral; feature: human-associated habitat; material: dental | place: China | collected 2061 ... | reverse complement strand
TAATGCGCTGACCGTTGGCAGAAATTTTGTGAAGCGCAGTCAGAATCGGGTCTTCAGCGAAGACCACATAGGGCGCGATATTGCGTTCGATAATCACGGTATGTAGTTCCTATTAAATTGCGATGTGTTGTGTTTGAGTGAGTTGAGTGAGCTAGATTTTAAGATTCTAGAATCTGCGCCAGCTGATGCTCGGCAACTGAGAAATCGATGGGGGCATCAATATCGACGCCTTCAATCTCATCGAGAATAAACAGATCAATGCTACCTCCAGGATACCCCGCCAAGCGGTTGTGATGCTCGGTATACACACGGGTTTTAGTGATATACATGGAGCCGTTCTCCCGGTAACGGTAGGTTTCTTTCGTGAGCTCCTGCCTGCGTGGGCGAGCCATCACCTCAAATTCGGCGGTGGGTTCAGCATCCGGGTACCATCTCCACACGAACGGCCCCATGGGGATCACCCCCACCATTGAGTCTTTGCCGTTCTCAACGAACTGGCGTACCGCCCGCGCGAGAGTACCTGGCAGACGCACCGGGCTGGTGGCCTGCAGCAGCATGACCGCCTCCGGTGCCCAGCCCTCCCCTGTGTAGAAGTCGATGGCGTGCTCGATCACTGGTTCGGTGGCGGTGGTATCTTCAGCAAGATGTGCGGGGCGCATAAACGGCACCTCGGCACCGTATTGGCGGGCGATGGCGGCGAGTTCTTGGTCATCAGTCGATACCACAACCCGAAGCTCGTGCTCCCCCGCCAGCTCGTCACGGGCGGCAAGCGCCTGCAGAATAGTCCACGCGACCAGCGGTTTTCCAGCAATCTCACGCAGGTTTTTACGCGGTATGCCTTTGGAGCCTCCGCGCACGGGAATAACACACAGAATACGCATTACGCCTCCAGACTGTGTTCAATAATGAGCTCGGCGATGCGGCGAGCTGGCTCAATATCGGGTTGCGGCGGTGCTGGGGTGCGGTCTTCACCCCAGCGGCCCATGCCGTAGCGGTTCCAGAATTCTTCAAGCCAGCCGGGCGGGTTCGGGTGGTACACCCAGGCAGGAATACCGCGAATCGCGGCTTCAAGCACACCGGTTGAGAAGATCGACACCACCGGATTGGGCAACTCGTTCAAAGGCACCCCGGAACGGTCAATGGGGATGCCCTGGCGCTCCCACAGCGCATGGGTGAGGGTTGAGAGCTTATCGGTTTCGCTGGGGTGCGGCCGGTAGATGGCGTTGTGTTTTTTAATGAATCTGTAGGAGACGTTAACGTATGATGAGCGCGGCAATTCTGCGCCGTGCATCTGCCCTAGGAAAATGGGGGCGCCGGAGGATTCGACGGGTACGCCGAGGCTTTTCTGGTTTGCGTTATAGAGCAGCTGGGAGCCGACGGTGAAGGGCCGCACATCGCGACGTCCGGACATCCAGAATTCGGCGTCTGCGTCGCTAAAAGCGAGCAGGGTGCATCCCACAGGCAGGGGCGGCGCAGCAGGCACGAGGAGCCCGTGCTGAACCACCCAGTATTCTGCACCAACAGTTTGCGCATACTGGTAGGCGGCACGCCCCAGCTGAAGGTAGTGCCCCAAAGACAGCACAATGCGCACCCCAGGCAGGGTTTTGGTTAGTTCGGTGGCGGATAGGCTGCGCTCTTCCCACTCGTCCGTTAAGTATTCGGCGAGTGCGGCAGGTGTGCCGTTAGTATTCGGGCACCAGATGGCCAGCCCGATAATGCTCAGGTATTTGAGGGGCTCCAGCAGGGCGCTGCAGCTGGTGGGTGAGAACGAGTCAAGCACAATCAATACGCGCGGCACGGAACCTCGAACGTATAGGCGCCCACTGGCTGGGCCCTGCTGAGTATTACCGCGGTTTCTGCGGAAAAACCCTGCAGCCTCGGTTTTAGCCCAGCGTAGGGCGTTCTGTTTCTTTTGCCACGCCGCCCAGGCATCAATGTCTAGCGGATAGTTTAGGCCCATAGCTGCTCCAGAATTTTTACGCGCTGATCGAAGGTGTGCTCGGCGAGGGTGCGCCGGTGTCCGGCTTCGCGGATAGCGTGCGCCCACCGCGGGTCGCGGAAAACGCGGGTGCAAATATCGATAAGCTCTTCAACACTCTCATATACGAGAACTTCTTTACCGACTTCATAGTAGCGTGACACGTCGGGACGGTCGATAATCTGTAATGCTCCCACACCGGGGGCCTCAAAAGTGCGCATGGTGAAACCGTCCTGATCCCCATGAATATTCAGGGTGGCTGGTGAGGATGCCATTACCCCGTAGGCAACAGACCGTTCAATATCGCCAGCTGAAGGCACGCCGGGGTCTTTCAACTGGTAGGTACGGGCAATGTCCCATGGATGGCGGGACCAGGCCCGCCCGTACGCGCGCACGGGAAGACCAGCAGCATACAGTTCCCGCAAGGTTTGTTCCCGCCCAGGGTAGCGGGCCCCCACAAAACTGATAGCGTCTTCTGGGGTAGGAGTCACCTGGCAGTGAGAGTCGTAAGCGTTAGGCATATCTAGCACTTCAAACCCTTTAGAGCGCAGATATTCAGCATCTAACGGGCTGTAACTTGCCAAGGCCCCTAACCGGTGCAGATCGTCGTCGGTATATTCCATACGGCGTAACTCGTCGTAAAGCCATGTGCCGTAGCGTACCCCGGATTCTTCCAGAACCTGCCACCAGCGGCTGCCCAGTTTGTCACCTTTGATCACAAGCACAATATCAGGCCGGTAATCATTAAACACAGCGATCGCTTTATCTGTAGCCTGCGCGGCTAGAGATTCAGGGCGGAACCGCTCAGGCAACTCATGAGCAAGCTTGTTGAGGATACGTGCGCCCACACCGCCAGGGGCGTCATAGATGTGGGTGCGCACCTGGTAACCGCTGATTTCCAAGGAGGATTCAATAGCCTTCCAGTACCCGTGGAAAGCTGGTGATAGGAGCAGAAGCTTAGGGTTAGTCATATGGTTTATTCGTGTTCTATCCAGCGTGTGGCCACACAACATGTCTGTGACCGTACGCCAGTTCTTTGGCGTGGCTTGAGCAGAGATAACGGCTCCGGGGAGTCGTAAGAATGTGTGAATGCTAGGTCATCGCAGTATGCCCTATGCACTTACAGTGTACTAGAGAGCTCAGAACAACACACCTTATGGTTGATGTGTCGCTACATACTTTCTTTCATGAAACGTACCGCAAAAGCTCTAATTCTCGCCGTTTTCGCCGCGTTTGACGTATGCAAGCTCTTCACGCAGTGTGCGTTGCGCATTCACCTCTTTATTCCGGGCAGCCCGCACAGTGTTAACCAGAAAGTTAGCGTAGCTGGTGGCTTTAAGAGTGCGTCCGAGCGTGGCTTTATCCCCCCACTTATCGGCATAGGTGAACCGTGCGGTGGTGAGCCACTGGCGGCGGCGTGCCGAGGGCGATGAGCCTCCGCCTTCATGCTCTACCCGAACCTGGGGTACGAGGAGGCGAGGCACACCAGCCTCAGCTAGCCGGCGTTGGAAATCCACCTCTTCGCTGTTCATATAGAAGCGTTCATCCATGCCGCCAACCCGGTTGTAAATGTCGCGGGGAACCACCATGGCGGCACCTATCACCCAGTCGGTTTCCACAGTGTTTCGAGACGTGCAGGCGGCAACATCATGCCCCACTCCCCTGTGCCACCAGCCGGAGGGTTTAAACCGGGCCAGCGGCGTGAACCATTCCCAAGCAATATGGGCGGTGGTGGGGAATTTACGGGCAACCCACTGTTGCTTACCGTCATGCCCCACCACCTGGGGGCTGGCCAGGGCCGGGGTGCGGTGCTCAATATGCGAGAGCATATCGGCCACGAACGTATCCGTAATAGACAGGTCGCTATTGAGAATAAACAACCATTTCCCGGTAGCCACGGCAACACCGGAATTTACGGCACTGCCGAACCCGCCGTTAGTTTCACGGCGCACCACACGCACACCCTTGGTATCGGGGAAAGGCACAGGAGACTGATCATCTGAGACGATAATCTCCAGTTCATCTGGGGCAATACCCTGCTGGGTGCGCAGAGCCTCAATGAGGGTGAGCGTGGGCGCAGGGTCGCCGTAGTGGGGAATAACAGCTGATACTTTCATCGTGCGAGACACGAAAACCCGCTTTCTGCTGGGGCGTACACCGCCCGGGTTGGAGTGCTGAGAGGTAGATACTGATATATATGTGTATGAATGTAATATTTTAAGCTAATCTTACTATGGATCCTCGGCGCTGAGGCGCAACCTCCATTCAGCTCTCAAAACTTCTATATTGGAACTAATCTTCACTCATGAAAGCTTCTCTGCCCTTATCAGAGCAACAACGTATCGCCCAGTTCGTGGGCTCCGACCCTTTGCCCTGCCGTCTTAAAACCAGGTTTATAAAGACCCTACGTCCCCTTATGGGCCACACTTTTTCTCTGGTGCGCCGCACCCCCGAACTCGTCTACATCTCTGATAACATTGCCCGTGGCGGTAACTGGCTGTACCTGTGGGCACGTGCCTACACAGACCGCACAGAAACCCCTTCGCAACCTTCATACCTTCTCCATGCCCAAGGCATGCAGCCTTGGATTGAAGAATTTCCCGCGCTAGCTGACCTCACCATGCCCACGGAAAAATTTAGTTTCTTCCAGCGGCGTGCTTCAGGCTTACCTAACGATGTTGAGAACCATTTCTTCCCTGGGCAGCTTAATGCTTTCATCAAAGATTGTCTGCTGAGCTCAGAAGTATTCAACCACCGTCTTGAAAACATCCGCTCAAACATTATGGAGGACACTGTGGTGTTAAGCATTCGCCGCGGTGACTACTATTCGGTGCCTTTCATTAATGCACGGTACGGAATCGATACTGTAGGGTATGTACGCCAAGCAGTACATCTGCTGCAACAGGAGGTTACACCTAGCAATTTTGTGGTGGTCTCCGACGAGCCGCAGTGGTGCGCCGAAAACCTGGCGTTTCTCGCCGACATCGCACCGGTATCATTCGATAAAGGCCCTGGAGGTATGTTTGAGGATTTGGCGAAAATGGCGGCGGCGCGATGGCTGATTCTAACAAACACCACTTTCGGGTACTGGGGCGGCTATATAGCGCAGGCCCGTTCTCAGGCTCAGGTTTTCGTACCGGATATTCACGAGTATGACCCTGTAGCAGATATTTCCGTCACTGCTCTGGGAAGTGTACGGCCAAGACCACACAGCGCCTCCTTCACAGCCGTGCATCACCCCGAGAGAAAAAATTGGATTACAGGACATACACAGTAATGAATCGCTCTATGGTTAGTTTCCTTAAACAGGTCAAGCACCGCATTTTTATGGCTCAGAGAAACATCCGCACCACCCGAACAGCGCGCAGTACATTAGGATCTACCGAGTTTTCGGGTATTTATTCACGCCTGACCAATACATTCGATATACCGCCGCTGCCTCAGGTACAGGGTATTTGGGGCGTGGCAATGGTCAAAAATGAGGCCGATATTATCGAAAGTTCACTACGGCACCTAGTCCGCCAAGGGGTGAAGCATATTCTGGTCGTCGATAACGGATCAACCGACGGCACCTACGCACTGCTGCAGCAATTAAAGGAAGAGCTTCCCCTCAGCGTAGGTAACGACCGAGAGCCCGCATACTATCAAAGCGAAAAAATGACGTGGCTGGCACACCAGGCCCAAAAGTCTGGAGCAACATGGGTGATACCATTCGACGCAGACGAGTTTTGGTATGGCATTGACGGTTCCCTGGCGCAGGCTTTAGAAGAGGCCAAAACACAGGTAGAAGTCGCACACCTCTACAATGCCTTCCCAGCCCGAACGGGTGGGTATGTGCTCGATACGTGCAGGCACGCCGACTCTAAAGTATGTTTCCGTTCCTGGGATAACGCAGTGCTGGGGATGGGAAACCATACGGTGCTACGCCCCGGCGATTCAGGGCAAACGCAGGTAGCCATTGTGCACCTGCCGTGGCGCTCGCAAGAGCAATTACACCGCAAATTAGCTCAGGGTGCTAAGGCGTTAGAGTTAACTAACCTACCCGAAGATCTGGGGTATCACTGGAGAGCAAACGGACAGCTCAGCTCTGAAGATATTGAGTGTATCTGGGATGCTTTGGTTGAAGGTCACGCCGTGCCGGATAGCCTATCGTGGCGCCCTGTTGGTAAGCTGCTTCCTCTGGGTGAGAATATCCCCCCAGATTTCGCGGAGGTTCGCGCGCTTCTGAGTATATAGCGGTAAAAATACCTGGTGCTGCTGGGGGCCGTGTGCAGTATACAGATTGCACACGGCCCCCAGCATAGTTGTGTCAAATATCATTCAGGCAGTTGCCCCAGCCGCACCAGGTTCGCGAATTCTTCGTTCTGCTGCTGCACCTCGGTAAAGGTGCCGCAGCTTACAATCTCACCGTGCGACAGGTACACCAGCTGATCCACGTGGCGTACAGTTGAGAGGCGATGCGCCACAATAATCACCGTAATATCTTTCGAGATCTTCTCAATCGCCTTGGTGATCTTGTGTTCGGTCTCATTATCAAGGGCACTGGTTGCCTCGTCCATAATGAGCACGCTGGGGTTGCGGTAAAGGGCGCGGGCAATACCTAAACGCTGGCGCTGCCCTCCTGAAAGCCGCACCGCGTTGTGCCCGATCATGGCCATAATCCCCTCATCTAGGGATTCCACCACTTCGGTGAGCTCTGCGACCTCTAGGCAGTAACGCACCCGTTCCTCATCAATCTCGTGCGGTTCAAGACCAAATGCGACCGCCTCAAGAACCGTTGAGTCCGCAATAAAAACATCCTGCGGCACATATCCGATACTCTGGAACCACCCCGGCAGATCGTCCTGCACCGGCTCACCGTTGCGCAGAACCCGCCCGCTTGACGGGGCGAAGAGGCCCAGGATTAAGTCTATGAGGGTTGTTTTCCCGGAGCCGGAGCCACCCACGAATGCTACGGAGGTGCCCATGGGGATATCCAGGTTAATATTTTTTAGCACCGGCGAATCACTGTCTGGGTAGCTGAACGTGAGGTTCTCCAGCTGGATGCGCACAGGCGCAATAGTCTTATTAATGTACTCGGGGTTCTTAGGGGCCACAGGAGCAGGTGGCATCTGCAGTTTACGTCCTTGTTCATCCAGTTCAGAGATCTCCCGCAGAAGTTCATTGCTGGCTTTCTCCCCCGCACGAACATTACCCAAAGACGCGACCATTCGAACGTAGCTGGGCAGAATACGGATACATGCACCACAGAAAAGAAGAAGGTAGGGGGCGCTCTGGGCACCCGAAGTGATACTCATAAAAGCGAGTAGTCCGGCAATGCCGATAATGAAAATAATCTCAAGGGAGTACTTGGGGAAGTCCTGCAAAAAGGTGCTACGCATGCTAGCGTTCACCGCATCCATGCGTTTGGTCTGGTAGCGATACAGGTACCGGTCGGTGACGTTGTGCATGCGAATTTCCCGAAACCCGTCGACAGCGTCAATGGTAGCGTTGGCTGCGCCTCGGGTTGCTTCCACCACAATCACGCCTTGTTCTCGGTTTTTCTTGCGAAGTACATGCTGCAGACCGTACGAGACCAGCCCAAAGTACGAAAAAGCGAGTAGCGCAGGAATGGGCATAATGGCGATAAGCATCACCATAAGCACCGCTATAGAGAGCAGTTCACCAATAAAGTTAATGACCCCATTAACAAAAGCAGCATAAGCCTGATGCGCATAATCATTCACAGAAACTAATATATTTGCAGTTCCTCGTTTGCGGTGGGCAAGATAAGGTTCACGCATATACCGGTTCAGCAGATTAACCGAAGTGGTACTCTGCTGTGTTGCAACAAACCCCAGGCTCCAACGTTTAATAATGAGCGAGAACGCTCCTTTAAGAATGAATGCCAGCACAAGCACCACACCGAAGATAATAATGAGGGCGGTGCGGTCAGGATTACCAAAAAGCTCTGCAACTTGCTTCAAGTAACCCTCAATGGGGGCGCCCATAGCGAGGTTCACAATCGGCAGCACTGCAGCTACCCCCAGCATCTCGAAAAGAGACACTGTAAAAAGGCCCACCACGTTAAGGATCAGTAGGTTAAATTTCTTACCGGGGAAGAAGACTCTCAGTTTATGGTAAGCCTCTTTCATGACGACGCTCCCCTCAGGTATTTCTGGGGTCGGTCAAGGCTTCTGAGGGGTGCTCCTGCAGCGAACATTCCACAGAATTCTGCCGAGATGCGGGCCTTAAACGAGTAACTGAGTTGCCCAAATTCAGTTCGTAGAGCTGAGAGGATTTTCATGAATGTGCTTTCAAAATACGGCGCAACAGATACTGCGCCGGGTAACTACAGATAGTAGACAGTGTAAGATTCTACCACGCAGGCCCCCGTAACAGGCGGAGGCTGGTATCTGAGTCTTGCGCCTGCTCTTCGACGGTAAACGTGAGGTTGCTCTTCATCAAAGGTGTACGCGAAACTATCACGGTTTACCCTGTAAAGTGGGTAGAATAAAGGATGGACACATCAGCTTAAAGGTCACTACTTCCGGCGCGGGAAGGTCAGGAAGGCTCAAACATGGGAATTTTTAACATTAAATCGCTCAAAGACAGGTATCTGTCTAATGGGCCGACTGAGTCTACCCAGAAGCGGCAGGGGCAAGAGTCCTCGGCGAACGAACAGGACCCAACCATTAAAGGCGGCGTGTCGCGCCTGGCAGCGATCCGTGATTCAAGTTTCCACCAGGAGACGTCGCCTGATCGTCCTCCGCAGGATCCGAAGAACCCGAAGAAAAGGGTCGGGGAGGATGTGCAAACCCTGCTGGAGCAAAGCACCGCCGCTGGTACCGACCTCATTGAGGTGGTGACCGTTAAACCTACGGGTGATACCGCCCCTGTACCCACTGCAGCTGACCATAATACCGCCGCCGACCAAGAGCCCGCCCCGCAGGATGAGCCTGCAGATGCCCCAGCCCATGCTGTGTCCAAGAATCAACACCATAGCTCAAACGAACCCCAGCCACCGCGCAAGACTTCTTCGAAGGATAATGCTCAGAAAGCTCAGGGTGATTCCCAGCATCAGGCACCGGCTACTGGTGGCGATGTTCCCGTACTGGGCGCCATAGTATCCTCCGAACCATCCACCGAAGACGGTGAACCCGATAAGCGGGTGGTTCTGGTGCCTAGCGCGTACGGGTTGGATGTTCCTCCAACAGATACCGACTCTGTTGATCTTCCCGACGATACAGCGTCTAAAGCCAAAGCCGCTGGTCAGGAGGCTGCACCTCATCAGGCCCCGCACGTGATGACTTCTGAGATGGCAACTAATCATTACACCTCACAGATACCCGCCAAAGCGCCTGAGACTCCCGCAACAGCCTCAGACAAAGTCACCCTGGTGCAGGGGGTATACGGGATGGACGTTCCTCAGGAAGCCGGGGAGAACCTGGACACTCCCACCCGCGGCGTCCCCTCCCCCACCGCATCTGCGACCTCCAGTCCCAATAATCGACACGCAGGTCAGAAGGACGATACCGATACACCCGATCCGGCGCTGGTGCGTGGCGTCTACGGTTTAGATGTGCCCGAAACCCCCGCAGAAACCGCTGACAGTTCCGCTGCCCGGCAGGATTTCCCAGGCCCGCATGCTCAGCCTGCGGCAGCCCATCAGCAGACCGGAGTGCCTCAGCACTCATCACAAGAGCGTGAGTACGACATGCTCGCGGGAGAAGAAACCGTTGAGCTGGCCCCTATCCACGTTCGGGAGGCTCTGGAAGCTCAACGAGCGGCGCAGAAAGCAGCAGCCGAAAAAACCAAAACCACCGCTGAGGCTGAGTCTGAGCCTGCTGGTGCTGCCCCGGTGCCCCCCGTTCAGGAGAAGGACACCGACCAGCAGGAACCCCGTAAGGTGACCACCGCGTCGTTCAGCTTATCTCCCGAGTCCGTGGGTGAGGCGAAGAACCGGGTCTCGGCACCGGCGCAGGGCGCTGGCCCTCTTGAGGCCGTGTTCGTGTGCACCGGCAATGTGGCACGCAGCGCCAGCGCCGAAGTGATCGCGCAGTCTCTGGCTTCACAGTACGGGCTGGAGGATAACTGGGTGTTTACCAGTGCAGGGACAGCAGCTCTGGCTGGCTCCCCTATTTATAAGTACATTGGCAACGAACTTGAAGGGCGCGGGTATGACCCTTCACAGTTCCGGGCCAAGCAGCTTACCGCTGACATGATTGAGCGGGCCACCTTGCTGCTGGTGGCTGAGCAGGATCACGCGGACTGGATTCTGCGGGAATGGCCGCAGTACCACACGAAGGTGCACCTGATGAAGCAGGTGGCGCGTATCCGGGAGAAAGCCAGCCGCCGTGCCGAGCCGATCTCGTTTATTTACGGCTACACTGAGGCGGCGCACGATACCGACAGCATCGCTGACCCGTACCGGCGGGGACGCACAGCCTGCCGCGTTGCGGTGGATGAGGTGGAGCAGTCGCTTCAGGTGATTCTGCCGTGGCTGGTACGGGCCCGCGTGTAACCCAAGGCTTTTAATACAGCAATAAGGACGTCCCGTGTACCCCTATTCCGGTGGTGCACGGGACGTCCCTTGTGGATAAAGCCGCTAGCCCCGATCTTTCAGGGCCAGCGGCTTTTTCACAGTCTGGATCTTAGGCGTGGTCGTTGAAAATATTGGTCACTGACCCTTCGTCGAAGACCTCCCGGATGGCTCGCGCCACAAGCGGGGCGATAGACAGCACGGTGAGGTTCTCAAACCGTTTATCGTCCGGCACGGGCAGGGTGTTCGTGACCACCACTTCGGAGGCACCGCACCCAGATAGCCGTTCAACGGCGGGCCCGGAGAATACCGGGTGGGTCGCGGCGATAATGACCTCTTTAGCGCCTTTTTCTTTAAGCACGTTGACCGCCCCGGCGATGGTTCCGCCGGTGTCGATCATGTCGTCAATCAGTACGCAGGAGCGCCCCTCAATCTCACCCACCACGGTCTTTGAGACCGCCTGGTTAGGCACGTTAATGTCGCGGGTTTTGTGCACGAATGCCAGCGGCGCGCCACCGAGCAGGGTGGCCCAGTGTTCGGCTACCCGAACACGACCGGTGTCAGGGGAAACAACGGTCACGTTCTCGGGGTTTTCCACGCGGCTCTTAATGTACTCAGCGAGCACAGGAATGGCGAATAGGTGATCCAGCGGCCCGTCGAAGAACCCCTGAATTTGGGAGGTGTGCAGGTCCACACACATGAGGCGGTCAGCACCAGCGGTCTTGTACAGGTCAGCGATCAGGCGGGCCGAGATCGGCTCACGCCCCCGGTGCTTCTTGTCCTGGCGAGCATACGGGTAGAAGGGTGACACCACGGTAACGGAGCGGGCTGAGGCGCGTTTGAGCGCATCAATCATAATGATCTGCTCCATGAGCCACTCGTTAATGGGGGCCGGGTGGGATTGGATGACGAAGGCATCGGCACCACGCACCGACTCTTCAAACCGCACGTACGTCTCGCCGTTAGCAAATGTGTACGCGGAGATTGGTAGCAGCGGGTGTCCTAGCTCTGCGGCGATTTCTTCCGCGAGTTTGGGATGCGCACGCCCGGAAACCACCGCAAGTTTACGCACACCCGGATTGGTAATCTCGTGACTCATGGTTTTTCGCTTTCTTGTCAGTGATCCCCTGCCCCGTTGGCGGCTTGCGCGGCCGCTGCCGGTTCGGTTCCCTCACGGTTTTTAAGCACCCAGCCCTCGATATTGCGCTGGGAAAATTCAGAGATTGCGAGCGCACCTGCTGGAACGTCCTTGCGGATAAGCGCGCCTGCACCGGAGTAGGCTCCATCGCCTACGGTCACGGGGGCAACGTAGATACCGCCGGACCCCATACGGGCGTGCGCACCAATAACGGTGCGGTTCTTGGTGACCCCGTTGTAGTTTGCGAAAACAGACCCGGCGCCGATGTTCGCTCCGTCGCCGATTTCTGCATCCCCCACATAGGTTAGGTGCGGTACTTTCGCCCCGTCACCAATCTGGGAGTTTTTCGCTTCACAGAACGTGCCAAGTTTCGAGTCCTCGCCGAGTACGGTGCCGGGGCGTAGGTATGCGAACGGGCCTACCGTGGCTCCTGTACCAATAATGGCTCCCTGCCCATGCGCGCGAGTGACGGTGGCGTTTTCTTTCACGGTGACGTCGGTGAGGGTGGTGTCGGGGCCAATAACCGCACCGGTGGCTACGTTAGTGGCGCCGTGCAGCTGGGTTCCGGGTAGGATGGTCACGTCGTTCTCAAGGGTGACGGTCACATCTATCCAGGTGCTCTGCGGGTCTATGATGCTCACCCCGTTACGCATATGTGCTTCAAGGATGCGCGTATTGAGTTTCCGGCCCAGCTGAGCGAGCTGTACCCGGTCGTTAGCGCCTTCAACTTCCCAGCGGTCCTCAATAGCGAGCGCCGAGGTGCGGTACCCTTTGGAGCGGGCAATAGCGAGCACATCGGTAATGTACTTCTCACCTTGGACGTTATTGGTGGTTACTTCCGCGAGGGCTTGACGCAGCACGGTGGCGTCAAAAGCGTAAATACCGGAGTTAATTTCGTCGATGGCGAGCTCTTCGTCAGTGGCGTCTTTCGCTTCGACGATGGAGGTTACCTCACCAGCTTGGTTGCGCACAATACGGCCATAGGCACCGGGGTCATCCACGTGGGTGGTGAGTACGGTGACGGCATTGGAGTCGGTTTCGTGGAATGTGATGAGTTCGCGGAGGGTTTCGGGCCGCAGCAGGGGCACGTCCCCGTAGGTGACGAGCACGGTGCCTTCCACAAGGCTCTGCTGATCGAGTGCGAGCAGCCCCACTTCAACAGCCCGCCCGGTTCCGGGGATGTCATCTTGGTCTACGATGGTGACGTGCTCGTCGAAGGCGAGTACATGCTCAGCGACTTTATCGCGCTGGTGGCGTACCACAACAGCGAGACGTTCGGGGGTGAGGTCTCGGGCGGCAGCAACGGCGTGCTCCACCATGGAGCGCCCACCAATGCTGTGCATCACCTTGGGAGTTGCGGATTTCATGCGGGTACCAGCACCCGCTGCTAGGACGATCACCGCGGACGGTACCTTATGTTCGGAACCCTCAAGCTCTGCGTTCACCTAATTTAACTCCTTTACGGGGTGTTTGCCGCCCACGCGCCGCTGCTGAATCGGCGTGTTAGCTTTGCGCTCCGCCACTAGGATTCGAACCTAGACAAACGGCTCCAAAGGCCGGTGTGCTGCCATTACACCATGGCGGAATCTTCCCCCGCTGTTACCGTGTTTACGGCCTGGGACAGGGGCACTCATAAGTGTAGCAAAAATACCTTTACTCGTCGCATCCCAACACGGGGCGTATTAGCCCCCACCGGTCCTAGAGACAGCAGGCTGGGGTGTGCTCTTATGTGCAGGGGTGGATACGTTCAGCCGCTGGTGGCGGTACCCTGGATACGTGGCACATTTACTTGGCGGCGAAGCGCTGCACCTTCAGTTCCCTACCCGCACTA
>ERZ773005.1296-NODE-1296-length-13550-cov-10.050241_pt1 | contig 13550 bp, 10 predicted proteins | sample MGYA00580666_ERZ773005 | MGnify/ENA primary metagenome ERZ773005 (study PRJEB29015, sample SAMEA2737999) | human oral metagenome | biome: human oral; feature: human-associated habitat; material: dental | place: China | collected 2061 ... | reverse complement strand
GTTGATAAGGTTTACCTCTCCGTTTTCGCCGTCGGATGCGGTTGAGACGCATCCGGTGAGGACGAGGGGTGCGAGCGCGAGGAGCGCGAGGGACTTTTTGAGGTTGGGTTTTGCGGTGAAAATCGACATGGTGTGCTCCGTGTGTAGAAAATTTTGATGTTTTCCATTGTGCACCTGTGCGATAAAGAATGCAAGTATACCTATAAATATTCATTATTTTTCTGAGGAAATAACGAATTATGTATGCATAGTATGTATAAAACCAGGAATGCTGTCGCGCCGCAGCGGACGGCGGGAGAAACGTGCTGCACGTGCGCAACACCGGGAACAAGAGTGCATATTTTCGTGAGTTAAAGTGTTCGCCACCTCAGATGACGTATCAAGGGGTGCTCAACTACCCCACGGGCGGCAGAACATGCCACAATTGAAGGCGTGAGCAACGTAGAGAAAAATGTTCAGGGTACCCGCGCAACCCTTGACAAGAAGACCGGCGATATCGCCGCCATGTTTGACACCGTCGCGAAGCGCTACGACCTGATGAACGGCATCTTATCGCTGGGACGGCACATCTACTGGCGCAAGCAGACCGTTGCCGCCGTGGATGCGCATCCCGGGCAGAAGGTTCTCGACGTTGCCGCCGGTACCGGAACCTCATCCGAGCCTTTCGCCGATGCCGGGATTGATGTTATCGCCGCGGACCTTTCCGAAGGAATGCTGGAGGTCGGGCGCAAACGCCGCCCCGATATGACCTTCGTGCGGGCGGATGTTACCGACCTTCCTTTCGAGGACGACAGCTTCGATGCCGTCACCATGTCTTACGGTTTGCGTAACGTTGCGGATTACCCCCGTGCGCTGAACGAACTGTACCGGGTTACTAAGCCCGGCGGGCGCATCGTGGTGCTGGAATTCTCGACTCCAACCTTCGCCCCTTTCGGTAAGGTGTATAAGGAATACATTATGAAGGCGATACCGCCCGTAGCGCGCGCGATCTCCTCAAACCCGGAATCCTATGTATATTTGGCGGAGTCGATTATCGATTGGCCGGATCAGAGAACCCTTGCCCACAAGTTCGCACAGGCGGGCTGGCAGGACGTCAAATATCGTAATCTCAGCGGCGGAATTGTTGCCATTCACCGTGGTTTCAAACCCCAAAACTAACACTCAGCACATCATCATTGAGCAACACACAGCATGCAGCTACGCACCAACACACCGAAGAAGGCATCGTGAGCACCTCAGAGCAATCCATTGCAGCCACCGATTTGATGGCAGGACTCGATTTCAACCTGCCCACAGGGTTTGAGCTCATTGCGTCCGACCCGCAGCTTGGCCCCCAGATTCTTACCTCGCTGGCGCGGATTGAAGAGCGGCTTGCCGAGGCTATCAGCTACACCGATAAGCTCGCCGATGTTGCCGCCCGACACTTACTGCTCGCCGGTGGAAAGCGCGTGCGCCCCCTCTTGACTCTGCTTGCCGCCGCCGTGGACGGGCAGATTAACGACGACGTGATTGAGGCTGCGGTGGTCGTCGAACTCACCCATCTGGCGACCCTCTACCACGACGATGTGATGGACGATGCGCCCAAACGCCGCGGCGTCGATACCGCTCAGACCATTTGGGGAAATTCCGTCGCCATCCTGACGGGCGACCTCATTTTCTCCCGTGCCTCGCTGCTGGTCTCCGATCTGGGCACGCGACCCATGAAAATTCAGGCGCAAACCTTCGAGCGCCTGGTGTTGGGACAGCTCTACGAAACAACCGGTGTACGCGAAAACCAGGATATTCTCGATCACTATATCGCCGTGATCGAAGGGAAAACCGGCTCGCTGATCGCGGCGGCGGGGGAGTACGGCTCACTCTTGGCGGGCGCCTCCGAAGAGGTTATTCAGATGCTCGCCACCTACGGCGAACTCGTGGGCGTGGCATTCCAGCTCGCCGATGACGTGATCGATATTGTCAGCGATGGTGCATCCTCCGGGAAAACCCAGGGCACCGATCTGCGTGAGGGTGTGCCGACCCTGCCGACTATTCTGCTCAACCGTGCCGCAGAGGCCGGGGACGAATCAGCCCGTCAGGTTCGAACGCTCATTGAGGCAGACCTGAGCTCTGACGAGGCGCTTGCCGCCGCCGTATCCGCGCTCGCCGCGCATCCGGTCACGCAGGAAGCATGGCAGATAGCCTATGACTGGGCGGATCGCGCGATTGCAGCCATTGCGCCGCTGCCGGATTCTACCGCGAAGGCGGCGCTGGAATCCTTCGCGCATGCCGTGGTGCATCGCGAGGGCTAAACTGCGTGATACGGTTGCTTCAGGAAGACTTCTTCACGAGAATTACGCATATCGATGTAGCGTAGTGTGTGAAGAACGCCCAGGTGGAGCTGAACTCGATAGAGTTCTTTAAGGGAAACTATGGCCCACAAAACCGTTACCGCATATCAATCTGCCGCAATATTCTTCAGCTCGGTTATAGCGGCTGCGGCAACGTTTGCTATATCGGTTATTGCTGCGTACTTTTTATCGCACAGTGAGTTTAGGCAGTTTCAGTCAGCATTCTGGCCCCTCGTGTTCGGAATTTACGGTATAACCGGCGCTATTCAGCAGGAGACAGCGCGGGCAGTCGGGGCGTCCCTTCTGCAGAATCCGGAATCACGAACACACACTAATAGACTTTCATATTCCGCCGTGGCAGCCCTGTTAGGACTGGGTATTGCCGCGATCGTCGTCATGACCTCACCACTGTGGTCCTCCGCTTTCCCCACCTACCCGCAGATGAGTGTTGTACTGATAGCGTTTGGCGTCGTAATGTACGCCGTCTACGCTGCTGTTAGCGGCGCATCCGCCGGGCGGGATTCCTGGTATTTTTACGCCGCTTTAGGCAGTGGTGAGGCACTGATACGTTTGGCGGCAACATTGGCGGCGGTAGTGTTGTCGTGGCACCTGCTCGGATTTGAGACCGCCGTTGTCGTTGCCTCGCTGATCTGGCTTCCGTGCGTCGTATTTTCACGTACCGGGCGGCGCGTCTGGCACGCGAGCATTGATGTTAGTTCGCGGCGGTATGCACGAAATATTGTGATGCTCATGCTTTCGTCCGCCGGTGCATCGATTCTTATGACGGCGTTTCCCTTTTTCTTACAGTTCACAACGCAGGATCAAAGCGCACAGTTCAATGCCTTGGTCGCTGCTATTGGGGTTACACGTTCGCCGATTATGATGCCGCTTCAGGCCTTTCAAGGGGTCGCCATATCGGCTTTCTTAAAGCACCAAGATCACCCACTGCGCGCTTTAGCACGCCCGTGTCTGTGGGTCCTGGGAATCGGCGTTTTCGGCGCACTGCTTGCCTATCTTATCGGACCTTTTCTCTTTGACATTTTCTACTCTAAATATGCCGGTCTTGCACCCGGAATGATGCTTGCTATTTTGACCCTTGAATCCGCGATTATCGCCTTGCTTGTGCTCACCGGAAATCTGACTATTGCCTTGAATATGCACCGTTTATATGTGAGCGGTTGGGTTTGTGCGGCTGCGTTGGCCTTGCTCCTGCTGCACATGCCGTTGGATGTGGTGAGCCGTACCGAGCTTGCCCTCGGGGCTGCTCCGCTGTGCGGATTCACGGTAATTCTGGTGGGAATCTTGAGGGGTTCAAAGGTAGAGAGCCGTAAAAGTACCGATAAATCCGGTCTCTTCCAGGATGCACCTGCTGCTCGGCATGAGAGGCCGTGAGGGCTGAAGATCGAGAAGTATTAGTTTAAAAATGCTTGCGTTTATCTATTACATTCCCCTCATAAATCCCACAGAATCCCACATGATGGGCTATCATTGACCAAATAGCCTACATCAGGTAAACCTAAAGAACGTCTGTGCCCATAACATCATTGAGAGCACAGAGCACCCGGAGAGTCGCGCCCAAACCCTAGCGCGCCTCCGTTCACGACGACATGCCCTGTCTACCCTTAAAGGCGCATCGTCGCGTGACGTGCATACATGAACATCTAGACCGAGGTAACCACTATCATGGGTACAAAACCCGCCAAGACCCCGGCGAAGCGTGAAGGCTTCTCCAGCCGCAGGGTCTTCCTTTTTGCCGCCATCGGCTCAGCTGTTGGTCTGGGAAATATTTGGCGTTTCCCCGCTGTTTCTTACGAGAACGGCGGCGGCGCCTTCATGATCCCGTATATCGTGGCGTTGCTGACCGCAGGCCTCACCTTCCTATTCTTCGACTACGCGATTGGCCACCGCGGGCGCGCATCGTCCCCGCTGGCATTCCGCCGCCTTAACCGCAAAACCGAGTTCATCGGTTGGTGGCACATGGGTATTAGCGCGGTTATCGCCATCTACTATGCCGCGATTATCGCCTGGGCGGTGCGGTACATGATTTTCTCGTTCAACCAGGAATGGGGCAGCGACGCGAAATCCTTCTTCATGAAGGACTTCCTGAAAGTGGGGGATCCAAAGCTTTCCTTTGACTTTAACCCCGGCATTCTTATTCCGCTCGTGCTGGTTTGGATTTCCCTGATCGTCATCATGGCGCTGGGTGTGCAAAAAGGCGTGGGTGCCGCCAATGTGGTGTTTATGCCCCTGCTGATCTTTATGTTCGTAGGTCTGGTTGCGTACTCGCTCACCCTGCCCGGCGCGATGAACGGTCTGAACACCCTGTTTACTCCCAACTGGGGTGCGCTAACTAATGGCGAGGTGTGGGTCGCCGCCTACGGACAGATCTTCTTCTCGCTCTCCCTCGGTTTCGGCATTATGGTGACTTACGCATCCTACCTGAAGCCCAAGACCGACCTGACCGGCTCGGGCACCGTCGTGGGTTTCGCCAACTCCGGATTTGAGCTGCTGGCGGGTATTGGTGTGTTCGCGGCGCTGGGCTTCATGGCTCAGGCACAGGGCATCGCCGTAGGCGAAGTCGTCGAAAAAGGCACCGGCCTGGCGTTCATCGCCTTCCCCACCATTATTTCGCAGGCTCCGGCTGGTGCGCTCATCGGATTCCTGTTCTTCGGTTCGCTCCTCTTCGCAGGATTCACTTCGCTCATCTCGGTTCTTGAAGTCATTGTCGCCGGTGTGCAGGATAAAGCTGGGACCTCACGCCTGACCTCAACCATGATCGTAATTATCCCGCTGGCGATTATCTCGACCCTGCTGATGCCCACCGCATCCGGCTTGTACGTGCTGGATATCCTCGATAACTTTGTGAATAGCTTCGGTATTCTGGCGGCCGGTCTGACCTCCATTGTTGTGGTTGTCTACTGCTTGCGGGCCCTGCCGACCCTGCGGGATCACCTGAACTCTGTCTCCTCCTTGAAAGTAGGCTGGCTCTGGATGATTCTCTTGGCGGGCGTTACCCCGCTGATCCTGGGGTACAGCCTGATCTCCACGCTCGTGAAGACCATTGATAAACCCTACGAAGGCTACCCGGCAGATCTGCTCGGCATCTTCGGCTGGGGCATGGTGGCATTCCTGATTATTGGTTCCATCGTAATTTCATTCCTGCCATGGTCGCATAAGTCACGCGCCGCCGAGGAACCTCCGGCGCCGCCCGTGATCGGCGGTAAACTCGCCCACACGCATGTGGACGATGCCGCGTTGAAAGCACATGCAAAAACACAGGGTGAGGAGGCATAATGAGCGGTGCAGCTATCGCTATGATGATCGTGGCAATCCTCATTATCTGGGGCGGCCTGGTGTTTGCCCTCGTAAACCTGAGCAGGCACCCCGAAGAACCTGAGGATGATGCTGTCGAGCAGGCAGCCACCGAATAATACCGTTTACGCGCGCGGGCAGGTCTGCGGACTGTGCCCGGTACGTAGAAATATAGAATACTCGCGCACTCGGCGCGAATAAAAAGTGTTGGCATGAGAACTCTGACCGGTTCTCGTGCCAACACTTTTATGCATATACGGCAAGGGCTCAGGATTTGTCGGAGGCACTCGCTGCGGAATCTTCGGTGTCTTCGGGCGAGAGCTGCACCGCATCCAGAAGATAGTTCTGTTCACGGTCATCGCCGCCCTCAGAGGACTGAGAAATCTGCACAATAGGAATCATACCGGTCTCGACCGCCGTGAGCTTCGACGGGCGCGAAGTGCGTGAGGCGCGCACCGCATCCACCGTGAAAATCACGATAGCCACCCAAATCAGACATAAGCCAATCCACTTATCCGGGGTAATCCTATCGTGCAGCACGAAGAGCGCCAGGAAGAACTGAATGGTCGGTCCCATATACTGCACCATGCCGATCACCGACAGAGGCAGCGCCCGCGCCGCCGCTGAGAAAAGAACCAGCGGAGTCACCGTGACAATGCCGGTGGAAGCAAGCAGCCAGAAATGCCCGGGGCCTTGCGAAAACAACGTGAGCTGTCCCTGCGTATTCATCCACCACAGCACCACGAGCGCCACCGGAAGCAAAATAAAAGTCTCAAGCGATAGCGACACCACCGGATGCACACTCGACCCCACCCGCGCCTTGAGCAGCCCATACGTTCCGAAGGTGAAGGCAACACCTAAGCCCAGCCACGGAATCTGTCCGTACACCACGCTCATAATCAGCACCGCCACGGTCGAAATCCCAATAGCGATCCACTGAACTTTTCGCAGCCGCTCGTGCAGGAACACGACCCCCAACACCACGGAGACCAGCGGGTTAATAAAATACCCCAGCGACATGTCGATCGTATGCCCGTGCGTGGTGGAGTACACATAGATCATCCAGTTCGCGCCGATCAGCAAAGACGCGACCGTCAAAATACCCATAGTGCGCGGGGTACGCACCGCCTGGTTAAACGGCTTGGTCAACCGGAAAATAGGGAGCAGAACCGCGCAGAATGCCAGTGAAAAAATCACACGCGAGAGCACAATCTCCAGCGCAGACGAAGACGCCATGAGATAGAAATACAGCGGCAGCATACCCCAGATCGCATAGGTAGTAAAAAGGCAGATAAAACCGTTGCGGGTCTGTGCAGCGTGTGCCGCCGTGCCTGGTGCGGGTGCTGTAGCGCTGTGAGCGTTCTGCGCCATAGTGTGAGGGATCCTCCCTACCTGTGAACGAAAGATGAGATGTGAACTTCTAACAACTCTACTCTTCACCGCACTCTTGCACGAGTGTGAGGCGCCGACTGGCGGAGGCGAGTCGCCTATTAAACGCCGATGGGGCGCAACATAATACAGCGTTGCACCCCACCGGAATGATGAAATTCCTAGGTCAGGATAATATGCCGCAGGCACGAGGTAAAGACCCTGTACGCCTGCTGATACAGCGTTGTCTACAGACCGAAGAACCGCGAGAAGAAGCCCTTCTTCTTGCCGGTTTCCTGAGTCTGCTCCTGCTCCTCGTGCTGATCAGCCTTCTGTTCGGCGGGCTTGATCACCGGAATTGCAGTTGCCGGGGTGTTCTCGGTCTGCGGTGCGGATGCTCCGGTACCTGAAGCGGCAGGTTTGGGTGCCTGCTGCGGCTGCTGCTGCTGGGCACCTGCCGCTGCGGGCTTCTGTGCGCCGGACTGAGGTGCTTCCTGTCCCTGACCTGCACTCGCGCCGGGTTTGCCAGCTGCGCGCGGGGTGATCGATGTGCGGGACTTCGAGGCATCGGAGGCACCGGGCTTCGCCGCCTTAGCCTGACCCGCGGTCGCGCCGGTCTGTGCAGCGCCAGCGTTCGGAACAACATCGCCTGGGAGGGTATTGACCGTTACGCGACCGTGCTCGGAATCCTCACGTGGATCTTGGTCGAAGGGAGCTTCGGTATCCGGGTAGAGGTTCTCGGTCGTGCGCACACCCGCCACCGGTTTCTGCGATGCGCCAGCGGGTACAGCGCGCTTTGCGGCCGCCGCGGGAGCCTGAGGCTGAGCCGGTGCTGCTTCTTCCGGCTGTGCATTTTCCTGTGCGGGGGCGCTCTTTGCTGCCTGTGCGTCCTCGGGCTTCTGTGCGGTGGGTGCCTGCTCGGCTTCGGCACGTGCTGCCGCACGCTCTGCCGACTGCTGTTCGCGCAGAGCCACCTGCTCTGCAGCCTCGGCAGCGGCAGCCTGCTCAACTTCGGCGCGTTCAGCCGCCAATTCCGCACGGTACTGCTCAGCCTCTGCGGCAAGCTGCGCAAGTTCTTGGGCGGTAACCTCGGGCTTCGCGCGCTCGATACCGCTGATGCGCCCCTCATCGAACCACAGCCGCAGGGCGCCGTCGGTCATGGTGAGTACCACGGTGGCCTCGGTATCCCAGGCGGTATGGAACCCGCGCTGACGCGCATAAGAATTAACGGCGAGTGGATGATCGTGAATATCTTCGCTTTGCAGAGCCTTCGCAATCACGCGCCCTACACCTTTGTACGTGGGCGCATCCAGGGTCAATTCGGGGCTGTCGATCAGGCTCCACGCCCGCACAGACCCCGACGGCAGAGGATAGTGAGCGTATAAACCGGTCACCGTTTTCGTTGCCAAAGTCAGGCGACGCGCCAATCCCTCTGAGAGCGGAATTTCGTCGGTACTCAGCTCCAGCACTGAGTCGCGTTCACCGGCATCTCGCGCCTGCAGCGCCGCTGAGACTACCGCATTTGGAAAATATCCCAATTGCTGCCACGACCAAATCCAGGTTCCACGGTTTTCAGATTCGGTACCGAGCAGGTAGGGTTGAAAAGACACCGGATCGGCGGCCTTGAACGTGAGGGACTGTTCGGCGAAGTTTACGTCGTAGTCAGCAGACCCAATGAGTTCAGCCAACCGCGCCTGGTATTCGGTCGAGATAAAGATTGATGCGTCAATAAGATCCTGCAAAGAATTCGTCATAGGTTAAGGGTAACAACCTTTTTGGTGTGAGTACCCACAAACTGCACCAATTTTGTGGGTCGGATGGAGAAAAAATTTGAACAAGAGACAACTCGGTAACCGATGCTAGAGCACACACGCAAAAGTGTGTTCCCTAACCTATCATGACGTTATAAATCGGCGTGACGGCGGATGCTTCGCTAAAATCAATAGAGTAGCGGGTAGCTTCCCGCCGGGACCTAAGATGCAAGCTGACGATAAAGGAATGGAAAACCATGACGGATACCCGACGTTCTGAACCGACGAGTAGAGCCGCCCGCACCCAGGATGCGCTCAACCGTATCGGTAGCTGGCTTCTTGATGTCGTCAAGGCTGAGCCCGGGTGGAGCGAGATGATCCTCGACGTAAAACCCCTCGCCGGGCAGGTCTATATTCGCGTGCGTGAATTCCGTGACGGCGAAGAGTACATCGGTTCGGTGGGTCCCCTCAAGGAAGATTCGCCCGTACTGCCCGATCTTCGCAAGCTCCAGCGCGCCGCCTACGACGGCAACCGCGGCACCTGGTTTACCGCATCTGTGGTGGTGGCGGCCAATAACTGGCCCGAACCGAAGTTCAGTGTGGGGGCATCTTATAACCGCGACGAAGAACCGGAGAACTGGGGTACTGAAGGAACCCTGAGTGCTTCGGATGTGCGCGAGCATCTGCACATGTTCCCGCGCGATTCCGAGCGTATTCCCGCTTGGGCAACCGAACGTATGCACGGTCGAGCTCGTGATGTTTCGGGCTTGCATAAAGAAACCGATTACGAGGTTCCCAATCCCTACCTCGCCGCTGCACTCGAAGCTTTCAAGAAGGATGTCAAAGAACGAACCCTCATTAACGTAGTGCGCACCATGCTCGGCGGCGATTTGCTCGTGGATGCTTCCGGCTCAACTATTGTTCCCGCAGGGCACCTTGATATTGGTCCCGAATCGCAGCTGCGCTACCAGGTTATTCGCCTTGAAAACGGGATGCAGGCGCTATGCGTATTCTCGTCGGCAGAGTACGTTTCGAAGAGCTACATGCGTGAGAACTCCGACGATGACGAGCTGATTCTGCGCGAACCCGCCGTCAAGATTTTCATGGATTTCTTAAGCAACCCCGACCTTGATCTGATTGCGATAGATCCGGGTTCTAACCATGAGTGCTATATTGAGCGCGCCCAGGTGCAGTGGGTTGTGAACTCGCCCCGCAACGACGGCGCGAAAATGGCTCTTATCAACGACAATATGCAGCAGCTTCTCGGATCGTTGGTGGCACCAAACTCTATTCTGGTGGTGGCGATTGATCCCAAGAGTCAGGTGCAGGGTCCCGCGTTCGTACCCGATGATGACGGCAACCCCACGAACATGCTGGCGTTCACCTCGCCGATTGAAGTTGCCGCTATTGACCCCGCGATTGAGGTGCGCGTAGCGCATGCGATTGAGGTACTGACCCTCGCGGAACAGCTCAACGCCCCGGGTATTCAGATCAACTACTTCAACCCTAGCGCTGTGCTCGACATCAAGCAGATCCGTGAGCTCCTCGATATTGTGCGTGAACAGGAAGCGGTCTTCGGCGCTTCTCCCGCTGGTGCTAGTGCATCCGCATAGTTCATAAAATCCGTCACGCTAAAATCGCCCGGAAGAAACACCCATACGGTGTTATCTCTTCCGGGCGATTTTTGCGTTTGGAGAGGTTGTACTATACAGATCGGCTTCTATAATGTGTACCAAGCTGTTCTCATGCAGTCAGGGAATGACGATATACCCATCATCGACCCGAGCAGGAGATATACGTAATGGCCTTTTCTCATACAGCAGAAGAGATAATTACCGGAGCGGGAATATATAAGTCGTTCCCCTCCGCCGGTTCGCGAGAGCAGCTATCAGTGCTGAAGGGAATTGACCTGCAGATTCAGCGGGGGAGTTTTACCGGGATTGTAGGACCTTCAGGCTCCGGTAAATCTACCCTCTTGAACTGCCTAGCGGGTCTTGAGCCGCTGACCTCCGGTACTGTAACTATCGCCGGTACAGATATTAGCTCTCTTCGCGGCAATAAACTTGTGGCATTCCGGCGCGATCACCTTGGGTTTGTTTTTCAATCGTATAACCTGATTCCGGCGCTGACGGCTTATGAGAACGTCCTGCTCCCAGCGCAGCTTGCCGGGTTGCGACACGCGCATCGTCGTGCTCGCGAAGCGCTGCATGCGGTGCATATGTTAGATTTTTCTCGCTCTTTGCCGAACCGTCTCTCAGGTGGTCAGGCGCAGAGGGTGGCTATCGCCCGTGCCTTAGCAAGCGGTGCAGAACTGATTTTTGCGGACGAGCCTACCGGTGCCCTCGATACTAAAACTGGGAATCTGGTTCTGGATATACTGCGCCGTCTCGTCGATGAAGAACATCGGACTATCGTGATGGTAACCCACGACCTAGAGGCAGCATCCCGCACAGATACCGTGTTTGTGATGCGTGACGGAACTCTTCACGAAACATTAGAAAGCCCACATACTCCCGAAATTCTAGCGGCTCTCGACCGCGCAGCTGCCTACGAAACGGATGCATCATGATGGTAAAGGTTGCGGTGAAACAGCTGCGCCGCACGTGGCGCGTGTGGGTAGGTGCCCTTGTCATGGTGATTGTAGGGGCGACGGGAATTACGGCGGTCAGGTTGCACCTTGCAACGGCAAGTACTATGCCCTCGGAGAAAGCCCGAGCAATTTTCTCGTTGGCATACGGCGAAATAGTGTTTCTCATCGTGGCATCGGTGGCAATGCTCGCTTCCACAGCACGTTATGCCGTTGCGGCAACCCGTGCAGAGTATGCCCGGCTGCAATTGGTCGGTGTACTTCCTCGACAGGTCTTTACGATAGTGCTCGTGCAGCTTCTATCGGTAGGGGTCATAGGCGTTGTTTTGGGCTGCGGGCTGGGTATAGTGTGCGCTCAACCAATGCTTGATTATACGGTTCATCAAACAACTCTTCAGCAGACAGTGCCGGTTGTTTATATGGTGCATTCTATAGTAATAAGCGCTCTTATCGTGCTGGTCGTAACACTCTTCAGCGGGGTGCGGTCTGCGCGGGCGGCTAGCCTGATGCCAGCGCTTTGGGCACTTCGTGAAACAGAAGAAACACCTGCCGTAAAATTCAGCTGTGGACGTTTGATCTTTACTCTCGTTTTGGCAGGATGCACCATAGCATTAGCAGTGGGTATACAGTTTGTCCGTATTGACCCTCACCAAGAGCGTGTAGATGTGGCTATTTCAGGTGTAGTGATATTAGGTATTCTCCTAGGACTTTGCCTGATTTCACTGCTGGCAGCACTTGCTCCACTCCTCTCGTCAGGGTTTATCAGTGTATGGAGTGCCATAATTCCCATGAGGTTATCGGCTTCATGGAGTATTGCCCGTCGGTTCATACAACATAGCGGCGGCAGGAGCGCTGCAACTCTAACCCCAGTTCTGATAGCGGTAGGGTTGCCCGGAATTCTCTACACAGTATCTGACACGATAGCAACGGGCATGAGCTCCGGTTCCGGTACCAACTCGGGTGGGCTGAGCGTTATTCTATCTCCTGCGCTTCTCACCGCGACTATAGGGGCTGCGACCATTATTTTTATGGGCTCCTTGAGTCGAAGCCGTGATTTTGCATTGCTGGTGCTAACCGGTGTTTCACGAGCAGTAATAGCGCGTATCGTGGTTTTTGAATCTCTGATGTATGCGCTCAGCTCGTTTCTGCTGGCTCTAGGGGTTATTGCCGTCGTGGGTCTTTCTGTATCAAGCCGATTCCCCGCTGAGGCCAAGGTGACCAGCGCACTTGGCTGGGATGTGGCGGCGGTAACAGCAGGGTCCGCTTGGGTTATCCTATGCCTCGCCAACCTTGCGCCTGTACTTAGGTACAACCGCCTTAAACTTGTCAGCGCAACGTAATCGGTTAAATCGGTTAAAAATATGGGGCCGGTGACTCCACCTCACAGAAAGTCACCGGCCCCATGCTGCAGCCGTGCGTCATGTTCTCGAACCTACAGGAGAACAGACGCTGCCGTATCTTATGAACCAGATGCGGCGGCTGACACGGCCTCGCGAACGCGAGAGCCGAGCTCAGGGTGAACGTTGTCCCAGTATTGGAACGCGCGTTCACGAATCTCGTCGGAACGAACAGCGCCTACGTGACCGGAGATGTTGCTGATCAGGCGTTCGCGTTCTTCGTTGTTCATGGTTACCTCGTAGAGGGTGCGTGCCTGCGAGAAATCATCGTCATCCGGGCGCAGAGTGTAGGCGGTGCGTACCAACTCGCCATCAGACTCCCAGCTGCCTTCGCCAGCGCGCTCCGCATCCGCATGCGGACCGCCCAAACTATTCGGTGCGTAAGTGGGAACGGAGGGGTCGTTGAAGTTGTAGCGCATCGAACCGTCATGTGAATAGTTGTTCACCGGCGCCGCGTGGGGTGCGTTCACCGGCAGCTGTGCGAAGTTGGTGCCGATGCGGTAGCGATGCGCATCCGGGTAGGAGAAGATACGACCGAGCAGCATCTTATCGGGCGAAGCCGCGATACCGGGCACAAAGTTCGAGGGGGAGAAGGCAGCCTGCTCGATCTCGGCGAAGAAGTTCTGAGGGTTGCGATCCAGCACCATGCGGCCCACCTTGATCAGCGGGTAATCTGAGTGCGGCCAAATCTTCGTCAGATCGAAGGGGTTAATACGGTAGGTCTTCGCGTCCTCGTAGGGCATAATCTGCACGTAGAGCGTCCAGGCGGGGTAGTCGCCACGCTCGATAGCCTCGCGCAGGTCGCGGC